>Ga0302347_1001572_pt1 | contig 26910 bp, 23 predicted proteins | sample PhyWR1_FD_202178 | JGI IMG/M metagenome (GOLD analysis project Ga0302347, IMG submission 202178) | Leaf surface microbial communities from wheat plants in UC Gill Tract Community Farm, Albany, California, United States - DLSL W.R1 (v2)... | ecosystem: Host-associated > Plants > Phyllosphere >...
GATACAAAATTAGGACAAGGTCGTGATGCTGTAAAAACTCTAATTAAAGACAATCCCGAATTAGCTGATGAATTAGAAGTTAAAATTAAAGCTCATATCAAAGAATTGGCTGATGCTTAAAATATTCTAAATCTGTAAATTACAGATTTATATTCTCTAAACCCGATAGTTTAAAAACTATCGGGTTTTTTATTTTTCAAAAAAAATTAAAAATCAACGCAACCTTTTTAAAACAAACCCATCTATTAAACAGACATGCGGATGGTTGTTATAAAGCCATAAGTTACTTTTTCGCAGTTTTTTTAGAATAAATTTGGTTGGTTGCCTTTAAAAAAGTCCGTTAGTTTTCAAGTGCTAACGGTCTTTTTTATCTTTTTTAAAGATTTTTTTTACGTTTGACGCAACCTTTTTCATTTTTAGCTCTCTTATAAAGTGTGACGTTAACTGAGTTTAAATCATTAAACTCTTTATTATCAACCCTATAATATTTTTAACCATGAAAGAGAGAATAGAAGTGTTGTTGAATAAAAACCGAAGAAAAACCAAATTGAAGTTTAAAAAAGTATTACGTTTTATTTCAGAGAAAATAATTCACAGATAAGTTTTTGAATAAAAATAAGGGGTTATTTAAGTTCAAAAGAAAAACCCGGCAAACAAATTTGCCGGGTTTTATAACTTTCTTATTATTTTAAATCGTTTTTCTTAAATTCTAGTAATCCTTTATAAATCAATTGTCTAACCTGATCCCGAAGTTCTTTTCGGTTCTCGCTGGTCAAACCTTCTGATGCTACAAATGGAAGGATTTTTACACGCATTTTTCCGGGACTTCCACTTAAAAAAGTATACGAAAAACGCTCCTTGTTGTCGGCAAAAACAATTGGCACAATCGGAATTTGATGATCAATAGCCAGCCTGAAAGCGCCATCTTTAAATTCATCCAGTAAAACTGATTCATCGTCCGGAACTCCTCCTTCAGGAAAAATACAAATACTTAAGCCTTGATTTAAACGGTCTTGCGCACGTTTAAAAACTTCATTTTTACTTCTTGAAGAATTCCTGTCAACCAAAATGCAGGTTCTTTTATAGAAAAAACCAAATAACGGGATTTTTACGAGTTCTTTTTTTCCAACAAAAACAAACGGATTTTTTATAATCGCCAACATCAGCATGATATCAGTCATCGATGTGTGATTTGCCACGATCATATAGCTTTTCTTTTTAATAAGCTTTTGCTCCCGCTTGACAATATAATAAAAACCCATCCCGAAAAGGATAAATTTAGCCCAAATGCGGGCCATTTTAAAAAAATAGGGGTATCCGCTTTCAGAGATAATAGAAATCAGTAAAAACGGCAGCATAATCAATATCGGAATGGCCATTAGAATATAAAACCAAATACGCCATAAAACCCAAAAAACAATTTTTATTCCTTTCATGGTTTCAAATGTAAGAAAACCGAAATGAATATTGTAAAGAATTTTTTAATGCTGTGTTTTGGGAATTTATATGAAGGTTTGTAACGCAAAGGCGCAAAGGGTTTTCGCAAAGCAAAGAAGGCTTTTTTTGAGTTTTGCTTTGCAATGAGTGCACAAAGCTTTGTGCTTACTAATTAAACTTTGTCAAACTTTATGGGTTGAATAATTTTTATTATAATTATAAGAAAATATTTATAAATTTAATGTTTTTTTATATGACAGAAAACGAAATATCAAATATTGTAATTGGGCTTGCTATTGAAATTCATAAAAAACTTGGCCCTGGTTTATTAGAAAATGTCTATAAAGAATGTTTATTTTATAAAATTAAACAGCGAGGACTTTTGGTAGAAAAAGAAAAAGCAATGCCATTAATTTTTGAAGAGATTCAACTCGATTGTGGATATCGCATTGATTTGCTTGTAGAGAACAAGTTCTTAATCGAAATAAAAACTGTAGAAGCACTTAGTGTAAACCATTTAGCTCAAACATTAACTTATTTAAAGTTAGGAAATTATAAACTAGGTTTACTTATAAATTTCAATGAAACACTTCTAAAAAACGGAATAAGAAGAGTCATAAATAACTTATAGATAAAGCTTTACGCACTCATTGCAAAGCAAAACTCAAAAAAAGCCTTCTTTTCTTTGCGAAAAAAACTTTGCGCTCTTTGTGTAATAAAAAACACCTAAAAGACTTGAAAAACTTTACGTTACAAAACCCACCAGAAAACTTTCAAAACTTAACCTAAAATCCTAGCAAACTTTGCCGTTAAAAAAAACATCACGACCTTTGCGTTTAAAGAATAAGAAAAACTAGAATGGCAAAAATACTTACTGGGGTTCAGAGTACTGGAACGCCACACTTGGGAAATCTATTGGGAGCAATTATCCCTGCAATTGAATTATCGAATGATCCTGCAAACGAATCTTATTTGTTTATTGCTGATTTACATTCGATTACACAAATTAAAGACGGTAAAACATTACGCGAAAATACATACAGTACTGCAGCGGCATGGCTTGCCTGCGGACTTAATCCTGATAAAGTTACTTTTTACAGACAATCTGATGTGACGCAAACTACAGAATTGACCTGGTATTTAAGCTGTTTTTTTCCTTTTCAAAGATTGACTTTGGCACATTCTTTCAAAGACAAAGCTGATCGTCTTGATGATGTAAACGCTGGTCTTTTTACTTATCCGATGTTGATGGCTGCTGACATTTTACTTTATGATGCCGAATTTGTTCCTGTTGGAAAAGATCAATTGCAACATTTAGAAATTACCCGCGATGTGGCTTCACGTTTTAACCATCAAATGGGAGAAGTTTTTGTTATTCCTGAAGCTAAAATTCAAGAAGACAGTATGTTAATTCCGGGAACTAATGGCGGTAAGATGAGTAAATCTGCCAATAATATCATCAATATTTTCCTTGATGATAAAGTATTGCGCAAACAAGTCATGAGTATCGAAACTGATAGTACTCCGCTTGAAGAACCTAAAAATCCGGATACTTGTAACGCTTTTGCAATTTATTCTTTATTGGCAAATGAAACTCAGATTGCCGAAATGAGAGCCAATTATCTTGGTGGAAATTACGGTTACGGACACGCTAAACAAGCTTTGTTTGAATTGATTACAGAAAAATTTAAAACAGAAAGAGAAAAATACAATTACTACATAAACAACCTTGAAGAAGTTGATGCCTTATTGAAAAAAGGTGCTGCAAAAGCTTCGGTTATCGCTGACGGCGTTTTGGCAAAAGTTCGCGAAGTTCTTGGATTTGAGAAATAAACTTTAAAAATTAACCCGGCAATTTTTTCATAATTTGTCGGGTTTCTTTTTGGAAAAAAATCCGTTCTTTAATTATAAAAACCAACTCCATAAAATTTTTAATTCCATTTGATTCAATTGAATACATGAAAAAAATATTTACCAAATACATGTTTCTTCTTTTAATATTGCTTTTTACTTTTGGATATGTTTTGGGTTATTTTTTCGGAAATGTAGATACTTACGGAGTTAGTAAAACAGTAGGTTGGGCATATAACATTTCAAATAATGTAGTGTTAACTTCAATAATTTTCTTTTGTTCTCAAATACTTTTTATACTTACCTATTTTATTCTTTTTCTTTTAAAGCGAAAAACAAATTATTACGTTTCATTAGCTCATTTTGAATTGATTATATTGACACTTTATCTAATGTCTTCTGAAAATTTTACCGCTGCATTGATCATTTCTTTGATTTCTTTAATGGCATTATTTGTAAATATATTTAAGTCAAAAAAAGAGATTAAATCACCTCAAACATCTTTCCGGGCAAAGGCCTTATAACACCTTTAAGTTCCATGTTTACAAGAGTTCCTGATATTTTAAAAATTGGAAAATCGCAAGCAATAGCAATTGTATCCAGTAATTCTTTTCCGTTTTTTAATAGAAAATCGTAGATCTTTTGTTCGTCAGGTTCAAGTTCTATAAACAATTGTTGCTGAATCACTTTGGGTTTGTTTTCTAAATCCCAGTTCAAGACATAAACTAAATCGGCAGCATTTGTTAGCACATTTGCTTTTTGTGTTTTAATCAAATTATTGCAGCCCTGACTGTAGCGATCTGTGACTCTTCCGGGAACGGCAAATACATCCCTGTTATAATCATTGGCTAAATTGGCCGTAATAAGCGAACCGCCTTTATCAGCAGATTCTATTACAATTGTAGCTTCGCTCATGCCGGCAACGATGCGATTTCTGCGTACAAACTTTTCTTTATCAGGATTAGAAGAACTCCAAAATTCGGTAATGAAACCGCCATTTTCCTCAATTTTAGCCATATATTTTTTGTGCGTTCTCGGATAAATCTGATTTAAACCGTGTGCCAAAACACCAATTGTCTGAAGGTTATTTTCTACCGCCAATTGATGCGCCACAATATCGACGCCATAAGCAAAACCACTAACAATTATTGGATCCAGTGGTGCCAGATCTTCAATAAACTTTCTACAAAATTCTGTTCCGTAAGATGTGATTTGGCGTGTGCCTACAATACTGATTATCTTTCTGTTTTTCAAATCGATATTGCCAGATGAAAACAGCAAAACCGGCGAATCGAAACAATGTTTGAGACGTTCCGGATAATTTTCATCCTGAAAAAAAGAAACTTTTATACCGTCTGATTTAATGAAATTGAGCTCTTCATTTGCTTTTTCAAATACGGCTTTATCTTTCAAATTTCTTAATAAAGCGGCTCCAATACCATCAATTCTGGCAATTTGGTTTGGCTTTGCCTTAAAAACGGTTTCGGCATCGCCAAAATGGGTTAGTAATTTTTTGGCCATAATATCTCCAACCCCATCCACTTTTAATAAGGCTAACAAGTAAAATAAATCCTGATCTGACATCTCTTTAAAATATTATGTAAAATAGAAACAAAAACGAAACCAAATTCGAGTCGCAAATATGGTTAAAATAAAGTAATTTCTTAATAAAATATAGTTTTAATCTGAAATTCATTTTATAGAATCTAATAACATATTCATTAAATAACTGAAAATTAATTGTATATAAAATAATCTCAATTGTTAATAAAAATTGTGAATAAAATTTTGATAACTATATTCATTACCTAACTTTGTTACTATGAAAATCGAAACTTACATAGGACAGTTATTGTATCGTTATCAGTGTGTAACGGTTCCGGGATTTGGTGCATTTTTAACCGAAACTCAATCAGCACAGCTTAATGAAAGCACCAATTCGTTCTTTCCTCCAAAAAAATTAATTTCTTTCAATAGTCATTTAAAAAATAACGATGGCTTATTGGCCAATCATATTGCGCATTCAGAAAAAACATCTTACGGTTTTGCTGTGAGTGCAATCGCTTTTGAAGTATTGAGCTGGAAAAAAACATTGGAAGAAAACGGAACAATCTCTTTGAAAGGTCTTGGTGATATTCGTTTAAATTCTGAAAAAAACATCATTTTTACTCCGAACGATCAGACTAATTATCTGGCAACTTCTTTTGGATTAAGTCCTTTTGTTTCACCTTTGGTTAAAAAGGAAATTTTTGAGAAGAAAATTGAACAAATTGCACAAAATGAACCCGCTATATACGAAGATGAAGATGGAAAATCTTCTAATTCATTATTAAAATATGCCGCTATTTTTGTTTTAGGTCTTGGAATTACTGGAAGTATTGGATATCCACTTTATCAAAACCAAATCGACACCAAAACTCTTGTTGTAGAAAGTGCTGTTCAGAAAAAAGTTCAGAACAAGATACAGGAAGCAACTTTCTTTATACAAAATCCATTACCTGCGGTCACACTTTCAGTTGATTCTGCAAAAGTAGAATCTCCGGAAACAAAAGTAATGTCTTATCACATTATGGCTGGTGCTTACAGAAGCGAGGCAAATGCAAGAAAAGCATACAACCAATTGATCAAAGATGGTTTTCAGGCCAGAATGCTTGGAGAAAACAAACATGGTTTATTTCCGGTTTTATACGGAAGTTATGAAACTATGGACGAAGCTGAAAAAGCTCAAAAAGAAATACAAAAAGGTGAAAATCCGGAAGCCTGGATCTTAATCGAAAAGTTATAAAATCTTCAAAACCTATTCTTCCGAATAGGTTTTTTTTATGCTTTATTCTATTGTTATAAAGCATTTTACTGGTATTTCTGAAAATGGCAATCTTATAATTTAGCCCACTATTAAAATAAGCAAACTGGAGCTTGCTAATCAAAAAATTGAAAATAAAATAACGACGACTTCAACATCTAAAGAAGAAATTCAAAAACAAAGGCTAAAAACCAAACAAAACGAGGTAAGTATTCAAAAACTAAAATTAACGCAAATAACGCAGCAAAAAGAGCTTGAAAAGGCAGTTTTATCTCTATAATCAAAAAACAAAAAACGCGATTCAGTTAGAATCGCGTTTTTTGTTTATCGTGGAACAATCTTGGCATCCTGAGAAAGAATTGCTCTTCCGCTTTGAGTTATAACCAATCGTGCCGGTGGTGCTTCTTTTTCTCCCAAAACAATAATGAAACATTCGTAAACGTAATTGCTTTTTTTGAATTCATAACTGTGGTTTCCTCCTGTTCCATCGGCAATGAACTTACCGTTTGTTATAATTAAATCCGGCTTTTCAGTCATCTTCTTTTTAATTGACCAGGATGCATATCGGTATTTATTATTTCCCATATCATCGATTCTGATTCTGAATTTTGAAGTTTCCAAAATGCATACCGGTTCTTTGAATTTAGCAATCGATGAATGGACTTTACTTTTCTCACCAATAATCAGTTTATTCTTCAGATCACTTTCAAATTTTGACTGATGGTTAATCGCAATTATTTTTCCATTGGTATCTATCCATACACTACCCTGATTTAGCATAATTCCGCGCCATCCCATTTCTGACCAGTCTTTATCGACTCTTGACGATGTTATTTCTTTCTTCAAATCTGCATCAAAAATCTCCGAATATCGTTTTATAAACTCCGTTTTGTTTTTAATTTCCGGAATTGGCGTGTCTCTTTTTAACGGATAAGAAACCATGTTTGCAATTGCTTCTTTCTTATCTCCCCTTACGTTATCGATAAAGGTTTGAATAAACTTTTGATATTCTTTTTTGAGTTCCTGACCCGACACATTTGTGACAGATAAAATAACTAATGTAATGTATATAAGCTTTTTCATGATTTTCTATTTTACATAATGTTTTTAGAAATTACTTAAAATTTCAGACTATTAAACTCTAAGTTACGAAATCAAATTTAAATCGAGACTTCGCCGTAAAATCTAAAATCAATTTATGCTGGCCTTGAACATTTTAAGTTCATCCCAGGTAAATTCATCTCCGAATTTTTCCTTCAGCGGACTTAAAGATTCTTCTGCATAGAATTCAAATGCCTCACGAAGAGCAAGGATTTTATCGTACGGAAGAACATCTGTGATTTCAACTTTCTTGGCTTGGATTAATTTTATTAAATGCGATTCAACCGTTTGCACAGTCAGCTTTCTCATTCGGGCAATATCTTCAATCGAATTTTTTGCCAGCCAAAGTTCGTGCGTCTCCTCTACAGTTGTCTTTTTTTCTGCTTTTTCTTCCGTTTTATCCGCTTTTTTATAAGAATAACGTGTAACTGGCTCATCGACCTGAAACATGTCTGTATTTGTAATTTTAAACTCTTCTTTGACTCTTGAAACCTTTTCTGTTTTGTAGTTTTTTATTGCCGGCGAAGTCAGGCTTTCTTTGCTGATTGTTTCACGGGAAACCACAATTTCTACCAACAATTTGGCTTTCATTAAACGCAAAACAGCTTTCGTTTGCAGATCATCCAAAAGAGCGAGTTCTTCATAAAACTCTTTTACTTTTTTAAATTTCTGAATTTCAGCCATTTTACTCAATAAATCTGTAACCAATTTATCCATTGGTTTAAAGAAATAATCGTAAGCTGCCTCTACTCTTTCTTTTACAAATACTAAATCAACGGTTTCGTTATTGAATATTTTATTCAGCTGAGTGATGAATTTTTGCGAAGGATTGACAAGCGATTCAATCGAATCCAGCTTTTTGTGCGCCCAAACCGAATGTTTCGATTTTTCAGATGCGACAGCATTTTCGTTATAACTAAAACGGTGATTGCGCCATTCCTGTGCCAAATCTGTCCAGTTAAAACTGTTAATCAAATAGTTATGAATAAAATTTCTGGTTTCAAAATGAAGTGAGTTTTTCAAATCGTCTTCGGTTGCTTTGTTCAAAGCATAATCCATTACATCCTGATCGTTCGATAGCCCGTTCATTTGTATCGAAGAAAGCAAAATAAGCCCGTTTAAGGACGTTAAACGCGAAAGTGCAACATAGGATTGTCCGGGCAGAAAAACTTGCGATACATCGAGCGCTGCTTTCTCAAAAGTTAGACCCTGACTTTTATGAACTGTGATTGCCCACGCCAATTTTAGCGGATAATGTGCAAATGTGCCCAAAACTTCCTCTTCGATCTCTTTTGTGAATTCGTTGACTTTGTAACGGATATTTTTCCACTCATATTTTTCGACTTCAATTGTTTTGTTTTCTTCCGGAAAATGAACAAAAATTTCTTCTGCCGAAAGCGATTTTATAATCCCCATTTTTCCGTTGAAATAACGTTTATCAAAAGACAAATCATTTTTTACGAACATAACCTGAGCGCCTACTTTTAGCTTCAGATTTTCTTCTACCGGAAAAATCTTCTCTGGAAAATCTCCCACAACGAAGGGCTGATACGAAAATTCATTACCAGATAAATCATTGATTGCCTGTTCGTTAATTGTATCTGCTTTTGCATTATGTGTGGTTAAAGTTATATAACCAGGATTCATTTTCAGATCGAAATCTGGTTTTACATATTGGTTTAAAACCTGAATATCTTCTTTTGTTATTTGATTGTTTCGAAGGTTATTTAAAACAGAAATAAAAACATCATCGCTTTGACGGTAAATTTTAGATAATTCGATGTACAAAGGTGGATTTTGCTGAATTACATGCGAATGAAAAAAGAATTTTCCTTTGTAATAATTGCGTAAAGTTCGCCATTCTTCATCCCGAATTACAGGCGGAAGCTGCAATAAATCTCCAATAAAAAGAACCTGAACGCCTCCAAAAGCACGCGTATTTCTACGAACGGTCTGCATCATAAAATCGATAGCATCCAGTAAATCAGCACGCAACATACTGACTTCATCAATAATCAGTAATTCCATGTTTCGAATTACATTTCGCTTTACATTGTTCATTTTAAAATGCCTGCGAAGTGATTCTTTGTTCTCAAATTTTACGGTTTCTGTAAATTGAGAACTCTCTTCGTATGACGGAATAAAAGCCGAAAAAGGCAACTGAAACATCGAATGAATCGTTACGCCGCCCGCATTTAGCGCTGCAATTCCTGTGGGCGCTACAACTACGGTATTTTTGTGTGTTGTAGCAATGATTTCGCGCAATAACGTGGTTTTTCCTGTACCGGCTTTACCGGTAAGAAATATCGATTTTTGCGTTTGATTGATGAATTGTAAGGTGTAAGCTGCAGCTTCTGTAACGTTTTGCATTGCGCGTGAATTAACTACGAAAGTATGGGATTTTTATAAAAGAAAAAACCTAAATCTTTAGTGGATTTAGGTTTCAAATTAATCAGTTAGTTTTTTGGTTTGTTATTTTTTAGCTTCTTCTTTTACAGCTGGTTTGTCTTCTGTTTTTGGAGCCGATTTGTACTTGTCGTTCAAAGCTTTAATAACTTCTTTTGTTATATCCAACTTATCTTCTGCATACAAAATAGTAGCTGCATCACCAGTACCGTAAATGTAAGTGTAACCATTTTTCTTACCGTAATCCTTAATGAATTTTTTAACTCCGCTAATAAGAGAATCTCTTTCTACACCACTTTCTTGTTGTAATTGTTGAGCCAAAGCTTGTTGAGCATAACCCAATTGTTGTTCTCTTTTTTGCAATTCAGCACCTCTTTGTTGCGCCCACGCTTGACCGTTTGCTTGTGCCTGACTTTGAAAATTAGCAGCGTCTTGTTTAAAGCGAGTAATTTCAGCTTGCAGTTGTCTTCCTTTTTCTTCTGCCTGAGCTTTATATTTAGCCTCAAGATCTTTTGCTTCAGTGTACTCATTCATCAAAACTGAAGTATCTACGTAAGCTGTTTTTACTTCCTTAACTTCGGCTGCTTTATCACATGAAACAACTAAAATTGAAAGTGCGATAATTACTAATGCTTTTTTCATTTTCTAAATTTCTAATTTTTTTATTGTATAGAAGACAAAAATATAAAAAAATAAATAGCATCTACATAAACTTTAAAAAATGCTCTAATTTTATGATATTGGTTTTATTTATAGACTAAAAAACTACTATAAAATATCACTATTAAAAGTGACTTTCATAGCTTTTATTAGATTCATTTTCTAAAAAAAGACAACACAAAGCCTCAATCTACCAGAAAAAACGCTTAAAATAGGCTTATTTTGCGTTTTAACTCTTTTAGTGCGTAAATCTGCGATGAAAAACTTTATGGACTTCCTGCTTTTCAAAATTGATAAAAATGAACAAAAAAGACTGACTACAGTTCATTTTAAAATTTTCCTTTTTTTTGAAAATTGAACAAAAATATTTTTTCGAAAAGTTTTTTGAAATTTTTCATTTTGAGAAATAAATCCAAAATTGAAAAAACACAAATTTTTGAAATTTTTTTCGTTCAACGAAAATCAAAACTGAAAAACGAAAAAACATGAAAAAATTTCGAAAATGCCACTAATTTCAAGGTATTAGTTTTCTTTATGGATGCAAAAAAAGCTATAAAATATCACTATTAAAAGTGGCTTTCATAGCTTTTATTAGAGCCGTTTTCTCCGAAAAGACAATACAAATCTCGTTTTACCTAAGAAAACGTCTTAAATGCGCTTATTTTACGTTTTAGCTGTTTTTTAGCACATAAATGTGAGAGGAATACTCTTTTGTACTCGATGCTTTTAAATTTGATTTTAAACCGATGAAAAATGCTTTGATAAAATTCATTTTTCCGGTTTTGTATTTTTCAGAAAGTAGACTCACATAAAATGAATCAAATTTCATCGGAAGTACTTTTTCTAATTTCATGTCCACTTTTTCAAAAAGTGATTTTATCGCTTTTTTCGAAAAATGCCAAAAATGAATTGGCACATCAAAAGCTGCCCAAAATTCTCCGTAATGTTTTGCATCGAACGATTTGAAATTTGGAACCGCAACAATTAATGTTCCAGTTGGTTTTAATAAACGTTTCAATTCCTGAATTTGAAGTTCCAAATTTGGAACGTGTTCCAAAACGTGCCACATCGTAATTACGTCAAAAGAATTATTTTCGAGTTGGCTGATTTCTTCAACAAATGAAATTCCTTTTTGCTTGGCAATATTTTTTGCACGCTCACTTGGTTCAACTCCAATTACGTTCCAGCCATCATTTTTTGCCGTCAATAAAAAATCTCCGGTTCCGGCACCAATGTCTAAAATTTTTCCTTTTTGAGGTTGTTCTGAATTAATTAAATTCAGTTTATTTTTTAAAGCGATACTTTTTACAAAATGATATGCTTTTTCAAAAACAGAACGTTTGTTATCTGTGTGCGAAATATAATCTTCACTTTCGTAATATCTTCCTAAATTTTCTAAATCCGGCTGTGGAGAAGTTATCAGCATATCCAGATTTTCATCATAGTACAAATCGAAAATTTCTTTTGAAACAGAATGGTCTTTTACAGTAAGAAAATGTTTTTTGTTTAAAACGTCCATTTTTTAATTCTTGATATTTTTGGTTTAATTCATGACAAATGCTAAAAAAGAAAAATTCATTTTTAGCATCTTTTTTTTATCTCTATTTTTTATTTGTCCAATTTGTTTTCACTGCTGAAATTTTTTCATTTTCGATTCTTGTATTTTCAAAAACACTAAAATCATTTTTGATGTAAAACAAAAAAGGAGATTTATATCCTACTCCATTTTGAATCATATCATTTTATGATCGATAACCCAAACATCAAATTGAAATTATTTCTTTTAAATTCTTCAATCAATATTGTTCCACTTCCTTTTCCCTGAATCTGATTTTTTTATCATCATCAATTCTTCCAAATTTTCACAACCAAACGGAATAAAAATACATTTGTTACGAAGATGCATTAAAGCTACTTTTTTATCCAACGTTAAAATTTCACTTTCTTCAATTCTCAAAATAGAATTTCAAATTTTAGTTCTTTTGTCATTTTGAGCAACGAGAAATCTCCGCAAGTAATTCCATAATTTAAAAAAAATCTTTGTAGATCTTGCAACTGAGATTTCTCGTTGCTCAAAATAACAAACTATTTTTATTTTTGTTTCACGTGGAACAAAATTGAATTTTATTTCAGGTTACAAGTTTCAAGTTTCACGTGGAACAAAAAACAAAATTTCAGATCTCATAAAAACTTGAAACCTGAAACTTGAAACAAAACTTTATCTTCCCATATAAATCAAAAGCACGGAAATATCACTTGGTGATACACCGCTGATTCTTGATGCTTGTGAAATTGTAACTGGTCGAATTTTGCCTAATTTTTGTTTGGCTTCAATCGACATTGATTTAATTTTATTGTAATCGAAATTCTCTGGAATCTTCACTTCTTCTAAACGAGTTAATTTATCAGCGTTGTTTCTTTCCTTTTCGATGTAACCAGAATATTTAACCTGAATTTCTGCTTGCTCTAAAATTTCTTTGTCTAAATTATTTTCTTCTACGTATGCTTTTACTTTTTCAAATTTCAACATATCGTCTAAATCAATTTGCGGACGAGAGAATACTTTGAACATTTTATCACCTTGTGTAATTGGAGCAGTTTCTTTTGCTTCCAAAATCGGATTTGTTTCTGCAACTGTTACACTAGTTTCTTTGAAGAAGGCAACCATCTTTTCAGACTCGTTTAATTTCTTTTCCATTCTTCTCAAACGAGCTTCAGAAGCAAGACCAATTTCATGCGACATTGGAGTCAATCTGAAATCGGCATTATCTTGTCGCAACAATGTTCTATATTCTGCTCTTGATGTAAACATACGATAAGGTTCTTCTGTTCCTTTCGTAATTAAGTCGTCGATCAAAACTCCAATATACGCTTCATCACGTTTTAAAATTAACGGCGCTTTTTCGTGCACTTTTAAGTGCGCATTTATTCCGGCCATCAAACCTTGCGAAGCTGCTTCTTCATATCCTGTTGTTCCGTTAATTTGTCCGGCAAAATATAAACCTTCAACCAACTTGGTTTCCAAAGTATGTTTCAATTGCGTTGGCGGAAAATAATCATATTCGATCGCATAACCGGGACGGAAGAATTTCACTTTCTCAAAACCGGCAACTGAACTCAATGCTTTAAATTGAATATCTTCTGGAAGCGAAGTTGAAAATCCGTTTACATAAACTTCACAAGTATTCCATCCCTCCGGTTCAACAAAAAGCTGATGACGTTCTTTATCTGCAAATCGATTAATCTTGTCTTCGATCGAAGGACAATATCTCGGACCTAAACTTTTTATTCTTCCGTTGAACATTGGCGAACGATCAAAACCTTCTCTCAAAATATCATGAACTTCTAGCGAAGTGTATGTCATATGACAAGATCTTTGATGCGTTAACGGAACGGTCAAATCCGAATAAGAAAACTTATCCGGTACTGCATCTCCTTTTTCTTCGTTCATTTTAGAATAATCCAAAGAACGTCCATCAACACGTGGTGGCGTTCCTGTTTTCATTCTTCCTGCTTCAAATCCTGCTTTGATCAAATCTTCGGTAATTCCAGTTGCGGCACTTTCGCCTGCTCTCCCTCCACCGAATTGTTTTTCTCCAATATGAATTAATCCATTCAAAAAAGTTCCGTTTGTCAACACAACAGATTTGGAACGAATTTCAACTCCAAGCGAAGTTCTGATTCCTTTTATCTTTCCGTTCTCGATAATCAGACCTTTTACCATCTCTTGGTAAAAATCTAAATTTGGAGTTCCCTCCAACATCATTCTCCATTCTTCTGCAAAACGCATTCGATCACTTTGAACTCTCGGCGACCACATTGCTGGTCCTTTTGATTTGTTCAACATCTTGAATTGAATTGCAGTTCGATCTGAAACAATTCCGGAGTAACCTCCAAGCGCATCGATCTCACGAACAATTTGTCCTTTTGCAATTCCTCCCATTGCAGGATTGCAAGACATCTGGGCAATGTTCTGCAAACTCATTGTAACCAATAAAGTTTTGGATCCCAAATTTGCGGCCGCTGCCGCGGCTTCAGATCCTGCATGACCGGCACCAACTACAATAACATCGTATTCTTCTAAAAACATTTTGTTTTATTATTCTCTGGAAACCGTTTAAGGCAGTTCTCAGAATTAACTTTATTTTCTTTTTGTTCCACGTGGAACGGTGTTTTTCTATTTCAAGTTTCAGGTTTAAAGTTTTAAAACCAAACTCAAAAGTTCCACGTGGAACACATTTGATTTCTCAAAAAATTAAAAACTAAAATCAGATGTTTCACGTGGAACATTTTATTATTTCTTTCTCTTAAAAAAAATCACGTGTTCCACGTGAAACAACTTATTAAACTTAAATCAAATCTTCATGTTCCACGTGAAACACTTTTAAAAAATTATTTTAAAACAAAAACGTTTCACGTGGAACAATTTCTAATTACAATCTTTAATATTCAACTTAAAAAAAAGAAAACTTGAAACGAATTTTATTACTATTCCACGTGAAACATCGCAATCTTCTCGTCTTCTTTTGAACGCATAAGTTCTGCATCTACATCACTTTTATCTTTATACCCACAGTAGTGTAATATACCGTGAGCAAGTACACGCTTCAATTCTTCTTCAAAAGAAACATTAAAATCTTTTGCGTTGTCTTCTACTCTTTCTACAGAAACAAAAATATCTCCGTTTAATTCGTTACCAACTGTATAATCAAAACTGATAATATCTGTTAGTGTATCGTGGTTTAAATATTCTACATTTATCTTATGCAGGTATTCATCATCACAAAAAATATAATTTATTTCTCCTTCATTCTTCTTTTCAGAAACAATAACCGCGCTTAACCAATCGGTAAAAGCTTGTTCATTATCTAAAGAAAAATCTGTTTCGTAATTAAAGTTTATCATTTTGTATTAAAATATTCTTGAACCTTTTGATTAAAATTCGAGCGCAAAGGTAGCGATTGTCTATTTAAAATTTCTACACTATTTAAATAATCAGTTAATGAGCTTGGTAACGCGTTTGAACGATTAGAAAATTCAGCCTTATTTGTTTCAGATTGACGCTTCGTATCTTGACCTTGTTCCTGAACTGCATTGTTTAATTTTAATAATTCTTGTTGGATATTTAGAATTCTCTGCAAGTTCTCATTCTTAAAACCTTTATTTAAAATCTGTTTTTCTGAAGCTTTCATTTGATCAATTACATTTTTTCCTTGAGAGTCTAATCCTTTTTTGGCTAACTCTTTTTGTAAAGCTTCACGAAGTTTAACCTGCTCTTTATAAATTTCCATTATCTTTTCAGCATCACCTTCTCCATCTTCACCATCATTTCCATCTTTACCCTTTCCTCCTTCTTTACTTCCTTGTCCGTTTTTACCCTGACCATTCTTTCCGTCTTTTCCATTTCCTTCTTTCCCTTGCCCGCCATCTTGACCTTGTTTTCCTTCTCCGCTTTTTCCTTGTTGACCACTTCCCGGTTTATCTCCCTGCTTCATTCCTTCTTTCATTTTATCAGCCAAACCTTTTTGTTTTTGAATAATATCAGGAAGCTGCATTCCTTGTCCATCTCCTGGTTTTGGTTTTCCCATTCCCGGTTTAGACATTTGCATCTGCATATTATTTAAAAGATCACTTAAAAAATCGGCTAATTTGTTTGCAGATGAAACAGCGTATTGCTGATGCGAAACTCCTTTTGGAATTTGAACATCGGTTAAAACTTCAATCGCTTTGTCCATATTATATTGTACGTTGCCAATTTCCTTCGTTACATCTTCTGCAATTTTTGGATTTCTAAGAGACATTGCAAACAAACTATCATCGACATGACGGAACTGTTGTTTTAAATTCTGTTGAATTTTTATGTTCTTGGTGTAAGCAGAAGAACCTAATTTCATCGATTTAAATTGTTTCATTACATCTTCCTGAGATAATGAAAAGGCTAAAAGGTTGTCCAGAATTTGACGAAGCATAGCAACATCTTCTTCTAATTGTTCTTGTTCTCCACCTTCCATACTTGAGCTCATTTGCTGTGCCATTGACTTCATTTTCTTTGAAGCACTTTTTTGTTTTGGCTTAGCCGAAGAAGTATTCTTTTTATTTAATTCTTCTGAAGCTTTATTCAAATCATTCTCTACCTCTTTTTCTTTTGAAGCATCCTTTGGAATATCTAATGGAGATTTCAAACTGTTGTTTTCATCTTTCAAATCTTTAAGATCTTCCTGAATTTTATCAAATGATTTATTGATATCATCTTGCTTCTCTTTTGTGTTTTCAGCGTCTTTATTAGAAAGTTGTTCTTGTTTTTCTGCTAACTTATTTAGCTTCTCTGCAACTTGCTCTGCTTTCTTTTCTACATAAAAACGCTTGGTTAACTCAACTAATTGTTCTAAATTACGAGATTGGTTTTTGCTGATTTGTTTGAATTTTTCCATCTTATCAAACAACTCTTCGCTGTTTAATTTATCGTTTAAGTTCTTCAACTCATCCATCAATTTTTGATTTTTCTCTAAATCTTTCTCGGCATTTTCTAAACGTTTTTGTAAATCTTCAGCAGTTTTATCTTTCTTATCTGTGTTGTATTTATCTAAATTCTTATTCATTTTTTCAGCAAACTGCTTCATCATTTCGTCTTGTTGTTTTTGACGTTTGATGAAATCATTTACTTTTTGCTGATCCTTAAATTCTAAATTATCTTTTTCTTTTCCGGTATTTTTAAGTTTATCCATTTCAGAAAATTGCTTTTCCTGATTCTTTAATGATTTAGATAAACTATTAATGTTAGCATTTTGTTGCTGCAATTCTGTATCCTGAATTTCATCAGTTGTAGAAACTCGATCTGAAAATGTAGAAGATTTTGTACTCTTAAATCCATGCAAAGCATCGTTATCAAAAACCTCAAAATAGTATTCATACGATACTCCTTCTTCTACTGCAAGATTACTTGGAAAGTTAAAAACGAACTGATCGAATACCGCTTGCTTTACAGGAATGGTTCCTCGTTTTGCAGTTTGTGGTTTGCCATGTTCGTAATAAACAACTTGTAGTTTTGATAAACCGTAGTCATCTCCGAGTCTTCCTAAAACATAATTTTTATCTAACTTTAAACTATCAGGAGCTGGCGAAACGGTAATTGTTGGATGCTGATCTTTGATAACTGACAGCTGATAATCTAATTTTTCGTAGTTTTTAACTTTATTATTCGAAGTAAGAATTTGATATTCTGTATTTTGGTTGATATTTTTAGCCAATTTAAATTCATTTTCGGCCTTATTAAACTTCAAAACTGAGTTTTCATCTTTCCAAACTACCTCTTGAGTGGACTGGGTTTTCATTTTCCAGGTTACAATTGTTCCTTCTGGTACGATTGCATTTCCAGTTCCCTGAATCGTTTCTGATTTCTTTTTTAGGTAAGATGGAAAATTCAAAACCATTTCGAAGTTGGCAATTGATGGAACTGTAATAACTTTTAATTCATATTCATTTGATGAAACCGAATTTCCTTCAAATGAAAACTGCATATCTGATGTTGGTTTTTCAATCTTAAATTCAAACTTTCCAGTTTGAGAAGATTCCATAAAATAGCTTTCGTTGCCAATATGGATCATTACATTTTCTGGAACTATGTTTCCTTCTGTTTCTACTTTTACAATAAAATCTTTGTTTTGTTCTGTCTGAAGTTTATCATTTAGAACAACAAATTTGAAAGGAGCCGGTGGTAAAAATGCAGAATTGAAATGCACTACTCTATTAAAACTTTGCGAAATTATATTGCTGTTTCCAGAAACAAAAAAGACTGCAAATAGTAAAACCGGAATTAAAGCTAATGGTAAATATCTTTTGTTTGATTTATAATTGATGGCATTTCCAAACGGGATTGGCTGCAATGAATTTGCTTTTTGTTCGATCGAAGCCAACATTAATTCTGAACTTTCTGCTGAATTCTCGTTTAAAGAAAGCTGTAAAAAGTTTGTTAGTTTATCACTTACTTCAGTAAAATGATTTCCAATAATGGCCGAAGCCTGATTATAATCGATTCCTTTTTGAAGTTTGAACAACTTAAAAATTGGAAACAAGATAAATCGAAACAGCAGAAAAACTTCTACGGCAATAAATATCCAGAATAAAAGTGTTCTTCCTAATGGTTTCAACCAAAGAAAATATTCTATAAAAAGTGTAAACAGGAAATACAAAAGTCCGAAACCAACAAAAAGAAGTCCTCCTTTTATCAATTCGTTCATGTAATATTTCTTTATAAATCCTTCTAACTTCTGATATATTGCAGATGATGTTTTCAAAATAAAATCTCTTTTAATTATAACCTATAAAAGTACTAATTATAGCGATTCAAATTCCAAAAAAATAAATTCCAAATTCCAAGTATTCGCTGAGTTTGGAATTTGGAATTTTTAAAAATTGGGATTTATCTAAAGTTGTATCTTTGCAACAAAATTTATACAAATGTCAAAGCAAGTTCGCGTGCGTTTTGCACCAAGTCCGACTGGACCATTACATATTGGCGGAGTTCGTACTGCCCTATTTAATTATTTATTTGCAAAAAAACATAACGGTGTTTTTTATCTGAGAATTGAAGATACAGATCAGACTCGTTTTGTTCCAGGTGCCGAAGCTTATATTATGGAAGCGCTGGAATGGTTAGGAATTTCTCCTGAAGAAACTGTTGGAAAAAATGAAAAATTTGGTCCGTACAGACAAAGTGATCGTAAAGAATTATACCAAAAATATGCTGATCAACTGATCGATTCGGGTTGGGCTTATTATGCTTTTGATACTCCTGAAGCTCTTGATGCTTTGAGAAAAGAACAAGAAGCAGAAGGAAAAACATTTATTTATAATCATACTATTCGTGAAAAGTTAGATACATCTTTAGTAATTTCTACTGAAGAAGTTTCAAAAAGAATTGCAAATGGAGAACATTATGTGATCCGTTTTAAAACTCCGGTTGATGAAACTTTACATTTAAAAGATATTATTCGTGGTGACGTTAAGTTTGAAACAAGTTTACTTGATGATAAAGTTTTGTTCAAAAGTGACGGAATGCCAACTTATCATTTAGCGAATATTGTAGATGATCATTTAATGGAAACTTCACATGTAATTCGTGGTGAAGAATGGTTGCCGTCTATGCCTCTTCACGTTTTATTATACAGAGCTTTTGGTTGGGATGCTCCGGAATTTGCACATTTACCTTTGATTTTGAAACCGGTTGGAAACGGAAAATTATCTAAAAGAGATGGTGATAAATTAGGATTTCCTGTGTTTCCATTAGAATGGAAAACGGAAGAAGGCGTTTCGTCTGGTTACAGAGAAAAAGGATTTTTCCCGGAAGCAGTTGTAAACTTCCTTGCACTTTTAGGTTGGAATGACGGAACTGACAAAGAATTATATTCTCTGGAAGAATTAGTTGAAGCTTTTGACTTGAACAGAGTTCATAAAGCGGGAGCAAAATTTGATCCTGAAAAGAATAAATGGTTCAATCATCAACATTTAATTCAACAAAATGATGCTGATTTAGCGAAGAGCTTCTCTCCTATTTTAGAAGAAAAAGGTGTTGATGTTTCTAAATATGACGTTACAAGAATTGTTTCTTTGATTAAAGAAAGAGCACATTTCGTATCTGAATTTTGGGATTTAACTGATTTCTTTTTCCAGGCTCCAACATCATATGATGAAAAAGCAAGCAAAAACTGGAAGGAAGAAACTCCGGCTTTAATGCAGGAATTGATTTCGACTCTTGAATATATTGATGGTTTTGATTCTGCAAATATCGAAAGTATCGTAAAAGATTGGTTGACTAAAAACGAAATTGGAATGGGTAAAGTAATGCAACCCTTCCGTTTAAGTTTGGTTGGCGCTTTGAGAGGTCCTCACCTATTTGACATTGTTGAAATCATTGGAAAAGAAGAAACTATTTCGAGAATTCAAAAAGCTATTGCTACTTTATAAAAACAAAAAAGCTCCAAATTGGGAGCTTTTTTTTAGTCTTTAAATAGAAGAACTTTATAATATTTCTTATTGTCAGTTTCTACTAACCAAATTCCCTGATCAGTAAATAAGGTTGTAAAATGCAATCTGGTATCTCCTTCCGGGATACTTTTTAAATATTTAAATAAATTTTCGTTTAAAATAATGGCAGCAAAGGACTTTTGAGAAAATGATTTTTTTCTTAAATCTCCAACGTAATCGTAAGTGTAGCTAATAAAAGTATGCAATTTCTCGTGAGATGCATTATTATTATATTCTAAAAAGCTAGTTTTTAATATTGATCCTGTTGATTTGTCTACAACCGAAGCATTTGTAAATTCGGTAAAAGAGTTAACATAAACTTGAAAAACGAGATTTTTATTGTATTCTGCTAAACTAACTTTTAGCGTCGCATCATATCTAATTTTTTCAAAGAAATCTTTTCCATCTATTTTATTAATTGATTCCCAAACTTTATTGCCTTCTTTATCAAACTTAAAAACATAAAATCCATTTGGATGAATTCTATCACCAATCTTTTTTGGATTTTCATCACTGTAAATACCATATACATATAAATCTCCGGTTTTTCTGTCTTCTAAATAATTATTAATACTCAAATTATCAAGATCTACACTCGATTGTTCCTGTTCTTCAGGTCCTCCATCGTTGCCAGATGTAACAAAGAATTTATCAGTAAGTTCTAAAGTAAACGGAATTGTTTTTATTTTTTTACCTTCAAGATTATAAGTTGCCTTATATAAAATGACTTTCTTAAAATCTTTAGATACTGATTTGGTGATTAAATCAAAATTTTCGTTACCATTTAGTTTGCATCGAAAGGTAACTTTCATGTTCGTTTTAGCAAAAGAATCTCCTTGTAATAAAGTTAAATCTGGTTTTTCTACCGGAAATCTTTTTCTAGAACTAGTTTTTAATTCCAAAACCTCTAAAAAAATATTGTCTTTTTCAAAGTCTATCTTTCCTTTATTCTTTTGATTTGAAAAACCTAAAACATACAAATCATTGAAAGCACCATCTATATTATTTGATTCTCTATTATTTTTAGAATGTGAGACACCACCAAAGTAAGTTGAAAAAAAAGAGAAATTCATTTCTTTTCGATCGTCAGGATTTATCTCAACAGGCTTATTATCAACAAAAATTTTATAATATGGAGTCCAGATTGACTTACTAACGTCGTAAGCCATAAAAGACTTTTCAGTTATAGAATAAGAACAGTTATACAACTCTTGATTTTGAAACAAGGTCTCTTTTTTTCCATTTGAATCGTAAGCTGAGGCATTAGTCGCTAAATAAGAGGCTGTCATCTTAATCCTTTCACCACGATACATAACGAACTTTTCGGCATTGGGCAGATATTCGAAATTGATAGGATAATTGGTATCTTCAATTTTTTCATCAATAATCACAGTTTGAGCAGATAAATAAACAGAAGAAAATAAGGCAATACTAAAAAGTATTCTTTTCATAAATTTTGTTTTTTGGTTAAATTCGATTCAAAAGTAAATAAATATTTAACAAATAAATTCACCTAAATAAAATATTATTCCATCGCATTTCTTTATATAATTTGTATTTTTAGAACATTATAAAAACATAAAATACATAACCATGAGTACACCTATTATTATCTTTTTAGTACTAGCATTCTTTATTTTCATGTCTTCATTCTTCACAGTAAAACAACAATCATCTGTAATTATCGAAAGATTTGGAAAATTTCAAAGTGTTAGAAATTCAGGATTGCAACTTAAAATCCCGTTAGTTGACAGATTGGCCGGACGTGTAAATCTTAAAATTCAACAGCTTGATGTTATCATCGAAACCAAAACAAGAGACAACGTTTTTATCAAAATGAAAGTTTCGGTTCAGTTCAAAGTAATTCAGGAAAAAGTATATGAAGCATTTTATAAACTAGAATATCCACACGATCAAATTACTTCTTATGTATTTGATGTGGTTCGTGCCGAAGTTCCGAAACTAAAACTGGATGATGTTTTTGAAAGAAAAGATGATATTGCAGTTGCGGTAAAACGTGAATTGAACGAAGCAATGTCTACTTACGGATATGATATCATCAATACTTTGGTTACTGATATTGATCCGGACATTCAGGTAAAAAATGCAATGAACAGAATCAACGCTGCTGACAGAGAAAAAACGGCTGCAGAATTTGAAGCTGAAAGTTCAAGAATTAGAATTGTTGCAAAAGCAAAAGCCGAAGCTGAAAGTAAACGTTTGCAAGGACAAGGTATTGCAGATCAGCGTCGTGAAATTGCAAGAGGTCTTGTAGAAAGTGTTGAAGTTTTAAACAATGTTGGTATTAATTCTCAGGAAGCTTCTGCCCTAATTGTGGTTACTCAACATTATGATACTTTGCAGGCAATTGGAGCTGATGCAAATTCTAATTTAATCTTGTTACCAAATTCTCCACAAGCCGGAAGTGATATGTTGAATAACATGGTTGCTTCGTTTTCAGCATCAAACCAGGTTGGCGAAATGATGAAAAAGCACAATAAAAAAGTAGAGAAACCAAAACCAATTCAGCCACAATCTGGATATGAAGATGATGTTCAACCAGATGTTCAATCATAATTTTAAAATAAAAAAGAGGCTTAATTGCCTCTTTTTTTATTTATAAACCAATTGATTACAAATGGTATAATAGATTGTAAAATTTGTGGATACGAATTTTTAAAGTAATCTGTATAAGATGAAACAAATCCATTTACAATATTTTGTGGTGTTATGCTTTCTTTCGTTCTCTGAAAACTCAGTACTAATTTCTGATAATTGATATCTTTTTCCAGTTTTAGAATTTCTAAATCTCTATCAATTTCAGCATAAGATGAGTATTTTTTCTTTTCCATAAACCTTAATCGTTAAAAAATATTTCTGAAAATTTCTCTAAAATAGGGCCTTCGACAACTTTATCTTTTATGAAGAAAAGTAAAATGGTAAACAAAAGATAGATCCCTCCTACCGCTAAAAATCCCAAAGCATTACTTCCGAATAAATCTCCAAAAGCATAAGCCGCTGCAAAAGAACCGAAAATCAAAACCATACTGAAACATAATAATATCAAAGTAAATTTGAAAATTAAAGTTGTCGATTTCATTGCAACTTTAAAACCCCAAAGTTTGTAGTAAGCTAAATGACTGTCTATGTAAACTTTGGTTTGATCCTGAATTTTTTCAGTGTTTTCTTTTAACTCTTCAAAAGCCATAATTAAAATTTTTAAATAAAAAAAGCGCAAAACTTACTCATAAAAATAAGCAAGTTTTGCACTATTTGTGTAAATTTTTATTTTTGAAGTTTAGCGTTTTGTGCTTTTAAATCAGCCAATTTAGATTCTAAAAAAGTGATCACTTCTTCTGTTTTATGACTTACATTCGAAAGTAAATCATTCAAAGTTCCGTCAAGATTTTGAGTTGCTCCTTTGTATTTTTCACGAAGAACTTCAGAACTTGCTTCAAAACAATCCTGCAAATTGTGTTTTGCATCATCAATTCCTTCTTTAATTTTAGCACGCGTTTTTGATCCTTTGTCTGGAGCAAATAAAATTCCTATCGCTGCTCCTACTGCAGCACCAGCTAAAATTGCTGCAATTGTATTTGAATTATTTGACATGATATTTCTATTTTAAGTGATTAATAAAGATACTTCTTTTTTAAAATGCTAAACTGCTAAATCTAAAATTTAACAATAAAATTAATACACATAAGAAACTGCTTCATACTTACCATCAGCTTTTTCAACAATGCTCACAAAAGGATAACCATTTGAAGCTGACTTAGTTTTGATTCTCATTGCAGTTTGCTTTTGATTTGCAATTGGCGGTTCACCTTTTGTCCTTGTCGAAACTCCGGTAAAACTTGCTGCTTGCTTCAGTCCTATTGTTTTTTCCTGAGGCAAAACAGTTACCATTTTGTAATCATCTTTTGAATCTACTACTATTCTATCAGAAATTTTCTGAGTTTGTTTTGTTTGTTTATTTGTAATTTGAGAAACAGCATATTTGCTAATTTTTATTTCTTCAGAACTTCCATTCAATGAATAATAAATTAAACCATTTTCATTTTTTATGAAATTAACATCAAGTTGTTCACCATTGTGTTTTGTAATTTGATGTGTTTGAGAAATTGCAATATTTGCAAATAATAAGGCTAGCGTAAAATATAAAACTTTCATGATAATTGGATTTAAATTAAAAATTAAAATTTATCAGACTGAATTATAAAAAAATAGTAACCTTAGATCAATACTATGGAATCTCATAATTATGAAGTAATTCTGAAAAATACCTTTTACGCGAAATATTATCAAAATTAAACCACAATAAAAATTAGAACATAAAATTGTCTTCTCCAGAATTCAGTTTAGAATGAACAATAAAATTAGAAAAACTTCATTTTCTAATTTTAATGAAATTCAGATTAGAATCTATATCGGAAATAGTAATTTTTATAAAATCATCTCTGATTTTTGGTATTGAGTTAAAAATAGCAACTTTATAAACAATTGTATGTTAACAACCCGTTAAACTGACAAAAATGATATCAAAATTTAAAATAAAAGCTCTATTTAAACAATAATTCAAAAAATGAGTTATCTATCAATTAAGATCAAAAAATAGCTTAAATCAAGTTTATGAAAGCCAAAATTAATCTAATACATCTATAATTTTTATAAAAATAATAGTTAAAAATTATTATATATAAAATTGATTATAAAATAAATTTAAATCATAAAAATTGATTTTAACAAAAAGATAAAAATTAAGCTAAAATGGAAATTTAAAGATACTATTTTCTTAAAATTAAAATTTAGTTGTCTCTTTTTAGGTTATAAACAATTGGCTGTTAATAAACGTAAAACAGAGCAAAATTAAGGGCTAAACTTAAAATAAAGCTTTTTAAATAATACTTTTCAGAAAGATAACAAAAGACATGGAAGTTTTAAAAAAATGTCTTAAAATCAATTTATAGAAGTCACTTTTAATATATTATTTCTATAAAAAATTATATTTTAATAGAAAATAGAAATAATAAAAAAAGCGCTTATAAAAGCGCTTTTCAATAGATTCTAATTATTTTATTTCTTTACCATTTCGGCAAGAATTTCATTTTCTCTCTCCGATGCATTTTTTGGAGGATTTGAATATAATTTCAAAATTTCATCATCAAACTGATTTTTGAAACTTTCATTTTCAATATCTCTTAAATTTAAAAGTGCTTTTGATCTCACATAAGTAGATTCACTTTTTAAAGACATTGAATATAATTTCTTAACATCTTCTTCTTCAAAATCTGTCGATTTCCAAGTCGAATATTTTAAAATAAATTGAGAAAACAACAATGAAGCCTTATTATTGTTGATATTTTTCTTTAATGAATTTTGTAAAAGTGAAAAACTAGAAACATTTTTAATGTTCTCCCCTATTGCACTTTCAATAGCAATTCTCTCCGGTTTTGTTTCAACTTTAAAATACTTATTGATATCTTTTAAAGAATTATTAATGCTATTTTCTTCTTTTTTACCTTTTTCTTCCCAGGCATCTTTTAATCCAACAGTTTTATTAAAGACTAATTTTGAGTTAGTTGAGTCTTTATCAACAGTAAAATAACCTAAACGTTGAAACTGAAATTTATCTTCATTTTTAGCTGTTGATAAACTTGGTTCAACAAATCCTTTTACAATTTCTAAAGAGTTTGGATTTACAAAATCTAAGAAATTTTTGTCTTTATAGCTGTCCGGAGCTTCATCTGTAAACAAACGATCGTACAAACGAACTTCTGCTTCCAAAGCATGTTGAATTGAAACCCAATGTAAGGTTCCAGACACTTTTCTTTGGCTCGCTTCTGTTCCGCTTCCGCTTAAAGAATCGGTATCATATGTTACATGAATTTCTGTAATATTACCTTCGGTATCTTTTATAACAGATTCACCTTTAATAATATAGGCATTTTTAAGACGAACTTCTTTTCCTAAAGTTAAACGGAAATATTTAGCTGGAGCTTCTTCTAAAAAGTCTTCTCTTTCGATGTATAATTCTCTTGAAAATGGTACTTTTCTGAAACCTGCATTTTCATCTTCCTGATTATTTTCAGCTTCTAACCACTCCTCTTTTCCTTCCGGATAATTCGTAATTACCAATTTTACAGGATCTAAAACAGCCATCACACGAGGTGCAATTTTGTTCAAATCTTCGCGAATACAAAATTCTAAAACCGATACATTTATTAAATTATCACGCTTTGCAATACCAATTGTATTAGCAAAATTACGTAAAGATGCAGCGGTATAACCACGTCTTCTTAACCCGGAAATTGTTGACATTCTTGGATCGTCCCAACCGTTAACATGCTTTTCTTTAACTAGTTGCTGTAATTTTCGTTTACTAACAACTGTATGTGATAAGTTACGTCTGGCAAATTCTCTTTGTTTTGGACGCAGTTTATTTTCGTCTAAAATTTGATCTAAAAACCAATCGTATAATTCACGGTGAGGCAAGAATTCTAGTGTACAAAAAGAGTGAGAAATCTGCTCTAAATAATCACTTTGTCCGTGCGCCCAATCGTACATTGGATAAATTTTCCAATCGTCTCCGGTTCTGTGGTGATGTTTGTGTAAAATTCTGTACATAA
>Ga0302347_1001576_pt1 | contig 26894 bp, 21 predicted proteins | sample PhyWR1_FD_202178 | JGI IMG/M metagenome (GOLD analysis project Ga0302347, IMG submission 202178) | Leaf surface microbial communities from wheat plants in UC Gill Tract Community Farm, Albany, California, United States - DLSL W.R1 (v2)... | ecosystem: Host-associated > Plants > Phyllosphere >...
GGTCGGAAGTTGTAGCGGGTGGCGATTTGGCATTTGACCGTGAAGATATCCCGATGCAGCCTGCTGGCTGGCAGCCGGAAGAAGATGATTCACAGCTTGATGAGATGAGACTGAATATCGTCGAAGTTAAGTAACATATGGCGTCTCAGATAGCGCATCTGAGACGCTTTTTTAAGGCTTATTTCAGCAAGCGAACCCGGCAGGTTTTGCCTTTGATTTTACCGTTCTGCAACTGCTTCCAGACTTTATTCGCCACAGACTGACGCACCGCGACATAGACATGCGCGGGATGCACAGCGATTTTGCCGATATCCGCCCCATCAAAGCCCATATCCCCGGTCAACGCGCCTAATACATCCCCTGGACGCATTTTGGCTTTTTTGCCGCCATCAATACACAGCGTCGTCATCTCCGCCTTGAGGGGGACAATACCCACGTTATTCGGCGCACTCATCCAGTTCAGTTTCAGCTGTAGCATTTCTGACAGAATGTTGGCACGTTGGGCTTCTTCTGGGGCGCAGAGGCTGATCGCCAGACCGCTGTTGCCCGCACGCGCGGTACGCCCAATGCGGTGAACATGCACCTCCGGATCCCACGCCAGCTCGAAGTTAACCACCAGCTCCAGTGATTTGATGTCCAGACCGCGCGCGGCAACATCCGTCGCGACCAATACTCGCGCGCTGCCGTTGGCGAAACGAATCAACGTCTGATCGCGATCGCGCTGTTCCAGATCTCCGTGCAATGCCAGTGCACTCTGCCCTGCCTCTTCAAGCGCTTCGCAGACGGCCTGACAATCTTTTTTGGTATTGCAGAAAACGACGCAAGACGCGGGCTGATGCTGACTCAGCAGCTTTTGCAGCAGCGGAATTTTGCCTTTTTGCGACGTCTCATAGAATTGTTGTTCAATGGATGGCAAGGCATCAACCGAATCAATTTCGATAGTGACCGGATTTTGCTGAACGCGTCCGCTGATGGCGGCAATCGCCTCTGGCCACGTGGCAGAAAAAAGCAGCGTCTGGCGCGTGGCCGGGGCAAAACGGATCACTTCATCAATCGCGTCGCTAAAGCCCATATCCAGCATGCGATCGGCTTCGTCCATCACCAGCGTTTGCAGCGCATCTAACGAAACCGTGCCTTTTTGCAGATGATCGAGTAAACGCCCTGGTGTGGCGACAATAATGTGCGGCGGATGCTGGAGCGAATCGCGCTGAGCGCCAAACGGTTGACCGCCGCACAGCGTCAGAATTTTAGTGTTCGGCAGAAAGCGCGCCAGACGACGTAATTCACCGGCCACCTGATCGGCTAGCTCACGCGTCGGGCACAGCACAAGCGATTGAGTCTGGAATAGACCAGCATCAATTTGCTGTAAAAGCCCAAGACCAAATGCGGCCGTTTTCCCACTGCCGGTTTTGGCCTGCACGCGAACGTCACGTCCTTCCAGGATCGCAGGAAGAGCGGCTGCTTGTACAGGGGTCATCGCGAGGTAACCCAACTCGTTAAGATTATCGAGTTGGGCGGCAGGCAGAACGTTCAGAGTAGAAAAAGCGGTCACAATGTAGTCTCGAGGTAAAAAGTCACAGTCATTTGGCGCGTATCCTCGCAGATCTCCGTGACCGATGCGACAATTTAATCGGTTCTTCATCTGGCGGTGGGTCCGGCATGGGTTGCGGACGTGGAATAGTATCGGGGATTGGCACCGGTTCAGTGGGGATGGAATCGTATGGCGGCGTTTGCCCGTGGAGCAATGCTAATAATGCACTCATATTACCCTCCAGTTTATCGGCTTGACTCTTTTAGGGTAGACGCTGAGATCCTTCAGGCAAAAAAAAGCCGACTAATTTAGTCGGCATTGTACGAATCAATTGTGCTATGCAGTAATTCAAAAAAGGAAGTAAGACAATATGGAGCGCAACGCCCATCGCTTGACGTTGCATTCACCTGCGGGAGTGATAGTGCACCGAAAGGGGTAAACGTTTTTTGACTTCGCTCAAATAAAATAGCGTTTTAAAGCGTAGGCAGCTTAAAAAAAACGTAAACTTACAGCCATTTACTACGATGCAACCACCACGCAACACCTCCAATCAAAACAACTAACATGATGCAAAAAGCCGAAAAGCCGAACTGATAACCGCCGCCTGGAATGCCGCCTAAGTTGACGCCAAAGAGTCCGGTCAAAAATGTGCTGGGTAAAAAGACCATTGCCATTAACGACATGGTGTAGGTGCGGCGCGACAAAGACTCCTGCATCACCTGCGCAATTTCATCGCTCATCACCGCCGTACGGGCAATACAGGAGTCAATTTCATCCAGACCTCGGCCCAGGCGATCGGCGATATCCTGCATTCTGCGGCGCTGATCGTCGGTCATCCAGCTCAGACGTTCGCTGGCCAGACGAGCATAAACATCGCGCTGCGGCGTCATATAGCGACGCATCACAATCAGCTGTTTTCTGAGTAACGCCAGAGATCCACGCGGAGGAATATGCTGATCGAGCAAATTATCTTCGAGATCGATAATTTTATCGTGCAGCTCTTCAATAAACTCACTCGCATGATCGGTCAGCGCATCGCACACATCGACCAGCCAGCCACCGCAGTCGGCAGGCCCGGTACCTTCTTTGAGATCATTAACCACGTCATCAAGCGCAAGCACTTTACGCTGACGCGTAGACACAATCAGGCGTTCGTCCATATAGAGGCGCATGGCAACCAACTGATCGGGGCGTTCGTCGGTACTGCCATTAATGCAGCGCAGGGTAATAAGGGTGCCCTCGCCAAGACGACTCACCCGAGGACGCACGCTATCGCCCGCCAGGGCATCACGTACGTTATTGGGAAGCAACGGCGTGGAAGCCAGCCATTGCGCACTGTCAGGATGGGTATAGTTCAGATGTAACCAGCACGGATGTTCACTGTCGATAACATCATTATCTTCGAGGTGTCGCGCCCCACCCTTACCGTCAAGCAGCCACGCGAACACCGCGTCGGGAACGTTAACTTCGGATCCTTTAATGCCTTCCACAGCGCCTCCACCATTTCGCAATCATGGTTGTCAGTCTAGCGGTCACAAAATGTTATTCAACATTTAAGCGTGCCAGAGCGCTGAATCTACTGATAAATTGTTTCTCAAAACGTAAAAAAGCCCGGCGAACCAGGCTTTTCTTAATTAATACACTTGTTCGGCTCGTCGAGGGAAGATCGCTGAGGGAGAACGTTGCCGTTCCTGGCCCGTAAATTCATCTTTTTCTTCCAGTCTGAAGTTCCGGGTGCGCGTCTGTAGCTCGATGACCTGGTTTTTCAGCACATCTGATGAACCCGATAGTTCATCGACCATCGCCACGTTGCTCTGTGTAACGCGCTCAAGCTCGGAAAGCGCCTGCGTGATTTGCGTGATCCCTTTTTCTTGCTCGGCGGTCGTCGCCGAAATCTCATCCATCAGTTTGCTAACATGCCCGGAACCGTTAACAATTTCGTGCATGTTCTTTTCCGCTTCCGACACGACCGTCACACCCTGAGTAACATTATTGCTGGTGACATCAATCAGCGATTTAATGCTTTTTGCCGCTTCGGCGCTACGGTGAGCAAGATTACGCACCTCTCCGGCCACCACTGAAAAACCTTTGCCATGATCGCCCGCTCTGGCGGCTTCTACCGCCGCGTTCAGCGCCAGAATATTCGTCTGGAAAGCGATGCCATCAATCAGCGTGATGATTTCCGTCATTTGCTGAGCACATTCGGTGATGGATTGCATATTGTGGGCAACTTGCCCCATTAACTCCCCGCCCTTACGCGCCTGGACTGTCGCGAGATTGGCGCGCTCGCTGGCCAGCCGGGTATTGTCTGCATTGTTGCGGGTGCTCGCGGCCATTTGCTCCATGCTGGCGGCGGTCTGGATCAGTGATGCGGACTGCTGCTCCGTTTTAACTGAGAGTTGGGCGCTACGGGCTGACAACTGCTCAGATAAGGTCATCGCGGTATGCGACGATGCCCTGATCTCGCGAACAAGTGTGGCGATATTGCTGGATAAACTATTGATACCCGGAATTAATCGTCGGGCACAGTTATTACCAAATTCAGGAATGGAAACAGAGAGGTTACCTGACGTGACTTCTTCAATACTTTTTTTCACCGTATTGATGGGAGTCACAAGATATTTTGTCATATACGACCAAAGCAACAAAACCGCAAGAACATTAACAATATTAACTGCAATAAAAAGTGTTGTGCTTTTTGATAAAACCAAAACCAACCCGTCAATCATTAAAAGCACAACCATCAAAAAGTAAATAATAAAAGTCCTTACGCTAATATTTCTCAGCATAATTGATCCCACGCAGCGTTTTGGAGAGGTATTATGTTTATAGCATTCGCCCTTTCTTTTTCCACCTATTTTTAGTGGTTTTTGTTATTTGCATGCTGAAGTCATTGATTTGCGTTAAGTCGAGATAATGACCTTTACAATAATCACACACAAACTAAACATGCTGCCGAAGCATTATTTAAGATGATAACGAAAGATTCTTCAGCCAGATTCCCTCATAATCAAAAGCGCTTTATTAAGAGCAGATGAAACTAATCATTAACATCATGTAGTATCGCTAAAATGAAAATAGAAGGATATATTCTGCAGGTTTTTAATGGTGCAAAATATTAACCTGTTTGTTGTTGATTTTAGATAAGCAACTAATCTTGGAATTAGTTAAAGTAAGCATGGCGGTGTTGACTCGTGCACCGAATGAACTCATACCGTTTTTTTTTGCGTGGGATGACATAATGCTGGATGTGTCCTGGGACCCTGTCCTTATCGCCATCTCTTTTCTGGTGGCCTTTATCGCGTCATTTGTGGCATTAGACAGTGCAGGGAAAATCTCGGGTGCAAGCCGGAAAGCGGCGTTCTGGTGGCAGATGGCTGGCGGTATCACTCTGGGAATTGGCGTTTGGTCCATGCATTTCATCGGAATGCTGTCGATGAAAATGCCAATGGCCATGAGCTATGATTTTTGGCTCACCGCTGCCTCGCTTGGCGTCGCTATACTGGCCGCCACCTGCGCGATCCATATTGCGGTACCCGGTAATGCCCTTTCACTTTTTCGATGGTTTTTTTCAACGCTGATACTGAGTGCAGGCGTCGTTGCTATGCACTATATCGGGATGGCCGCGTTAATGTTCCACGATCAAATTATCTGGAATATGCCCATCGTCCTGATTTCGGTGTTGATTGCAATCGTGGCTTCAGGTGCCGCACTCTGGCTCGCTTTCCACTTACGCCACAGACATAAAGGTGTGTTTATCAACCGTATCGCGGCCGCTATCGTGATGGGGATGGCCATCTGCGCAATGCATTACACCGGAATGAGCGCGGCCGACTTTCAGCATGGCGTACACACCATGTCAGGCGGTGTAGGCGAACTGGATCTGTCAATCTGGGTGTCGTCCACCACGTTGGTTTTGCTGGGGATTATGCTCATCATTTCACTGGTGGACTCTCATTTCCGCACTCAGCGCCTGACCGATAATTTGCGTCAGTTGAATACGCAGCTGGCGCTGCAGGCACGGTTCGATGTTCTGACGGGCCTTGCCAATCGCCATCAAATGGATATCAGCCTCCAGGACTGCCTTCACACCTCGTTGCTGAATAAAAAACAGTTTGCCGTTATGTTTCTTGATATCGACCATTTCAAGCTGATCAATGACGCCTGGGGCCATCAGGTGGGCGATGAGCTGTTAATCAACGTTGCTCAGCGCATTACTGCCCGGCTGGGAACGGGTATGACCCTCGCCAGGCTGGGCGGTGATGAGTTCATCCTGCTTGTACCCGACTGTGATGGCGAAAAGATAACGACGCTTTCAATGACCCTTCTGGATGAGATTCGACGCCCCTTTGCGATCGGTGGTCATGCAATCAATGTCACCTTAAGTGTCGGCGTCAGCCTCTACCCGCAGCACGGCGAAACGCTTCACGAACTCAAATTTACAGCCGATGCAGCGATGTACCACATCAAACAAGGGGGGCGTAACGGTTGGGCAGTTTACCGTCCGGAGATGTCAAAAAGTATAACGGCGGAACCCGCATTCCTGCAGGATCTTACCCAGGCGCTTGAGCGCGAACAGTTTGAGCTTTGGTATCAACCCACCTATCTTGCCGACGCTAACGAGATTCACGGTTTTGAAGCCCTGATTCGCTGGCATCACCCTGAACAAGGTGTTCTTCTGCCTGCGGTTTTTTTATCCTCGCTGGAAAAAACAGGTTTAATCATTCCCGTTGGCGTCTGGGCGATCGAACAGGCCTGCAGGCAACTGCGATTCTGGACCGAGCAAGGCTTCGGTCAGTGGACGCTTTCATTTAATTTGTCCCCTGTTCAATTTGAGCAACAGGATATATTTGAGATAATCACGGGGACCATTCAAAAATATAATCTTGAACCTTCACGGCTGATTCTTGAAGTCACCGAAAGTACCGCGCTTAAAAATCTTGAACGTAGCGTCGAATTGTTAAATGCCTTTAGTCATGCTGGCGTTACAGTCTCTATCGACGATTTCGGCACGGGGTATTCTAACCTGCTCATGTTAAACGTGCTTCCTGCTAAAGAGTTGAAAATTGATAAAACGTTTATCGATAGCATGCTGGATAACAATAAAAGCCAGAAAATTGTCGAAACGATAATTAACGTGGCCCGCACCATGGATATGGTCGTGGTTGCGGAAGGTATTGAAACTGCAGAACAGCAGCAGATACTGGCGAATCTGGGGTGTGATTATCTGCAAGGATATTATTTTTCTCGTCCTCTTCCTGCTGAACAAGTTCCCTGGCTGGTATTACAAAACAAGTCCGATAAACAAATTATACCCATTGGTAAAAATCACATGGAACTCCCCCACAATTCACAAAAAAACCATGCCTGATGTGATGAAGTAGAGTATGTTTTAAATAAGCCCACGCGTGAACATTCCGTCGTGGACATCAGGCAGCGGTACTGATGAATGGGAACAATCTATGTCGCTACCCAGCTACGAAGCGCTCAATTTTATCAAAACACCCGTTTGGATAGTCTCATCCGTTTCTGAGCAGGTTATATTCGCCAACGTCACGGCGACTGCCTTGATGATGAATAAAACGCTCAACGATATGCGTAACGGGGTTTTTTCAGCAAATGCGCAGCATCAGCTTTCTATGTATGTCCCGGACCTTAAATCTGACCTGGATATCATCGAAGTCTGGACCGTCTGGCGCGACCAGCAAGAAACGACGCTAAGCTGTCGCCTGTCACTTGCCCATGACGAAAACATGGGTGATGTGATTATATTTGAGGGCATTGCGTCTCAAATATCGTCGGGACTTAAAGCCAGCCGGTCGGCGAATTATCAGCGCAAAAAACAGGGTTTTTATGCCCGTTTTTTTCTGACAAACAGCGCCCCAATGTTACTGATTGATACCGCGCGTGATGGTCAAATTGTGGACGCCAATTTGGCAGCCCTGAATTTCTACGGCTACACCCATGATGTGATATGCAGCAAACACACCTGGGAAATAAACACGCTAGGTCGTGACATTTTACCGATTATGAATGAGGTTGCGCGCCTTCCCGGCGGGCATAAACCGCTTAATTTTGTTCACCGCCTCGCAGATGGTTCAACCCGCCATGTTCAAACTTACGCCGGCCCGATTGAAATCTATGGCGATAAATTGATGCTGTGTATCGTTCATGATATCACCGAACAGAAGCGGTTAGAGCAGGAGCTGGAACACGCCGCGATGCGAGATTCGATGACAGGTCTGCTTAATCGTCGACAATTTTACCGCATCACCGAGCAAACCAACCCGTCGTTTTTACCTGTTCAGAACCAGTTCAGCTTATTGTTGGTTGATACCGACCATTTTAAAAACATTAATGATGTCTTCGGGCATCTGAAAGGCGATGAAGTCTTGATTTCGCTTTCGCGTACGCTCGAAGCATGCAGCCGGAAGGACGATTATGTGTTCCGCTGGGGCGGAGAAGAATTTGTCATTCTGTTACCGCGCACGCCACTGGATGTCGCAATGCAGGTTGCCGAAACCATTCGCGCGGCGGTTGCACGCATCGCGATTCCCGGTCTGCCCCGCTTTACCGTGAGTATTGGCGTGGCACGCCACAATTCTGATGAAAGCATTGATGAGCTTTTTAAACGGGTTGATGACGCGCTGTATCGCGCTAAAAATGATGGACGCAATAAAGTTTTGGCGGCCTAGGAACTGGTGTATTGATTAAAGCCTCGTTACAATGCCCCGCTAGATTAACGGATTTCAGGTGGGTAGCTTTTGCTATGGAAAAAACAGAAGTCATACTCATCCTAATTATTTTACTGATTATTATATTTGGCTTGTGGTTTATTTTTAGCGGCCAGATGTGGCATTTAGCAGCGTTTCTGGAAAACTGGCTTTACCCTGCGATCTATGCGCCATGATGCACGTATAACCCATTGTTTCAACTACTGTAATTGTGAGCTTTAACCACAAGAAAACAACGCATAATATAGCAATGGTTACCCTCCGTGATGGGTTAACACAGTATTAATCATTGGCTTATGTTGCCCGTTCTCTGACGGGCTTTTTTATTTTTTCCGGCTGATAAATTAGTGTTTGTCGATATACATCGTCCGGCTATAAGCCACATCTTCCGCATTATTTATCGGATAACCTTTCACCCACGGCTTAATCAAACGCCCGTTGGTATATTGATAAATGGGTGCAATAGGCGCTTTTTCAGCAAGGATTTTCTCTGCTGAATTGTAATCCGCATTCCGTGCTTTTTCCGTCGTTTCCAGCGTCGCCTGATTGATGATTTTATCGTAAGCCGGATCGTTAAAGCGTGAGATGTTTCCTGTGTGCGTTGAAGTGAGCAGCGACAGGAACGTTGAAGGCTCATTGTAATCGCCGACCCAGGAGGCGCGAATCACGTCGAAATTACCGGTATTGCGGCTGTCGATATACGTTTTCCACTCCTGGTTTTGCAGCTTCACGTCTACGCCCAGATTTTTCTTCCACATCGAGGCCACCGCAATCGCGATTTTTTGATGGTTTTCAGACGTGTTGTACAGCAGCGTGAGTTTCAGCGGGCGCTGCGGACCATAGCCTGCGGCCTGCAGCAGCATTTTTGCCTGCGCGTTTAGTTCTGCCTGTGACATCTGCTCAAACGGCGACGGTTCAGCCGTAAAACCTGCCGTCACGTCTGGGGTAAAATACCAGGCCGGTTTTTCACCGGTCCCCAGAACTTTCTCTGCCATGATCCGCCGGTCAATCGTCATACTCAACGCCAGACGCACGCGCGAGTCCGCAGTCGGTCCTTTTTGGGTATTAAACGCATAATAATATGTGCCAAGCTGTGGCGGTGTATAAACCTGCCCCGGAATGTCTTTCAGCAGCTTCTGATAAAGATTTTTGGGGAACGATTCGGTGATATCAATATCCCCTGCCAGATAGCGTTTCGTGGCTGATGATTCCTGATTGAGCGGCACAAACGTCACTTTTTGCAGCACCGTCTTGCCGTTGTCCCAGTAATGGGTATTGGGCTCAACAACCAGTTTTTCGTTCACCACGCGGTCTTTTAAAACATATGCCCCGTTACCGACCAGCGCACCAGGTCGAGTCCAGTCTTTATTGCCCTCGACGTTGGCTTTCTGAACCGGATAAAAAGCAAAACTCGCCGTCAGATTGGCAAACCACGGCAACGGTTTATCCAGCTGTACGCGCAGCGTTTTGGCATCAACAGCCGTCACGCCCAGTGAATTCGGCAGTGCTTTACCATCGATAATGTTCTGCGCATTCGTGATCCCCGCCAGCGCCGCAAACCATGCGAACGGCGAGGTCGTTTTAGGGTCGACGAGGCGCTGCCAGCTATAAACGAAATCTTCTGCCGTCACCGGGGTGCCATCAGACCACTTAGCGTTATCGCGTAAAGTAAACGTCCAGGTGCGGTTGTCATTACTTTGCCATTTTGACGCCACCCCAGGAATCAACGCGCCCTTTTCATTCTGATTCACCAGGCCTTCAAACAGATCCCGGATAACCTGAATTTCGGGCAAACCTACGGCCTTTGCTGGGTCGAGCGACGCTGGCTCATCTTTGATATGACGCACCAGCTCCTGTTTTTGTGCCAGCACGGTTCCCGAAGGAACATCAGCCGCATAAGAATAAGATGAGAGTCCGCACAACCAAAGTGCGGTACAGAGCAGCGAGACAGGATGCTTCATAAGATCCCCTTTAAAATGATCGGTGACGAGCAGATGCGTAATTATTTGTTTCAAAACAGAGAAATGCAAACTTCTTACCGCGTAAAGGTGATATCTGGCTAAATTCTCCTCACGCTGAAACTATTTGATTAACCGTGAGTTTTACACAACACTGGCAGTTATAAGCCCTTTATCAGGATTTCCTATGTCACCCAACCGCCCCAGAACGGAACGTGGCGTATTTCCACGTGGGACCGAACACTATGGCCGCTCGTTATTGGGCGCGCCGCTGATTTGGTTCCCCGCCCCACAGGCCGATCGTCACAGTGGATTAATTATTGCGGGCACGCACGGGGATGAAAATTCATCGATCGTGACGCTCTCCTGCGCGCTACGAACGCTGGCCCCTGAGCGACGCCGTCACCATGTGGTGCTGACGGTCAACCCAGATGGCTGCCAGTTGGGATTACGCGCTAACGCGCGAGGCGTCGATCTCAATCGTAATTTCCCTGCGGCCAACTGGCGAGCAGGCGAAACGGTATACCGCTGGAACAGTGCCGCTGAAGAACGAGACGTGGTGCTGTTGACCGGCGATAAGCCCGGCTCAGAACCGGAAACTCAAGCGTTGTGTCAGCTCATTCATCACCTTCATCCCGCATGGGTCGTTTCGTTTCACGATCCTTTAGCCTGCATTGAAGATCCGCGTCATACTGCGTTAGGCGAATGGCTGGCGGAGGCATTTTCGCTACCGCTGGTAACGAGCGTGGGATACGAAACGCCGGGCTCATTTGGCAGCTGGTGCGCGGATCTCGGCCTCCATTGCATCACAGCGGAATTCCCGCCCGTCTCCTCTGACGACGCGAGCGAGAAATACCTGGAGGCTATGACGGGCCTACTGCGCTGGCAATCTCAGAGATGAAGCGTACCGGTGGTGAAATTTAACGCCGGTGAAACATCCACCGCGAGCCAGGTGGGTCCATCGAGATCGGCAAAGCTGACCTGCTCCGCCAGCGGAAGCGCAGCCGTAATGGCGCGTGAGGTGCAAAGCATACAGCCCAGCATGAGTGCAAAGCCCTCTGCGCGAGCCTGCTTTGCCAGCGCCAACGCTTCGGTTAAGCCGCCCGTCTTATCAAGCTTGATGTTAACCATTTCATAACGCCCTTTCAGGCTCGTCAGATTTTCGCGAGTATGACAACTTTCATCCGCGCAAATGGGCAGCGGGTGAATGAAATTCGCCAGCGTCGCATCATCCTGCGCCGGTAATGGCTGCTCAAGCATCGCCACCCCCAGATCCGCGAGCAGCTGGCAGCGAGCAGCCAATCCTTCACTTTTCCAGGATTCATTGGCATCAACAATCAGCGTCGCATCGGGTACCGCACCACGAATCGCCACCATGCGTTCGCTGATTAAATGATCGTCTATTTTTACTTTCAGCAAACGCGCCCCAGCCTCATACAATGCTTTCGCGCTGGCGGCCATCTGTTCGGGCTCACCGATAACGACGGTTTGGGCCGTGACAATGGTTTGCGGTAACACCACACCTACCGCGCCGGAAATAGTCTGGTGATTTTTCTGCGCCTCAAGCGACCACAGTGCGCAATCCACGGCGTTACGCGCTGCGCCTGCGGGCAAAAGACGTTGCAAAGCCTCACGCGTCAGGCCTCTTTCGAGGTCGGGCAGGATTGTCATGACCTGTGCCATAACCGATGCGAGACTCTCGCCGTAGCGCGGATAGGGTGTGCATTCGCCGACGCCCTTTATGTCATCTTCTTCAATTTCAACAACCACGACGCTCGCTTCACTGCGACTGCCACGAGAGATCACAAACGGGGTATGCAATGGCCATGCTTCTTCATAGACCTTGACGTTTCTCATCACTCGCTCCTGTAAGGCAAATTTGGTTTGCCGTGTTATCTGCTGATGTCATACACTACCTACGACGTTAACTATTTGTAAACAGGAAGATATCTATGACACAACTCGTTCATTTTCAGGGCAACCCAGTTTCTGTTGCAGGCTCTATTCCCCAGGCTGGCAGCAAAGCGCAGGCTTTTACCCTCGTAGCGAAAGACCTGTCTGATGTAACGTTGGGCCAGTTTGCTGGCAAACGCAAAGTTCTGAATATTTTCCCAAGCATTGATACCGGCGTTTGTGCAGCCTCCGTGCGCAAATTTAACCAGCTGGCGACTGAAATGGACAACACCGTGGTGCTGTGCATTTCCGCTGACCTGCCGTTCGCCCAGTCCCGCTTCTGCGGTGCAGAAGGTCTGAGCAACGTCATCACCCTTTCCACCCTGCGTAGCCCGGATTTTCTCGAAAACTACGGCGTAGGGATCGCAGAAGGCGCTCTGAAAGGCCTGACCGCGCGTGCAGTACTGGTCATCGATGAAAACGACACCGTTGTTTTCAGTGAACTGGTCAACGAAATTACCAACGAACCGGATTACACCGCTGCGCTGGACGTGTTAAAAGCGTAAGTGAAAAAAAAGCCTCCATCTGGAGGCTTTCTACTTTTATGACTCTTCTGTTTTCTTCTGATTCAAACCGTATTCACGCAGCTTATTAGCGATCGCCGTATGCGAAACACCTAACCGTTTCGCCAGTTTACGCGTGCTGGGATAGTTGCGATAAAGCTGGGTCAGGACAGAGCGCTCAAAACGGCTGGTGATATCGTCCAGCGATCCTTCCATCGCTTCTTCGCCAACCGCCAGGGTTCCGGCATCATAATCTGGCAGCAGGACGTCCTGAGGACGTAATTCATACCCTTCAAGCTGGGTCAGTGCGCGATATACCGCATTCTTCAGCTGTCTGATATTCCCCGGCCAGTTATAGCGCGTCAGCATCGTACCCAGATCGGCAGAGAGCTTCGGACGCGGCACGCCCTGTTCGTCTGCGAAACGCGCCACGAACAGTTCAGTAAGCGGCATAACGTCTTGTGGACAATCGCGTAGCGGCGGAATGTTCAGCGTCAGCACGTTCAGGCGATAATAGAGATCTTCGCGGAACACCCCTTTCTGAACCAGTTCAACAAGATTTTTCTGCGTGGCACAAATCACACGGACATCAACGTGTACCTCATGATCTTCCCCTACCCGGCGGAACGTGCCGTCATTCAGAAAACGCAGCAGCTTGGCCTGCATACGCGGGGACATTTCGCCAATTTCATCCAGAAGAACGGAACCGCCGTTGGCCTGCTCGAAGAAACCTTTTTTGCCCTCTGGGGCATGTCCAAACAGTTCACTTTCAACAGCGTCTTCGGGAATGGATGCGCAGTTTAGCGCCAGATAGGGTTTCGCCGCTCGCGGGCTGGCCGTGTGAACCGCATGGGCCAGCAGATCCTTGCCGGTACCTGTCTCGCCAGTAATGAGCAGCGGTGCGGTGAGATTCGCCAGTTTACGCGCCTGATCGACCACGTGTCGCATCTTCGGACTGACCGCAATCATCTGGCTAAATGCACCCACATCCTGATTGGAAAGATTCTGCAACTGTCGGCCCATACGAATGGTAGAACGCAGCATGATCACCGCCCCCGTGAGTACCGCCGCGTCGTTCTCGCCCTGCAAATGAACCGGCGTGATTTCCATCAGGAAATTTTGGCCGTTAATAACAACATGTTCGCTAAGCGTGCTCTGGGGATTGCTGTCGAGCCACCGCTGAAAATTGAATCCCGCGATCAGCTGTGCAGCAAGATGGTTGCTGAGTTTTTCCTGGCTTTGGCCAAACAGCTGGCAACTCGCGAGGTTGGTTCGCTCTACTTTGCCTTTCAAATCCAATGATAAAAAGGGCTCTGGCATCGCTTCAAGCAGCGCGCTTAGCGCCAAATGTTCGCGCTCTGATGGCATCCACGGAACGGTACGCACATCCGTAACGCCAGCGATACGGCGGATTTCCGCCATCAGGCTGCTAAAGGTATTGAATTCGATTTCGGCAAAATTGAGATAAATTCGTCCAATGGGATCGATGTCGATGCCGCGTAAATCAATGTCACGCAAAACAAGGAGATCGAGTAACTCGCGGGTCAGACCGATACGGTCCTGACAGAACACTTCCAGACGCATGGGAAATTCACTCTCTAAGCCAGTAGCTTTAAATAATAAGTCAGATATCGTCTGGCTGGAAGCTCGCTGTCAACAAATATTGACAGCGAGGTGCTTTTTTAGGCGTTTACTGCGGCTTTTTGCTCAATGTCTCTTTCAGCTGACCGATCAATTCACGGCGGAAATCCCCAAGCCGCGGTTTATCATCATGTAGCCAGGGTAACGGACGGCACAACTCCATCGCTTTGATGCCTAATCGCGCCGTCAGCAGCCCTGCGCCAATTCCCTGCGCCGCTCGGGTGGATAACCTTGCGGCCAGATCCTGAGACATCCAGTCCATCCCGACTTCGCGTACCAGTTCACTGGCGCCAGCAAAAGCCATGTTCAACAGCACCAGACGGAACAGCCGCAAGCGGCTGTAATATCCGAGCTCAATGCCATAGAGGGTGGCAATACGGTTAATCAGCCGCAGATTTCGCCACGCGATAAAAGCCATATCCACCAGCGCCAGAGGGCTGACGGCGATCATCAGCGTGGACTCCGCCGCAGACCGGCTAATCTCCCGACGCGCCTGGGAATCAAGCACAGGCTGGACGATTGAGGCGTAGAGCGAGACGATTTCGCGATCGCTCTGCGTTTCATGGATCGCGGCATACCAGCGCTGAAGCGCGGGGTGCGACTGATCAATGCCCGCCTGGCTCGCCAATTTTTCGCAAAAGGCGCGCCCTTTTCCGGTGGCATGGCTGTGTAATAAATCACGCGCCTCATCACGCTCATGCGCTCGCTGGCGTAAACGCCACAGGCGACGCCATTCTGTCGCGACAGAACCGACACCTGCACCGATAATGAGCGCCCCGGCAGCACAACCGCCTAACGCCACCCAGTCCTGCGTTTGCCACGCATTCATGGTCCACTGAACGCCCTGGCCGACAACGCTGATACCGAATAACGTCAGCCCTGCCGTGACCATCTTCCGCCATAAGCTGCGTTTCGGGCGCAGCGCTGCTTCCACGACAGCCTCGGCTGGCCCTTCATCAGACAGCAACTCTTCCGTCACGGCGGGCGCAAAATTATCGGCTTCCGGCCCGCTAAACGCCTGAGCCGCTTTAAAGGCTTCGGCACGCTCCTGCTCCAGCGTGCCGGGAAAATCAATACGTGGCTTTAAGGGTTCCGTCATCGCAATTTATCTCCAATCAAAAACTCCAGCGCCGCATCCAGCCGAATGTGCGGCAACGGCTGGTCAACATTCATTGTTTGTGGGCGAAACGCTTCGAACTGAAATCCCTGATTTTGCCAGAAGGCCTGCCCAGGCAAACGCGCAGGGACTTCACCGGGATAAACCGTCAACGGTTCACCGTCACTCAGACGGTTGCCGCGCAGCGCCGGGATCTTTTCGCCATTGACGTCAATCAGGCCGCTTTGCGTCGCCTGAACGGAGGCCAGACCGAGACAATCCATGCTGATTCCCTCAAACGCCGCATTTTGCCAGGCGTCCTGAACCAACTGTTGCAGCAGCGAAACCATATTGGCATGTTGATCGACAGTCACATGGTCGGCCTTGGTGGCGGCGAACAGGAGCTTATCGATGACCGGAGAAAACAGTCGGCGAAACAACGTGCGTTGTCCGTAGTGGAAGCTTTGCATCAACTGCGTGAGTGCCAGGCGCATATCGTTGAAGGCATGTGGTCCGCTGTTAAGGGGTTGCAGGCAATCCACTAACACAATCTGGCGATCAAATTTCAGGAAGTGATTTTTATAAAACCCCTTCACCACTTTCTCGCAGTAATAGTTGAAACGCTCGCGAAGCATACCGACGTTGGTATTTTTATCGGCCATCGCCAGCTTCGATTCTCCCCAGGCATCGACATCTGGCCAGGGGAAAAACTGCAGCGCAGGCGCTCCTGCCATCTCACCCGGCAGAACAAAACGACCCGGTTGGATGAAATGCAAACCCTCTTTTTTGCACTGATGGAGATAGTCGGTCCAGGCTTGCGCAATCGCAGCCAGCCGATTCTCATCTGCGGGAGCCAACGGGTCCAGACCGGCGCACAATTCCTGCCATTTTAGAGACCATTCCGCACGTTGGCCTTGCAACAACCCCGTCATCTGGCGAGACCAGCTCAGGTAATCCTGTGCCAGCATCGGTAAATCAAGCAGCCATTCGCCAGGATAATCGACGATTTCAAGATACAGCGTCGAGGTATCCTTGAAATGCCGGAGCAAAGAATCATTCGAGCGAAACCGCAGCGCCAGACGTATCTCGCTAACGCCACGCGTGGGGGTCGGCCATGAGGGCGGCGTGCCGTAAAGCTGCGCCAGCCCTTCATCATAGGTGAAACGCGGGATGCCAAAATCGCGCTGTGGGACACGTTTTACCCCGAGTAAACGCTCCTCGCGTGCAGCACTCAGCAAGGGCAGACGAGCGCCAGTATGTAGATTGAGTAACTGATTAACCATCGCCGTAATAAATGCTGTTTTACCGCTGCGACTCAGGCCCGTGACCGCCAGACGCAAATGGCGATCAACGCCTCTGTTGACCAGTGAATTCAATTCATTTTTAAATCTCTTCATCGCCATCCTGTTTTGCCCCGAAGACTGTCGATATTGACTTCAGAATACAATAAATTGGGGCAGATCGTTGATTTTCAATTCAATCTGGCTGTCATTCCCCTTTTTTCTGCCGTAATATAATAAAATTGCCGCTAAGATGGAGTTGTCAGGTGTATGTCACCCACAATTTATGATATTGCACGTGTTGCCGGTGTATCAAAATCAACCGTGTCCCGCGTTCTGAACAAACAAACGAATATCTCTCCTGAAGCACAAGAGAAAGTGCTGAAAGCGATCGATGAATTAAATTATCAACCTAACAAACTCGCCCGCGCCCTCACGACATCGGGTTTCGATGCGATCATGGTTATTTCCACCCGTTCAACCAAGACCACCGCTGGTAATCCATTCTTCTCAGATGTTCTTCACGCGATAACTGCAAAAGCAGAACAAGAAGGCTTTGACGTTATTTTACAGACATCCAAAAACAGTGAAGATGATTTACAGAAATGTGAAAGCAAAATTAAACAGAAAATGGTGAAAGGCATTATTATGTTGAGTTCACCCGCCAATGAAGCCTTTTTCCCAAGACTTGATGCGTATGGAATTCCGGTTGTCGTTATTGGCAAAGTCGAAGGTGACTTCACGAATATTTTCTCGGTCGATACGGATAATTTCCATGATAGCATGATGTTAACCGAGCAATTTATTAAACAAGGCTATCGCGATATCGCCTGCCTACATGCTCCGCTTGACTATCTCGTCTCAATTGATCGGCTGTCGGGTTATAAAACCTGTCTCGAAAATAATAATATTGCACTTAATTGTGATTGGGTTGTTGACGGCGGTTATACGCATGAAAGTGCGCTGGACGCCGCGTGTAAATTACTTTCCGCATCGCATCCCCCCCGCGCTGTTTTTGCCACAGATAGCATGAAATTACTGGCGCTATATCGCGCAGCGGATGAGTTAAATCTAATGATACCTGAACAGCTCGTTGTTGCCGGATACACCGATCCTATGCTGTCACTGATTTTGACACCCGCGCCAAGTGGTTTCGATATCCCTACACGAAAGCTTGGTGAAGAAAGCTGCGATGTGTTATTTAAACGGATCGCTGGCAAATCCGCGCCACAGCGCGTCATCGTAGAAACCCATTTCAACCAAACTGCCTCTGTTGCCTGAAACCAGGGGCATATTGCCCCTGGAATAGCACAACTAAAATGCGTAGTTCACGCCGACGCCAGCATAGTGGAATCGATCGTTTTTACCTTCATCATGGTTTTGCCATTCGTACGCGTATTCCAGTGTCATAGAGAGACCGTTGGCGAAATCATACGCATACAGCATGCCCAGGCGATTGAAATCATGACCTTCACGTTCGGGATCGTCCTGCCAGTCCCAATTTGACCAGCGATCTAACCCAAGGCGGGTATAGGGCGTCAATGTGGTTTGCCCCATCGCAATAGGCAGATAAGCACGAATTTCCTGAGTTGAGAACTCCCCATTATTGCGACCACCATCAATATTAAAGCCGCGTTCTAAATAGTAGTTTGTTTTAATAGAAAAGGTCTTATTAATAGTCCAGGTAAAACCGGTTTCAGTCTCGACACGGCTATCGGAATAACCTGTCTTTTCGAGATCGTTTGCAAATTGATACATCGCGAACCAGCCGTTAAAGCGCCAGTCATCACTCATTTTGAGATCCCAGTCTGGTTGGATTTTGTAGCGTTGCATATTTGCACTACCGTCTTTCGCACCATGCTCATCTTTAAAATGATAACCATAATTGCGAAATCCCCCCGTCAAGCCCAGCGTAAAGTCGTCACTGCCAATAACACGATAACGTAACTCGAATTCAGGGCGATCAAAATAGGTCCCTCGAGTCATGCTACTGTAATCAACGGGTCCTTCCTGATACATCGCCAGTGAAACCGTCCATGCATCGTAGGTGGCATTAAACCATACGGAAGGTTCATATAAACCATCTTTATCATCACCCTGTCCTTCGACATTTTCGATTTCATACATCGCACCAATGTTAAAATCCCATTTTTTAACTTCCTCTGATGCCTGGACGTTCGTTACTCCCGCACATAGTAAAAGCGCAGCACTTTTTAGTAGAGTACTCATTAATATATTCCTTTATAAAATAAGAACAAAAAAATCTGGAAAGTATTTTCCAGTCACTGACTATTTTTATCTTATGGCAATTTCTGTATCAGCATCGAAGAAATGGCTTTTATCCATTTCGAACTGAATTGCCAGATTATCCCCAGAATGATAATCATGTAATGTTCCTGCCCGAAGCACTAATTCGTGACCGCCTACATTGACATACAGCATAAATTCCGCCCCGGTCAGCTCGGCCACGCACACTTTCGCATTTATTGCTGTTGTGCACTCTTGCGCGGTTATTATATTTTCAGGGCGAATACCCAATATGACGGCTTTACGCTGATAACCCTTCTTATTAAGTATCGCGAGTTTTTCTGCTGGTATTTCGAGGCGCAACGTTTCGGTGACAAAATAGCCGCCATCTATTGCACCACGAATAAAGTTCATGGCAGGTGAACCAATAAAACCCGCGACAAAGATGTTGGCCGGTGCGTTATACACCTCCTTTGGTACACCTACCTGCTGAATAATCCCCTCCTTCATAATCACGATACGTGTCGCCATTGTCATCGCTTCGGTCTGATCGTGGGTCACGTAAATCATGGTGGTATTCAATTTCTGATGAAGCTTGCTGATTTCTGCCCGCATCTGCACGCGTAGCTTCGCGTCGAGATTTGACAGCGGCTCATCCATCAGAAATACACCTGCCTCCCGCACGATGGCGCGACCCAGCGCCACACGCTGGCGCTGCCCCCCAGAAAGCGCCCCCGGTTTGCGCTTCAGATAGTCACGTAAACCCAGTATTTGCGCGGCCCAGCTGACCCGCTCCTCAATCACCTTCGGCGCGATCTTTTGCATTTTGAGGCCAAACGCCATGTTGTCGTAAACCGTCATGTGCGGGTATAGCGCATAGTTCTGAAAAACCATGGCGATATCCCGCGCCTTGGCGGGAACATCATTCATCACCACATCCCCGATCGCCAGTTCACCTGCGCTAATCTCTTCGAGACCGGCAATCATGCGTAACGTGGTGGATTTACCGCAGCCTGATGGCCCGACAAAAACGATAAATTCTTTATCCGCGATTTCGAGGCAAAAATCCTTCACCACATGAACCTGGTTATCATAGATTTTGTGGATATTTTTTAGCGATAGCTGAGCCATTTAATCCCCTTATAAGCACACATGCGGGCCACGTTTCGCGTCCCAGAAATCGGACAAACGCTGCCAGGTCAATTCATCCGTTGAAGAGAGTTTTAAATCGGCATCGGTGAGATCGTCCCCGATGCCGACAGAGAGCATTCCAGCTGCATTGATCGCCTCAACGCCCGCCTGCGCGTCTTCAATACCCATAGCCTGCTCAGGGCAGAAACCTAAACCCCGACAGGCCGCAAGAAAGATCTCTGGATGGGGTTTTGAGTGTTGAATGAGTGAAGCATCCGCACAAAAATCAAAAGCATGGGTAATGCCAAGCGATGCAAGAATCGCCGGGGCATTGAGCGACACGGATGCCAGTCCAATGCGCACGTTGGCGGCACGGATCTCGGCAAGGAGTTGTACAATTCCAGGCAAAAGAGAATGGCTGTTTAGCCCGCGCAGCGACTGCACATACCGCTCATTTTTTTCCAGCGCCAGCCGATGGCGCTCTTCCTGGCTAAAGGCATTTTCCAGTCCGCCGTGTCGCAAAATTCGCTTTAATGAATCCATACGGCTAATGCCCTTCAGCCCAGCGTTAAAGCCTTCATCAATCGTGATACCTATTTTTGCAGCCACCGCACGCCACGCGAGGAAGTGCAAATGAGCCGTATCGGTTATCACCCCATCCAAATCAAAAATGATCGCTTTAAGCATCATGCCTCTCCACTTATGGTAGCGGTCCCATAAACAGGTAAAGAAAAATCATCAACCGAGAACGTTTGGCTATCTATAATCGTCAACGTTTTCCCCCACACGGTGAGCGTGATGGGTTCGGTTGTGTTAACCAACAGCGTTTGATTTTCTACAATAATATTCAGATTGGCCGTCCGCCATTTAAGGGGAAATTGCAGCCGTTGCCATGGGTCTGGCAACCGTGGTGAAAGGTGTAGCTCTCCATCAACGATCGTGACGCCAGCGAACCCCTGAATAACGCCGGACCATATAGCGCCTGTTGCCGCAGCATGTATTCCATCATCAGAGCTATGCGGTTCCTCGCCCAAATCAATGGCCGCGCCCTCTCGCCAGAACTGATAAGCGCTGGCGATTTCCCCGCAACGGGCAGCCACAATGCCATGGACCGATCGGCTGAGTGAAGAATCGTGAATAGTCATGGGCTCGTAATAAGTCAGGTTTGCCAAACACTGTGGACGCGTAAACTTCTCCGGCAGCAGATAGGTGAGCATGACAACATCTGCCTGTTTAAGGATTTGCATCTCATTGACTTCCGAGCGGGAAAAATCGAGCAAAATGGTTTGCTTGCCAGCCGCATTTTTATAGCGACTCAAATCGATTGCGGGCTTGCTCATGAACGTATCGTCCTGAGGAATGACACCGGCTTGATTTGGCTCAGGCAGCCACAATCTTTTCAGGAAGTGTTGTGCAGCCTGCGTGAATCGTTCGTCTTTGCGTTTAAAATGACGCAGAAATTGCAGCGCATGTGCGACGTTGTGCCATGCTAAATAATTGGTATAGGCATTGTTATTCACATGCTCGGTATATTCATCAGGCCCAATAACATCGTGAATTTCCAGACGACCGTTAATCTCAGTCGCGCGGGCAATCCAGAAGCTCGCGGTTTCGATAAGAAGCGTGAGTCCTTCGTTACGCATGAAAGCACTGTCGTGAGTGGCCTGCCAGTAAGCCACTACCGCCCAGGCAATATCCGCCGCGATGTGGTGTTCCGCCAGAGCAGAGGCCACTTTCTGCCTGACACCCGTTCTGATATTGATCGCCGCAAACTCAGGTGTCTCTTCCTGGCCGTTGCTGGCGCTTTCCCAGGGGAACAGTGCGCCGGACCAGCCATTACGACGCGCTTTTTCACGCGCTCCGGGTAGATTGAGCCAACGGTATCGCAGTAAATGACGCGCGTGTTGTGGAGAGGTAAAAAGATAGAACGGTAGCAGGAATATCTCGGTGTCCCAGAAAACATGACCTTTGTACCCTTCCCCTGTGAGTCCCTTAGCCCCGATGCTGCTACGTTCATCCTGCGCTGGCATCATGGTATTCAGGTGCCACACCGCGTAATCCAGTGCGAGCTGATCCTCTGTATGCTCAGAGCGCACCGTGACACGACTGACTTGCCAGATATTTTCCCAGGCACAGGTCGTCATTTCCAATAATGCGTCATATCCTTTCGCCGCATAAACAGTCAGATCGCGCAGATTGTTTCGCGCAAATGACGCTTGCGAGAGCGTTTTATCGCTGCGATGCGTGACCCATACTATTTTCTCAAATGTAACCTTTTGCCCCTCTTCTGCCTCAAACGAGTGATGGCAATTTAACCGCCTGTTTTTCGCTGTGAACCAGCTTTCACTTTGGTTATCCAACTGACAGCTTGCCGATATGACCACTTCCGATGCGCGATCCTGGGTTTCATATACGCCCTGAATATATTGCTGATCGAACACCCGAACCGAGACCTCATCAAGATGCTGTCTGCCACTGTTCGTTTGCGTCGCGTCAATTCCTGTCGTAAGACACATCTGCGCAGAACCATCAAGCGGTGTGACGGAAAATTGCAAAGCAACGAGTGACAGCTGATCCATTGAGACAAAGCGGCGACTGCTAATCCGATATCGTTTTCCTTTCGATGAGCGCCAGATCACGCAGCGACGGAGTTCACCATTGGCAAATGCCAGCTCCCGCTCCCATCGCAAAATCGTTCCGCTGACCAGCGAAAAATTCTCGCCGTCGAGATAGAGTTCAACACCTAAAATATCGGGCAAATTCACCAGTTCATTGGTCTCATTACGCCCCGCACGATGGTATAAACCCGCCAGATACATACCGCGCGTTTGCTGCGTGTAATGCTCTTCATGGGTGGCGCGAATACCGAGATACCCATTGCTGCAGCACATAATTGAGGCGTATTTGTTGAGCCTTTCTGGATCAAATGAAGATTCAGTAAGAACGGAGAGATTTAGCATAATGCGACCCGCTCCCCATTTTCCGATGATTCATACAATGCAGCGACAAGTTGTTGAATAACCAGTCCCTGCTCCGCATCGGCAATTATGACGGGCTCCCCCTGAACATGACGGGCAAACGCATCCATGCTACGAATATGCCGCCGATCGTCAGCTTCATCACGCTGGAGAAGCGTGCACAACTCTCCGCCAACATCGCCGGGAAAAGCGTTGCACCCGCTTTCTCACCACAAAAAGAGACATTCATGATCGATTGCTCGCGAATATTGAGTGCAAACGAGGTCTCGAGGCGCAGAATCCCGCCGTTGCAGAACTCAATCGTGCCGAAAAGTGCATCCTCTACGGTATAGGTTTTGGGATCCCATTCCCCAAACTGACCGCTGCTCTTAGTTGTTCCCAACCGTTGAAAGCTGTGTGCCGTGACGTATTTCACCTTCGGAAAACCAAGGACATACATCGCGGCATCCAGCATGTGAATACCGATATCAATGAGCGGCCCACCACCCTGTAAGGCTTTATTCGTGAAAACACCCCAGCCGGGAACACCGCAGCGTCTCAATGCCAGAGCATTGGTGACGTAAATCTCACCGAATGTGCCGCTCTGTACTGCGTCACGCAGTAATTGCGTATCCTGTGCGAAACGATGATGAAAATCATACGCCAGCACTTTTCCCGCTTTTCGCGCTGCCAGGCGCATTTCGTCAGCGTGTTGTGGACTCATGGCGGGTGGTTTTTCACACATCACATGGCAACCCGCCGCCAGGGCTGCCATGACGTGTTCAAAATGAAAGCGATTCGGTGAGCAAACGCTGACGATGTCTGGTTTCGCCTCACGTAACAGGGTATGCAGATCTTCATATGCCTTTGTTATTCCGTGCCGATTCGCAAACGCCTTCGCGTGATCCAGGTGGCTGTCCATGACAGCCACCATTTGCAGATCGTTTCGCGTGGCGTAATACGAGGCATGCACTTTATCGGCAACTTGCCCGGCGCCGATAATGGCGACACGCAGAGGCGAAGGTGTTAAAGCACTCATCACGCTCGCCATCCTTAGCAGTCGCGTAAATAGTTCAGTGACGCTTGATACGCCTGCGCCGGGTTTTCGGCGCGAACGCGACACTCATAGACCACGACGCCCTGATAATTATCCGCACGTAACTGGGCGAATAAGGCTGCGAAATCGAGGGCTCCACTGCCTGGCTGATAACGATGATTGTCGGCAATATGCACATGTCCAAGAAGATCCCTGTGGGTATGTAGCGCCCCGGTCAATGAGTCTTCTTCGATATTCATATGATAGAAATCACCGATGATTTCAACGTGCTTAAGGTCATTCTCTTCGATGTAACGGCGCGCATCCGCCAGGGTATTGATCATGTGATCCTGATAGCGGTTAAGTGGCTCAAGGTAAACGGTTGTTCCAGTACGAGCCGCCACCGCATCCAGCCAACGCAGTGAAGCGCTCACCGCTTTGCGATCGCCTTCAAGACTGCGTGGGGATGTCATGGGAGGTAATCGAAACGTAAACATCCCCCAGGCCGCTGGGACAACAATCCCCTTACCGCCAACTTCACTCAGCGCTTGCAGAATCTGCTCGATTTGCTGCAAGCCATTCAGGCGACGTTCTTCGATGAAATCACCGATCCACCCCTCGTAACCGCCACATGCCGTTGTCACCGGCAGGCCGGTTGCTTTTATTGCGGCTTTCACCTCAGCCAGATTTTCCACCAGCAATTTCCCGTCAATTTCATATCCGTCAAAACCCATGGCCTTGATGTATTTAAATTTCTCAAGAATCGTCGTCGGGAAAAATGCCTGGTTTTGTGTTGCAATTTTCATTTTCAGCTCTCCATAGCTTAAAAAGTAACGCCCATTTTGATGCTCAGCTCGGGGTGTTGATCGACATATTTCATGTAGCTTTCTGCACTGGTTTCAAAACTGACCACCGGATCGATAAGCTCTTCGCAGTTGAGATAGCCGTTCATCAGCAATTCCCAACATGTTTCTTCGATCCGCTTGCGGCTCCAGCGCGGATAGTCAGGATTTGGCTCGCTACAGGCGCGAGAAAAAACGATTTTCGCGTTGTTGAAATGGGCTTCACGCCCGAGGTTGAAACCTTCTGAGAAGGGTTTTGCGAAGGCGACATAAGAGATTGTTCCGCCATAGGCGAGTCCGCGTAATGCCGATTGCAGCGCATCGGCGAAACCACTGGTTTCGATAATGACATCAGCGCCCTGCTTACCGGTCAGTTCTTTAATCTCCTGCCCCACGTCTCTGCCAATGGGATTGATGCAGAAGTCAGCACCATGACGGCGGGCAATGAAGCAACGGTGTTCGATAGGATCGACGCCAATCACAATCGAGGCACCGGCCCTTTTTGCCAGTTGGATCGCTATTTGGCCTATCGCCCCTAATCCCACCACCACGACGAAATCACCGACGCGCACATTGGCATCGCGCACGCCGCTCATCGCGAATTGTGCCGGGTCGTAGCAGACCGCATTTTTCCACGAGGCCCCCTCCGGCATTTTGCGCAATTTATAATTGTTGACGGCATTGACAATCACCGTCTGCTGCAATGGGCCATAGCAGCAGACTGAATCACCGCGTTGATACTCAGTGACCTCTTCGCCGCACTCAATGATTTCACCGACGATCATGTTGCCCAACTGGAATTTACCAAACTCTATTCCGCGAGCGGCCTCCTCAGCACGAGGCGTAAACATTTGCCATTCGGTATTAAACTCTTCATCGATAAACGGGCTTGCGGCGCGGAAATCGACCACTTCCGTGCCGTGTTTTGGCGCGCCAAAACGAGCACGAATTTTAACTTCATTCGCTGCGACTGGACGATCCTCATAGGGCATGAGCATTGCCACGCGTGGCGCTGTTGCGACTAACTTTTTCATCACTGACTCCTTGTTAAAAATGACCGTCCTTAGCCCTTTACGCCACCGGCGGTCAAACCACTTTTAATGAAACGTTCGGAAAGCGCATACATGATGACAACCGGCAGTGCCGTCACCAGCGATGCAGCCATCATACGTCCCCAGATATAGTCTGGGGTGCTGAAGAGCGTGTTAAGCCCTACCGGCAACGTAAAGTTACTGGCACTTGAGAGGAAAATGGATGCAAAGAGATAATCGTTCCACGCCACCATGAAGCAGTACACAAACACCGAAACTAGCCCGGAGATGGCGAGTGGAACCGTAATACGGAAGATGATCTGGAAACGGTTTAAACCGTCCATCATCGCGGCTTCTTCGATCTCATCCGGTATGGTGTCGAAGTAGCTTTTGAGCATGAATACCGCAGTGGGTAGCGTCTGCGTGACCATTGTAATAATCAGCGCCATTTCCGTGTCGTAAATACCCAGTGCGGTAATGATTTTGAACAGCGGTACAACCAGTAAAATACCCGAGAACATGTACACGGTATAAAAACTGGCATTAATGGTCATACGTCCTTTGAAGCGAAGCTTTGAAAGTGCGTAAGCACCCAACGTGCCCAGAAAGACGGCGATGACCGATGAACTCAACGAAACCACTAAACTGTTTCTGAAATAATCCACAAAGGGGAAAATAAGGGGATTAAAGATGTCGACGTAATGCTGCAGGGGCAGAATGGTCGGGTGTAGCGAGATAGCCTCTTTCGCGCTCTTGAACGACGTCATCAACATGACGAAAAAGGGGAATAACGTCACAACCAGAAAGATCACCAGCCCGATATAAAACCCGGGTAATGACTCCAACTTATTGATAGTGTTTTATGTTCAGATAATGCCCGATGACTTTGTCATGCAGCTCCACCGATTTTGAGAACGACAGCGACTTCCGTCCCAGCCGTGCCAGGTGCTGCCT
>Ga0302347_1001577_pt1 | contig 26886 bp, 22 predicted proteins | sample PhyWR1_FD_202178 | JGI IMG/M metagenome (GOLD analysis project Ga0302347, IMG submission 202178) | Leaf surface microbial communities from wheat plants in UC Gill Tract Community Farm, Albany, California, United States - DLSL W.R1 (v2)... | ecosystem: Host-associated > Plants > Phyllosphere >...
TCTGCATCAACGTCATGATGTAGCCGAAGCTGGCGGCGAAGGCGATCAGGATCATCACGATGGAAATGGTGCGCACCGTGCGGTGCATCAGCTTGGGCAGCTCGCGCCATTTGTAGTCGCGGTAGATGAACATGGTCACGAAGAACGCCCACAGCACCGCGATCGCGGCGGACTCGGTGGCGGTGAAGATGCCCGAGAGGATACCGCCAAGGATGATTACCATGGCCATCAGGCCCCAGAGCGCGTCGGCGGCAATCTTCAGCGCCTGCTTGAGGGGGATGACTTCGCCCTTGGGGTAGTTGCGTTTTTTCGCGAAGATCAGGCACAGCACCATCAGGCACGCGCTCATCAACAGGCCCGGGACCACGCCGGCCATGAACAGCGAGGCAATGGACACCGTGCCGCCGGCCGCCAGGGAGTAGAGCACCGAGTTATGGCTGGGCGGGGTCAGCAACGCCTGCACCGAGCCGCTGACGGTGACCGCCGTGGCGAATTCGCGTGGATAGCCGCGACGCTCCATTTCCGGGATCAACACCGAACCGACCGAGGCGGTGTCGGCCACCGACGAGCCGGAAATCGCGCCAAAAAACGTCGAGGCCATGATGTTGACCAGCGACAGGCCACCGCGTACAAAACCCACCAGTACACCGGCAAACGCCACCAGCCGCCGCGACATGCCGCCTTCGGCCATGATCGCGCCGGCCAGTACAAAGAACGGAATCGCCATCAGCGAAAACTTGTTCACCCCGCCGGCCACCTGAATCATCAAGGCCTGGAAGGGGATGTCGATCCACCACGCGCCGATCAGCGCCGACAGCCCGAGGGCGTAGGCCACCGGCATGCCGATGAGGATCAAGGCGATAAAGCTGCCCAACAGAATCAATGCGTCCATATCAGGCAGCCCCTTCGCTTTCTTCTACCAGGTCGAAGCGCACCACGCGCCGGTTGCTCTGGTCACCGAGCAGGAGTTTTTCCAGCACGAACACCAGGGTCAGCACGCCGCCCACCGGGATCGGCATATAGGTGATGCCCACGCGCAGGGTGGGGATGGCGCTCATGAACTGGTTCCAGGTGGACAGGCACAGCTTGGTGCCCCAGACGGTCATGAACAGGCAGATGGTTGCCATCAGCAGTTGCGAAACGATGCCGACGATCCGGCGTTGGCTGGGAGACAAACGATCAGTGACCACCGCCACCGACATATGCGCCCCGGCGCGGTAGCTGGCGGCAGCGCCGACAAAGGTGAAGACCAGCATCAGCAGGATGGCGGTGGGCTCCGGCCAGCTGGAACCGGCGCCGAGGATGTAGCGGGCGAAGATGCCCCAGGGAATGATCAGCGCGACCCCGAGGACCGCGAGGCCGGCGACCCAGATGCAGGTCATGTAGATGCGGTCGTTGATGCGCAGCAGTAAATTCTTCATGGCGTTCACCGTGACCGGGCACGTCGATGCGGACCGCGCCGGGCCTTGCTAAAGGGGAGGGTGATTACTCGACGGCGTCGATGCGCTTGATGATGTCGGCGTAAGCCGCGCCGTACTTGGCGCGAACCGGAGCGGTGGCGTCATAGAAGGGTTTTTTGTCGACGCTGATGAACTCGACGCCGGCGGCCTTGAGCTTGGCTTCGCTGCTGGCGGACTTGGCGTCCCACAGCACGCGCTCGTCGGCCTGGGCGGCCTTGGCGGCGGTTTTCACCATGTCCTGCTGGGCGGGAGTGAGTTTGTTCCAGGTGATTTTCGACATCACGATGGGCTCGGGCAGAATCAGGTGTTCGGTGAGGGTGTAGTACTTGGCGCTCTGGTAGTGGTTGTGTTCGAGCAGGGTCGGCGGGTTGTTTTCGGCGCCGTCGATGACCCCGGTCTGCAAGGCGCTGAAGATCTCGCCGGTGTCCATGGCGATACCGTTGGCCCCCATTTCATTGAAGGCTTCGATGAACAGCGGGTTGCCCTGCACGCGAATCTTCATGCCCTTGAGGTCTTCGATCTTGCGCACCGGTTTCTTGGTGTAGAGGTTGCGGGTGCCGCCGTCCATCCAGGCCAGCGCCACCAGGCCGAACTCGGAGTTGGTGATCTTGCCGAGGATTTCGTCGCCGATTTCGCCATCGATGACTTTGCGCATATGCGCCTGGTCGCGGAACACGAACGGCAGGTTGAACACGTTCACGTCCGGCACCACCGGGCCGACGATGCCAAGGCTGACGCGGGTCATCTGCACCGCACCGACCTGGGCCTGTTCGACCACTTCCTTCTCGGAACCCAGCACGCCGCCGGGGAAGTATTTGAACGTCAGTTCGCCGTTGCTTTGCTTGGTCAGGGCCTTGCCCATGTTTTCTTCGGCGACGACGGTGGGGTAGCCGGCGGGGTGGATGTCGGCGAATTTGATTTCCAGCGCGTGGGCGGCGCTGCTGAGGGTGAACATTGCGGCGACGAGCAAAGTGCGTTTGAAGTCCATGGGGTGTCACTCCTGTGTTTTATTTTTGTTGTATTCAAGGCACAGCGATGCAGTTAGAGGATGAACGTGGGCTCCGGCAATCCGGTGATGCCGGGGTTGAGGGCGAACACGCCGCCGGCCAGTGACTGTTCACTCTGGTCGTCACGGATCGAGGTGACGAACAGGGTGTCCAGGCGGCTGCCGCCGAAGGCGCACATGGTGGGTTTTTTTACCGGCACGTTCAGGGAACGGTCCAGGCGGCCATCGGGGGTGAAGCGGTGCACCAGGCCGGCGTCGTTGGCGCAGATCCAGTAGCAACCGTCGGCATCCACCGCTGCACCGTCGGGGCGCCCGAGGTGCCGGTGCATGTCCACGAACACGCGGCGGTTGGACGGCGTGCCGGTGTCGATGTCGTAGTCGAAAGCCCAGATCTGCTGGACCAGCGGGTGGGAATCCGAGGCATACATGGTGCGGCCATCGGGGCTGAAGGCCAGGCCGTTGAGGGTGATAAAACCGTCCAGCTGAGCATGGGGCGCCGAACCTGCCGCGTAGCGATACAGAATCCCTTCGGCGGCGTTCAGGCCCATGTTCAGCACCATGCTGCCGGCCCAGAACCGGCCCTGGCGATCACAGCGGCCGTCGTTCAGGCGCATGTCGGCGCGGGGGTGCGTCACACCGGCGAGGGCGGTGGTGTCGAGGCTGCCGTCGTTGTGCGGCGTAAGCTGGAAAAAGCCGCTTTCCATCCCGGCCACCCAATTGCCCGCGCTGGTGCGGGCGATGCAGGCGAGCATTTGCGGGGCCTTCCACGAAGCGACATGCCCACTGGCAGCACTCCAGCGTTGCAGGCCGCCGTTGGGGATGTCCACCCAGTACAGCGCGTTTTCCTTGGGCACCCACACCGGGCATTCGCCCACGGCATTGCGGGCGTCGACAATCAATTCAGCAGTCATGGCCACTCATTCCTTTGGGGTGGTCTGGATCAGTCACCGAACGGTCCGGCCGCGCAGAACGCACCGCCCTGGTAGACCTTGGCCGGGTCGTTATCGGCCACTGGCGGCTGGGCTTCGACCTGGGCGCGGAATACTTCGGAGCTGTCTTTGGGGGCAAAACCCAGGTGGGCGGCGTAGCGGTTGTCCCACCAGACGCCGACGTTATCCGACATGCCGTAGACCACCGTGTGGCCGACATTCGGCGTGTACAGCGCGCGTTCGAGCAGTTGGGTCAGGTCGTCGAAACTTAGCCAGGTGTGCATCATCCGGCGGTTGTGCGGCTCGGGGAACGAGGAGCCAATACGGATGCTCACGGTCTCGATGCCGTAGCGATCGAAGTAGAAACTGGCCATGTCTTCGCCGTAGGACTTGGACAGGCCGTAGTAACTGTCCGGGCGGCGCGGCGAGTGGGCGTCGATGGTTTCGGTTTGCTTGTAGAAGCCGATCACGTGGTTGGAGCTGGCGAAGATCACGCGTTTTACGCCATGGCGACGCGCGGCTTCGTAGATATGGAAGGTGCCGCTGATATTGGCGCCGAGCACTTCTTCAAACGAACGCTCCACCGACACACCGCCAAAATGCAGGATGGCATCGACGCCTTCCACCAGGTGGTGCACGGCTTGTTTATCGGCGAGGTCGCAGGGTTGCACTTCTTCGTGGGCAGCGGCGGGGGCCATGTCGGCGATATCCGACAGGCGCAGCACCGTGGCGTAAGGGCACAGGCGTTCGCGCAAAACTTTACCTAGGCCGCCGGCGGCACCGGTGAGCAGCAGGCGGTTGAAGGGTGCAGGCGTGGTGGTGGTGGTCATGGGAATTCCAATTTTTTGTTGTAGGTTGTCGTATGACTATGGCGAAGTATTGTTAGGGATTCCCCAGCTTGTCAACGTCCTCCAGATGACCGTGTACAAATGTGGGAGGGGGCTTGCCCCCGATGAGGGAGTGTCAGTGAATGGAGCTGTGACTGACCCACCGCTATCGGGGGCAAGCCCCCTCCCACATTGGTTTTGTGGTGGTTTATAGAGCGTCGCTGAACTTTAGAGCAAAGAAATTGGATAGCTGATAAAGATCCGGTTTTCATCAAACTCGTTATTGCTGAAATCCCGACGCATGGTCGAGTTGCGCCACTTCACGTTCAAGTCCTTCAGCGCACCGCTCTGCACCGTGTAGGCCAGTTCCGATTCGCGGCCCCATTCCTTGCCATCGGTGATCGCCCCGGTGTGCACGTTACTGCCACTGATGTAGCGGTTCATCATGGTCAGGCCGGGAATGCCGAGCACCACGAAGTTAAAGTCATGGCGCACCTGCCAGGATTTTTCCTTGGCGTTGTCGTAGCTGGCGTTGTAGCTGTCGTTGGCCAGGGTGCCGCCACTGGTGCCGTTGACGCGCATCCACACGCTGTCGCCGGTGAGTTTCTGCAGGCCCACATAGAAGGTGTTGCCCAGGTATTTGGCCGAGAGCAGGGCGAATGCGGTTTTGTTGTCGAGGTCGCCGGCCAGCGCGCTGCCGTCTTCCTTGCCGGTGAAGTAGCCGAGGTTGGCGCCCAGGGTCCAGTCGCCCACGGGCTGGCTGTGGGTGAGGTTGAAATAGCGCTGCTGGTAGATGTCGCTCAGCTCGGCGTACCACACGCCGACCTGGGTGCGTTTGTCGTTGAAGGTGTATTCGCCGCCGCCGAAGTTGAAGCGGTCCGAGGTGAACGCGGCTCTGCCGTTCATGAACATGTCTTCCATGCTCGCGTCGTTGCGCGGGCTGTTGCCGCGAAACTGCCCGCCGTAGAGACTCAGGCCGTCGATTTCCTTGGAAGTGACCTGGCCGCCACGAAAGGTCTGGGGCAGGGAGCGGCCGTCGTCGGAGCGCAGGATCGGCAGTACCGGCATCCATTCGCCGACTTTCAATTCGGTATTCGACAGTTTGGTCTTCAGCGCCACGCCCAGACGCCCGAAGTTGTCGGCGGGGCGGCCGTCGTCATGGATCGGCAGCAGTTGCGTGCCACCGGTGCCTTTGCCGCCATCGAGCTTTTGCGAGTACAGGCCCAGCACGTCAATCCCGAAGCCGACGGTGCCCTGGGTAAAGCCGGACTTGGCGTCGAGAATGAAGTTCTGCGTCCACTCTTCGGCCTTGCCCTGGGGGTTGGTCGGGTTGGTGAAATTGCGGTTGAAGTAGGCGTTGCGCAGGGTGAGCGTGGCCTTGGCGTCGTCGACAAACCCATCGGCGTGGGACGTGAGGGGCAGGCTGAAGGCGAGGCTGCTGAGGCTGCTGAGGCTGCTGAGGCTGATGAGACCGAGACGAGAGGAGGAATTGCGGACGAATGGACGCACAGTGGAGCTCCCTTTTCTTTTGTTGTTTTTATTATTTGTTATACGTCGTCGTACAACATTTGGGCGATATTTGCGGGGTTTTTGTAGGGTGTCAAGCAGAAGTTATACGATGACCTGGGTTTGCCGCGATCAAAAGCGGGCAGAGCTAATGTAGGAGGGGGCTTGCCCCCGATGAGGGAGTGTCAGTGAGTGCAACTGTGACTGACACACTGCCATCGGGGGCAAGCCCCCTCCCACATTGGCATGCGTTCCAAATGGAGGGTTCAGCCGGTCATGACCATCGGCGGCAGAGTACCCAGCAGCGACACCGCCGCGACTGCTGAAACACCCAGTAACCATTCCAGCATCACACTGGCCTTCAAGGTGCCCACTCGTTCTTCACAGCGATCCAGGCGTAACCGATTCAGCAAGGCCAGTGCCAGCATGCCCAGCACCAACAGCACCTTGATCAACAGAATCAGCGCGAAACCATCGAACAACGGCGTGGGCCACCACTGCCCGGTAAGCACACGCACATTGATCAACCCGGTCACCAGCAAACCGGCGACCAGGCCATAACCCACGCCGCTGAAGCGTCGCAGTATCGGCACCAGGGCCAAGCGTTGCGGCCGTCGGAGGATCAACACCAGCAGCAACAAGCCACCGAGCCAGGCACCGACGCAGACCAGATGCACCACCTGGTTGAGGATCAGCAATTGCCCACTCAGCCCATTGAGCATGGCGCCATGGCCGACCGGGGCGAGGGTGGCCAGCAGCAGGGCGGCCAACGGCAGGCGCAGGGCGGGCCAGGGTTTGATCAGTACCATCACCAGCAGCAGGTTGAGCAGCAGATGCCAGACCCACACCTGGCCAAAAAAGGTTTTTCCCAGCACCAGTTGCACGGTGGCGGGATGCAACGCAGCGTCCCAACTGCCGGCCATGCTCGCCGTGATCAATAACAGCCAGGTGATGCCCGAGAGCAACCCCACCCAGGCCAGGCCGCGGTGGATGCGCAGCAACTGCCGGTCCAGCGCCGGCTGCGCGCCTGCGCCGAGCAACCAGGGCCTGAATACACAGGCCCCGAACATCAACAACACCACCATAAAATGCACGAAGCGGCACAGCACCAGCAGGGTCGCCATGGGTTATTGGCCGACCTTGAAGCTGTATTCACCGTTGCTCTTGTGAGTGTCGACCGACACCGCGTTCCACACCACCTTGTAGGTGCCGGCGGCCAGCGGTGCGGCCGGCGTGACCACCAGCACTTTCTTGTCGGCGTCCGGGGTTTCCAGGCCTTTGATGGCAATTTCGGTGCCGTCCTTGCTCAGGGACACCTTGGTGAACGTGGCTTCGACGCCTTCGCTGAACGTAAGGCGCACATCGGCCGGGGCGGCGACGCTGCTGTCGGCCGCCGGTGTGGAACTCTTCAAGTGGGCATGGGCAAAGGCCGCCGAAGCGCCCAGCAGGGAGGCAAGCAGGGCAAGGGCGGTGAGGGTTTTCTTGATCAACATTGTGCAATACCAATCAATGGGTAGGAGCGGGCAGTGTACGAAGTTTCGGTTCAGCCTGTCGCCCCGATCTAGAGCGGATGGTAGTCTTTGAACCACGTAGTTGTCAGGGAGCCCTTATGGGCAATCACAAGATCGGAATTCGTCGGAACAACGTCGAAAAAATTCTGCTGGCGGCGGAGAAGATCTTCGCCGAGAAAGGCTATGGCAGCACCGCCATGGCGGATATCGCCGAAGAAGTGCAACTGCCGCGTTCCAACCTGCATTACTACTTCACCACCAAAAGCGAGCTGTACAGCGCAGTACTGTTCGACTTGCTGGAAGTGTGGAAGCAGGACGCCCTGAGCTTCGAGACCTTCGACGACCCGCGCGTGGTCCTCAGCAGCTACATCCGCGCCAAGATGCAGCGTTCGCGCACGCGGCCTTACGGCTCGAAAGTTTGGGCGAATGAAATCATCCACGGCGCGCCCACCCTCGGTGAGGCATTGGATGAAAGCCTGTACGACTGGGCCAAGATGAAGGAAGCGAAAATTCGCCAGTGGGTGGAAGACAAACGCATCCTGCCGGTGGAGCCGTCGAGCCTGCTGTACATGATTTGGGCGTCGACCCAGCACTATGCCGACTTTGATCACCAGGTGAAGATTTTGAATGATCACCAGCCGTTGTCGGATATGCAGTTCGAGAAGGCGATACAGACGGTGACCGGGGTGATTTTGCGGGGAATTGGGTTGGAGCCTTGAGCGGGGCCTTGTGGTGGGGCTGATGGCCCAATCGGGAGCAAGCCCCCTCCCACACTTGACCGCATTTTGCCTGGAGGAATGCGATCAAAGGTGGGAGGGGGCTTGCCCCCGATGAGGCCCTAAAGACCTAAACAGCCTCCCGATAGGGGTTGCGCGGATCCTGCGTCCAATTCAGAAACGGCTTACCCGTGTCCATCGGCACCATCTCGATGCACTCCGCCACCGGGCAGGTGATCTGGCACAGGTTGCAACCCACGCACTCATCATCGATCACCTCGTATTTATGGGTGCCATCCGCCAACTTCACACTGGCGATGGCCTGGTGCGAGGTGTCTTCGCAGGCAATATGGCAACGCCCGCAGCCAATGCACGATTCCTGATCGATCTTGGCGATGACCTGATAGTTGATGTCCAGGTACTTCCAATCCGTGGTGTTGCCCACCGCGCGGCCGGAAAACTCCTGCAAGCTTGCGTAACCCTGACTGTCCATCCAGCGCGACAGCCCGTCTTTCATTTCCTCGACAATCCGAAACCCATGCAGCATCGCCGCTGTGCACACCTGCACCGCGCCGCAGCCCAGGGCAACGAATTCCGCCGCGTCGCGCCAGGTGCCGATCCCGCCGATGCCGCAGATCGGCAGGCCTTGGGTCTGCGGGTCGCGGGCGATTTCGGCGACCATGTTCAGTGCAATCGGCTTCACCGCCGAGCCGCAATAGCCGCCGTGGGTGCTCTGGGTGCCGACCACCGGTAGCGCGACCATGCGCTCCAGGTCGACGCTGGTGATGGAGTTGATGGTGTTGATCAGCGACACCGCATCCGCGCCGCCGCGATAGGCCGCGCGCGCCGCCACACGGATGTCGGTGATGTTCGGCGTGAGCTTGACGATCACCGGCAGCGAGCAGTACGTCTTGCACCAGCGCGTCACCTGCTCCACATACTCCGGCACCTGGCCCACCGCGGCGCCCATGCCGCGCTCAGGCATGCCGTGGGGACAGCCGAAGTTCAGTTCGATGCCGTCGCAGCCGGTGGCCTCCACCAGGGGCAGGATATTTTTCCAGGACTCTTCTACGCACGGCACCATCAGCGACACGATCAGCGCGCGGTCGGGCCAGTCCTTTTTGACCTGGGTAATTTCCTTGAGGTTGATCTCCAGCGAACGGTCGGTGATCAGCTCAATATTGTTGATGCCCAGCACTTCACGGTTGGCGCCGTAGTGCGCCGAGTAGCGTGACGACACATTCACCGCCGCCGGGTCTTCGCCGAGGGTTTTCCACACCACGCCGCCCCAGCCGGCTTCAAACGCGCGGACCACGTTGTAGGCCTTGTCGGTGGGCGGCGCGGAGGCCAGCCAGAACGGATTGGGGGCTTTGATACCGGCAAATACAATCGAGAGATCGGCCATTACGCAGCCTCCACAGTCAGCATGAGTTGGGCGTGCATGGCTTCGGCGGCCAGCTTGCCGTGTTGCACCGCCTGCACGGTGAGGTCCTGGCCGAGGCTGACGCAATCGCCGCCGGCATACACTCCCGGAATGCTGGTTTGCAGGTGTTCGTCGACAAAGATCCGCTCGCCGACGCGGTGCAGTTGCTGGGCCAGCGGGTCGTGCAGGGCCTCGTTGTCAAACCCTTGGCCGATGGCTTTGAAGATCGCATCGGCGGCCAGTTCGAAGGTTTCGCCGGTGGGGTGCAGGCGGCCGTTTTCCATGCGGGTGCGCAAAAAACGCATGCCGCGTACCTGGCCCTTATCGTCCAGCAAGACGGCTTCGGGTTGGGCCCAGGTCAGCAGGCGCACCTGGTTGGCCTTGGCGATGTCCTGTTCATGCTGGGTGGCGCCCATGTCGGCGAGGCCACGGCGGTACACCAGGTTCACATCGCGCGCACCGAGGCGGGCCATTTGCACGGCCATGTCGATGGCGGTGTTGCCGGCGCCGAGCACGATGCAGCGGTCGGCCAGGGGCAGTTGGGTGAGGTCATCGGCCTGGCGCAGTTCGCGGATATAGTCGGTGGCGGCGAGCAGGCCGGGGGCGTCTTCGTGGGGCAAGCCGAGTTGTTTGCTCGCGGCCAGGCCGAGGCCGAGGAATACCGAGTCGAATTGCTGGTGCAGGTCGCTCAAGGTCAGGTTGGCACCCAGGCGCTGGCCGTGGCGGATCTCGATGCCGCCGATCTGCAGGAGGAAATCCAGTTCCTTTTGAGCGAAGTCATCCACCAGCTTGTACTTGGCGATCCCGTATTCATTCAGGCCGCCGGCTTTTTCCCGCGCCTCGAAGATCACCACGTCATGCCCGTGCAAGGCGGCGCGATGGGCGCAGGCCAAACCCGCAGGCCCGGCGCCGACCACGGCGATGCGTTTGCCGGTGGGCGCGGCGCGCTGGAACGGGTGCTCGCTGAAGTGCGCGTTGTCGATGGCGTAGCGTTGCAGCAGGCCAATCAGCACCGGCGCGCATTCTTCGGCGTTGTTACGCACGCAGGCTTGCTGGCAAAGAATCTCCGTGGGGCAGACTCGCGCGCAACTGCCGCCGAGGATGTTGGCCGAGAGGATTTTTTGCGCGGCGCCCTGTACGTTTTCGGTGTGGATATTGCGGATGAACGACGGGATGTCGATTTCGCTGGGGCACGCGTTCACGCACGGCGCGTCGTAGCAATACAGGCAGCGCGAGGCTTCCAGTTGGGCCTGGCGCGCGTTGAGCGGCGGCGCCAGGTCGGTGAAATGGCTGGCGAGGGTGGCGCCATCTTCATGGGGGTGGGGGAGGTGGGTCAGGGTCTGGATCACGGTTTGGGCCTCACGGTTTTTTGCCTCTGGCGGGCATTGATTTTTTTGTTGCCTGGACTGGCCTTATCGGGGGCAAGCCCCCTCCCACACTTGACCGCGTTTATCCTGATGGAATGAGGTCATTGTGGGAGGGGGCTTGCCCCCGATAGCGGTCTCAGCGGTTAACAGCCACCGGCCTGGAATGCTCAGCCCGCTTGCTCAGCTGCTCAAACACCGCCGGATACGCCGGCCGCTCCACATACCGCCCGGCGCCGCGTTCGGCGCGCAAGTCACCATCGGCCCAGACCAGCTTGCCCTGGCTGATGGTGTGGCTCGGCACGCCGCGCACGGTCTTGCCTTCGAAGATGTTGAAGTCGACTTTCTGGTGATGGGTCTTGGCCGAAATCGTGCGTGTGCCTTCAGGGTCCCACAGCACCAGATCCGCATCCGCACCCACGCGAATTGCGCCTTTGCGTGGGTAGAGGTTGAAGATTTTCGCGGTGTTGGTGGAGGTCAGCGCGACGAATTCCTGCATCGACAGGCGCCCGCTGTTGACGCCTTCGTGCCACAGCAGCGCCATGCGGTCTTCGATGCCGGCGGTGCCATTGGGGATCTTGCTGAAGTCATCGCGCCCGGCGGCTTTTTGCTCGGCGCAAAAGCAGCAGTGGTCGGTGGCGGTGGTGTGCAGGTTGCCCGATTGCAGGCCGTGCCACAGCGCGTCCTGGTGCCCGCGTGGGCGAAACGGCGGGCTCATCACGTAGCCGGCGGCGGTCTGCCAGTCGGGGTGTTGGTAGACGCTGTCGTCCAGCAGCAAGTGGCCGGCCAGCACTTCGCCGTAGACCGGCTGGCCCTTGCCTCGGGCGTAGGTGATTTCATCCAGCGCCTCTTTGGTCGAGACGTGCACCAGGTACAACGGCGTGCCGATGGTTTCGGCGATGCGGATCGCGCGGCTGGCCGCTTCGCCTTCTACCTGGGACGGGCGCGACAGCGGGTGCGCTTCCGGCCCGGTAATGCCCTGGGCCATCAGCTTGCGTTGCAGGTGGTACACCAGTTCGCCGTTTTCCGCATGCACGGTGGGCACCGCGCCCAATTCCAGGCAGCGTTCGAAGCTGGCCACCAACGTGTCATCCGCCGCCATGATCGCGTTCTTGTAGGCCATGAAATGCTTGAAGCTGTTGATGCCGTGATGGCTGACCAGTTCGGCCATTTCCTCGCGCACCTGCTCGCTCCACCAGGTGATCGCCACATGAAAACCGTAGTCGGACGCCGACTTCTCGGCCCAGCCGCGCCACTGATGAAAGGCTTCCATCAGCGACTGCTGCGGGTTGGGAATCACAAAGTCGATGATCGACGTGGTGCCCCCGGCCAAGCCCGCCGCCGTGCCACTGAAAAAGTCTTCACTGGCCACCGTGCCCATGAAGGGCAGTTGCATATGGGTATGCGGGTCGATGCCGCCGGGCATCAAGTATTGGCCGCTGCCATCGAGTATTTCAGTGCTGGCGGGAATATCCAGATCCGTGCCAATAGCGCGAATTAGACCGCCTGCGCATAAAACATCGGCGCGGTAACTTTCATCATGGGTAATAACGGTGGCGCCACGGATCAACAGCGACATGTCGAGTTCCTCACAGGCTTGACCGGCTTGTGCCAGTTCTAAGTGTTGTAATGCTACGTGCCGAGGTCAGGTGTTATTCCTGACAGCGGTGACAGGAATAGAAACTAGCCCGAGTTTTTCGATTGGGCAAGAATATTTTTTATAAGCTTATTCTGTTAATAACCTATTGATATTAAAGAAAAAAATATTGAAATCACCAAAATGTAGCGGGCGCTCACCATTTTGACGCACTTGACAGGTTTGCAAACTGAGCAACATTTCTTATTGCAAATCAGGCGCTTGAGATATGCCGCTTGACGGGAATGAAAAATGAAAATAATTGTGTTGCACCAGATTGAGTCCGGTTGGTTCGGGCAACTTGCGTAATGCCTGAATGAATTCAGCAGCAAGTAACCGGGGCTCAATCGGAAAGTTGATAAACATCAGCACGTTATATAAGCGGTGAGGGCGCAGCGGCGGTCAACGGCACGAATATTGAGTGCAGTGGCGGCTGGCCGGGCCTGTGATGTCATGTTGTTTACGAGGTACTCCGGCCATCTCCTGCGTTGCAGGGGGTGAGCAACAATAATTCGAAAAAACCGTGGAGCGGCCATGCAACAGAACAGATCGCAAGTCATTGAGCGCAACGGCCTGTACGAACTCGACGCCGGCCCCGACGTCCTCGACAGCCCTCGCTACAACCACGACATGGCACCGACCAAGGTGCATGAACGAACCTGGAACAAATGGCATATCACCGCGCTGTGGGTCGGCATGTCGATCTGCGTGCCGACGTACACCCTGGGTGGGGTGCTGACGGCGTATTTCGGCTTGTCGGTGGGCGAGGCGCTGATTGCGATCCTGCTGGCCAATATCGTGGTGTTGTTGCCGCTGACCCTCAACGCGTTTCCCGGCACTAAGTACGGCATTCCGTTTCCGGTGCTGCTGCGTTCCTCGTTCGGCATCCTCGGTTCCAACGTGCCGTGCCTGATTCGCGCGCTGGTGGCGTGCGGCTGGTTCGGCATCCAGACCATGTTCGGCGGCCTGGCGATTCACCTGTTCCTGGGCTCGATTTTTGAGGGCTGGAAGGCCCTGGGCGGCACCGGTGAAGTGATCGGGTTCATGATGTTCTGGACCTTGAATCTGTGGGTGGTGCTGCGCGGCGCCGAGTCGATCAAGCGCCTGGAAACCTTGTCGGCGCCGCTGCTGGTGGCGGTGGGCATTGGCTTGTTGGTGTGGGCGATGCCGAATGTGTCCATCAGCGAATTGATGGCGATCCCGCCCAAACGCCCCGAAGGCGCGAGCCTGACCGGTTATTTCATGGCCGGCCTGACTGCGATGGTGGGCTTTTGGGCCACCTTGTCGCTGAACATTCCCGATTTCAGCCGCTATGCCAAGAGCCAGAAGGACCAGATCCTCGGGCAGATTTTCGGCCTGCCGCTGACCATGTTCCTGTTCGCCGCCCTCGGCGTAATCATGACTGCCGCTTCGGTAAAACTGGTGGGGGTGAGTGTGTCTGATCCTGTCACGCTGATCGGCCATATCCAGAGCCCGGTGTGGGTGGCCATTGCCATGGCGCTGATCATCATCGCCACGCTGTCCACCAACACCGCGGCCAACATTGTTTCGCCCACCAACGACTTCCAGAACATCGCGCCCAAACTGATCAACCGCACCACCGCAGTGATCCTCACCGGCCTGGTGGGGCTGGCGCTGATGGCCCATGAACTGCTCAAGAAGCTCGGCTTGATCGTTTCGGATGTGAGCCTGGAGACCGTGTATTCCAACTGGCTGCTGGGCTATTCGAGCCTGCTGGGGCCGATCGCCGGGATCATGGTGGTGGACTATTTCATCACCCGCAAACAACAACTGGACCTGGCCGGCCTGTACCGCGATGACGTGTATCCGGCGTGGAACTGGAGCGGGTTTATCGCCTTTGGTGTGCCGGTGGTGCTGACCTTGCTGGCCTTGGGCAGCGATGCGTTCAGCTGGTTCTACAGCTATGGCTGGTTCACCGGCTCGGCGCTGGGCGGGCTGTTGTATTACGGCCTGAATGCCAAGCGCGGGGCCAGCCCGGTGGTCGTCAAAGTCAATTCATAAGAAATACAGCCTGAGGAGATCCCCATGAACGCTGCCCTCGACGTTCTGCAATCGGCCCACCCGCATATCAACCGTGACCGCCTGTGGCAGTCGCTGATGGACCTGGCCAAACTGGGCGCCACGCCCAAGGGCGGCGTGTGTCGCCTGGCCCTTACCGACCTTGATCGCAAGGCCCGCGACCTGTTCGTGCAGTGGTGCGAAGAGGCCGGCTGTACGGTCAGCGTCGACGGCATCGGCAATATTTTTGCCCGTCGCCCAGGGCGCAACCCGGACCTGCCACCGGTGATGACCGGCAGCCATATCGACACCCAGCCTACCGGCGGCAAGTTCGATGGCTGCTTTGGTGTACTGGCCGGCGTGGAAGTGCTGCGTACCCTCAACGACCTCAAGATCGAAACCGAGGCGCCTCTGGAAGTGGTGGTGTGGACCAACGAGGAAGGCTCGCGCTTTCCGCCGTGCATGATGGGCTCCGGGGTGTTCGCCGAGAAATTCACCCTGGCCGATACCCTGGCCAAGGTTGACGCGGAGGGCGTCAGTGTGGGGGAGGCGTTGAACGCGATTGGCTACGCGGGAACACGTCCCGAGAGCGGGCATAAAGTCGGCGCGTATTTCGAGGCGCATATCGAACAAGGGCCGATTCTGGAGGATGAGAAAAAAACCATCGGCGTGGTACTCGGCGCCCTCGGGCAAAAGTGGTTTGACCTGAAACTGCGCGGCGTCGAAGCCCATGCCGGGCCGACACCGATGCACCTGCGCAAGGACGCCCTGGTCGGCGCCGCAGCGGTGGTGGCGGCGGTGAATGCGGCGGCGCTGGGGCATCAACCCCACGCCTGCGGCACCGTCGGTTGCCTGCAGGCTTATCCGGGGTCACGCAACGTCATCCCCGGTGAAGTGCGCATGACCCTGGACTTCCGGCACCTGGAACCGGCGCGTTTGGATTCGATGATTGCCCAGGTGCGCCAGGTGATCGAAGACACCTGCGCCAAACACGGGTTGAGTTTCGAGATGGAACCCACGGCTGACTTTCCGCCGTTGTACTTCGACAAAGGTTGCGTCGAGGCGGTGCGTAACGCGGCGAACGGCCTGGGCCTGTCGAATATGGACATCGTCAGCGGGGCAGGGCACGACGCAATTTTCGTCGCCGAACTGGGCCCGGCGGGGATGATCTTCGTCCCGTGCGAAGGCGGCATCAGCCATAACGAAATCGAGAACGCCGCGCCGGATGATTTGGCGGCGGGGTGTGCGGTGTTGTTGCGTGCCATGCTGGCCGCTTCAGCCGCCATCGCCAGCGGCAAACTCGCCGCTTGAAATGCGGGTAAAAAATGTGGGAGGGAGCAAGCCCCCTCCCACATTTGGACTGTGCATGACGTTAAACCCAGATGGCATCCCACAGTGGGTAGTCGCCAATCCGCTCGACCAGACCCGCTCGCAATGGATTAGCCACCACATACCGGGCCATTTTTACCAAGTCATCGTCCTTTCGCAGGGCCCTGTCATGAAAGCTCTCTTGCCAGAGCCGGCCCTTGCGACCACTTACGCCATTGACGGTCCTGGTGCTTTTTGACTTCACCTGGCACATCAAGTCCGCCAGCGAGCCTTTTTTCAGTTCAAGCAACCAATGGAAATGGTCCGGCATGATCACCCATGCCAGAGAGTTGGCCAGCCCTTGGTACTGGGCTAAGCGAAATTGCCAGACCACCAGGCGACCGAGGTGGAAATGGCTGAATATCGGTACGCGTTCGTGGGTATTGGTGGTGATGAGGTAGATGCGGCCCGGCTCGCTGAAGCGGCCGATGCGCAGGCGGTGTGAAGCGGGTAGATCTGCCATTCCTTGGCCCCTCTTTAGATGTGCTTTGAGAGGCTAGATTGGTAAGCAGGAGGCTGAGGGGCAGGCTTTTGGCAGGATGTGTCTGGAAGGCCGCCATCGGGGGCAAGCCCCCTCCCACATTGGTTCGGTGGCGCTTATACATTATGTGTCTGACACAGGATCAGTGTGGAGGGCGGCTTGAATCCGATATTTTATTAGCTGATTCACCGCCATCGGGGGCAAGCCCCCTCCCACATTGGTTCGGTGGCGCTTATACATTATGTGTCTGACACCGGATCAGTGTGGAGGGCGGCTTGAACCCGATATTTCAGTAGCTGATTCACCACCATCGGGGGCAAGCCCCCTCCCACATTGGTTCGGCGGCGCTTATACATCATGTGTCTGACACTGGATTAGTGTGGAGGGCGGCTTGAATCCGATATTTTATTAGCTGATTCACCACCATCGGGGGCAAGCCCCCTCCCACATTGGTTCGGTGGCGCTTATACATCATGTGTCTGACACAGGATCAGTGTGGAGGGCGGCTTGAGCCCGGTATTTCAGTAGCTGATTCACCACCATCGGGGGCAAGCCCCCTCCCACATTGGTTCGGTGGCGCTTATACATTATGTGTCTGACACTGGATTAGTGTGGAGGGCGGCTTGAACCCGATATTTCATTAGCTGATTCACCACCATCGGGGGCAAGCCCCCTCCCACATTGGTTCGGCGGCGCTTATACATCATGTGTCTGACACTGGATTAGTGTGGAGGGCGGCATGAACCCGGTATTTCAGTAGCTGATTCACCACCATCGGGGGCAAGTCCTCTCCCACATGCGGTTCTGCGGAGTTCATACATCGTGTGTCTGGCGCGGGACCCATGTGGGAGGGGGCTTGCCCCCGATGGCTTTATTTCATTCACAGCATCATTAACTGACATCACCGAGCTGTGCTTGCCCCCGGTCAAGCTCCAGGCTGCCAACCGCCGCCCAGGGCGGTGATCAAGCCGACGCTCGCCTGCAACTGGCGTGTCTGCACTGCCTGCAATGTCCGCTGCGCCTGTAACGCCTCAGTTTGCGCGGTGACCACATCCAGGTAACTCACGGCGCCTGCCTGGTAGCTGTTCATCGCCAATGATTGCGTATGCTGCGCCGCGTCCGCCGCTGCCTGTTCATCCTGCGCTTGCTGCTGCAAGTCCCGCAGTTGCGCCAGGTTGTCTTCCACCTCGCGTACGGCCTTCAACACCTGGCTGCGATACTGCGCCGATGCCTCTTCGAACTCGGCCTTGGCCTGGCGTTCGTTGGCACTTAAGCGCCCACCGTCAAAGATCGGCAGGTTCACCAACGGCCCCAACGCCCAATACCGATTGCCGGCCGAGAGCAGATTGCCAACGCCTTGGGTCTGCCCGCCGATCAAGCCGGTCAAGCTGAAATCCGGATACCACGCCGCCTTGGCCACGCCGATGTTGGCGTTGGCGGCAAACACCCGGCGCTCTGCTGCGGCGATATCTGGGCGGCGTTGCAACAGCTGGCTGGGCAGTTGCGAGGGGATTGCCGGCAGTGCAATCAGTTGCGCAGTAGGCGCTAGGGTGAAGTCACTGGCCGCTACACCGATCAATTCTGCGAGCGCATGTTCGATGAGGTTGCGTTGCCCGCGTACGTCATCAAGTTGAGCGCGGGCTTCGGACAGTTGGTTCTGGGCGCGGGTCAGGTCCAACTCCGAGGCGATCTGACCTTCGTAGCGGCTGCGGGTCAGTTGCAAGGCTTGGCTGAAATCCTCCAGGGAGCTGTTGAGGATGCGCGCCTGGGCATCCAACCCATTGAGCTGTACGTACAAGGTTGCCAACTGGCGTTGCAGGCTCAGGCGCGCCACTGCCAGATCGTCGCCGGACGCCTGGGCCTGGGCGTCACCGGCGGCGACCTGGTTGCGGATTCTGCCCCAGAGATCCAGGTCGTAACTCAACGAAAAACCCGCCGTGTTGCTGTTGTACACCGACGGTTGTGTAGTCCCCCGCAACGGCCGCGAATCCGACTGCCGCTGGCGCAACGGTTGCGCGCTGGCGTTGACCTGTGGGAACAGCCCCGCGTGCAGTTGGCTGGCATATGCCTGGGCCGCATCGAAGTGCGCGAGCGCCGCCGCCAGGTCCGGGTTGGCCTGGAGCAGTTGCTGTTGCAGGTGATCCAGCGTCGCGTCGTGGTAGAGCGTCCACCACTGCGCTGCCAGTTGGTCGTTGGGTTGTGCGCTATGCCACGGGCCTGTGCTGGTCTGTTCGCGGTAATGGGCCGGCAGCTCCAGCGCCGGCGTGGTATAGCCGGGCGCCATGGAGCAGCCTTGCAAGCCCAGCAGCACCAGCGCGGCGAGCGGTTTAAGCCTTGGGCGCATGTGCACCTCCGGCGACGGCCAGTTGCACCGGGTCGCCTTCGCGCAGGGCGTCGGGCGGGTTGTCCACCACGCGGTCGGCAGCGCTGAGGCCCTGGTCGATCATCAGCCGATCGCCCAGGTCCAGGCCGATATGGATGCTTTGCAGGTGCACATGATTGTGCCCGTCCAGCGTCGCCACCTGGGTGCCTTGGGCGCGGAAGATCAGGGCACTGGCGGGGATGCTCACGCCATGGGTGTCCGCCGGGATCGGCAGGGTGGCTTCGGCATAGTCGCCGGGCAGCAGTTCGCCGTTGGGGTTGTCCGCGACAAATTGCGCGAGCAGCGTACCGGAACGCTGATCGATGGCGGTGGAGTCGCCGATCAACCGCGCCTTGAAGTGCATGCCGGGGTGCTCGGGCACGCTCAACTCGGCTTCCAGGCCCGGATGGATCACTGCGGCGTAGTTCTGCGGCACCGGTACATACAGGCGCAACTGGTGGGTGTCGGCAATGTTGAACAGCTCCGGATCGCTGTCGGTATCGGCCTTGATCAGTTGGCCGATATCGGTATTGCGTGCAGTGATGGTGCCGGCGAACGGCGCGCGCAGGGTCTTGTAGCTTTGCAGTGCCGACAACCGCGCAACGTCTGCAGCGGCGGCCTGGACGTTGGCCTTGGCCGCTGCCGCGTTGGAGGTTTTCTCATCGGCTTCCTGACGCGATACCGAATGGCTGGCCAAGAGGTTTTGCCAGCGCGTCGCGGTGGTCGCTGCAAGGTGCGCGTTCGCCTGTTCCTGAACCAATCGCGCATGGGCCTGGACCAGTTGTTGATCGAGGTCGGGGCTGTCGATTTCGGCCAGCACTTGCCCGGCCTTTACCTGGCTGCCGATGTCGACCTTCCAGTCCTTCAGGTAACCGCTGACTCGTGCATGAATCGGTGCGGTGCTCCAGGCTTCCAGGTGCGCGGGCAGGCGCAGAGTGTCGCCGGCGGCATTGTGTTGCGGTTGGAATACGCTGACATGGGGGATGGCAGCGGCCTGTGTCCAGGCGCTGACCGACTGTGCGTGCAGCGTACGGGCATGCAAGCCGTTGGCGACCAACAGGGCGGCCAGGGTCAGGCCGCCGACACCCAGGAGCATCAGGCGCTTGCGCGAGGGTTTTTGATCAGACGACATGGGGCGTTTCTCCAGCAGTGGCGCGAGTAGGGTGACGACCGTGGACCAGGCTGAAGACCACGGGTACAAACAACAGGGTGGCGGTGGTGGCGAGAATCAGGCCGCCGATCACGGCGCGGCCCAGGGGCGCGTTCTGCTCCTCGGACAAGGCCAGGGGCAGCATGCCGATGATCATCGCCAAGGCGGTCATGCACACCGGCCGGAAACGCGTGTAGCCGGCCTCCAGTGCGGCTTTCAAGGCATCGCCGTGTTCGGCCAGGCGTTCCCGGCAGAAACTCACCACCAGGATCGAGTTGGCGGTGGCCACGCCCATGCACAGGATCGCGCCGGTCAAGGCCGGCACCGACAATGAGGTGCCGCTGAGAAACAGCATCCACACGATCCCCGCCAAGGCCGCCGGCAGGGCGGTGATGATCACGAACGGGTCGACCCACGACTGGAAGTTGACCACGGTCAGCAGATAGATCAGCACCACCGCGCCGAGCAGGCCAAAACTCAGCCCACTGAAAGCTTCATGCAGCGCATCGATCTGCCCATGCAGGCTGATCGTTGCGCCTTTGGGGCGCATGGACGCGGTGTCGTCCAGCACCTTTTGCACGTCACGCGCCACGCCGCCGAGGTCGCGCCCTTGCACGTTGGCGTATAGGTCCAGGGTTGGTTCGATGTTGTAGTGGGTCACCACCGCCGGGCTTTGCACGCGGGAGATGCTTGCCACGCCGCCGAGGATCTGCGACTGGCCGCTCGCGCCGGTCACTGGCAAGGCTTCCAGCGACGGCAGGCTGTCCAGCCGATATTGCGGGGTAGCGGCGACGATGGAATAGGACACACCGTTGGCCGGGTTGAGCCAGAACGTCGGCGCAATCTGCGAACTGCCGGCCAGTGATGCGACCATGCTGTTGGTTACGTCGCGCTCGGTAATGCCCAGGCCGTTGGCGCGCATGCGGTCGACATTGACCTGTAACGACGGGTAGCCGGTGGACTGTTGGATGCGCAGATCGGCGATGCCCGGAACGTGTTGCAGGCGGCGTTCCAGCTCCAGCGCGTAAGCGCGGTTTTCGGCGTCGTTGCGCCCGGAGATTTTTATGTCCAGGGGCGCCGGCGCGCCGAAGTTGAGGATCTGGCTGCTGATGTCCGCCGGCAGGAATGCGAAGTGGCTGCCGGGAAAGCTTTGCGGCAAGGCTTCACGCAGTTTTTTCACATAGCCGGCGGTGGGCGCGTGGTGTTTTTTCAGGGTGACTTGGATATCGCCATCCTGCGGCCCGATGGTGCCGCTGCTGCTATAGGCCATATCGATGCCGCTCAGCGGAATGCCGATATTGTCGACGACGGTGTCCAGCTCTTCGACGGGAATGATTTCGCGAATCCGCGCTTCGATGCGGTCGAAGGCGGCGGCGCTTTCTTCGATGCGCGTACCCAGCGGTAGGCGCACGTGCAGGGCCAGCGCACCGGCATCGGTTGCCGGGAAAAAATCCTGGCCCAGGCTGGGCAACAGCAGGAACGAGGCGAGTACACAGGCGAGAAAACCCACGATAAAGCGCTTGCGGTTGCTCAGGGCCAGTGTCAGCAAGCCATGGTAGGTGTCGCGGATATTCGAGAAGTGGCGCTCGAAACCTTGTTGGAAATTCAGCACGGCCTGCAGCGCGACATTGCGTGGCTTCTGGTGCTGCTCGCCCTCATGGTGGTTGATGAATTCGTCTTCGGGATGGTGCCCTGCGCCCTGTTCCGGTGTGTGCGGTTTGAGTAGAAACATCGCCAGCGTCGGCACCAGGGTGCGCGACAGAATGAACGAACTGGCCATGGCAAAAATCACCGCCAATGCCATCGGCCGGAACAGATAACCGGCGATGCCTTGCAGCAGAAACATCGGCACGAACACGATGCAGATGCACAGCAGCGAGACGAACGCCGGGCCGACGATTTGCGCGGCGCCATCAAGAATCGCAGCCTTCACCGCCTTGCCTTGTTCCAGGTGCCAATTGATGTTTTCGATAGTCACCGTGGCGTCGTCCACCAGGATCCCCACCGCCAACGCCAGCCCGCCTAAGGTCATGACGTTGAGGGTTTGCCCGGTAACCGCCAGCAGCGCAATGGCTGACAGCACGGCCAGGGGAATCGATACCGCAATGATCAGCGTGGAGCGCCAACTGCCGAGGAACAGCAGGATCATCGCGCTGGTCAGCAGCGCAGCAATGATGCCTTCCTGGGCGACGCTGCCCACTGATTGCTTGACGAACACCGAGGCGTCGCCCAGCAGCGAAGTCTTGAGTGACGGTGGCAGGGTTTCATCGATGCGCGGCAACATCTGGCGGATGCCGTCGATGATCGACAGGGTGGAGATACTGCCGTTTTTCAGCGCCGGCATCAGCACCGCACGATGGCCGTCGACGCGCACGATATTGGTCTGCGGCGGCGAACCGTCGCGCACATGGGCGACCTGGCCGATGGTAATCAGCGCACCGTCGACGGTCTTGATCGGCAGGTTGTTCAGCTCATCGATGGCCTTGGGGCTGTTATTGAGCAGGATTGTGTATTCGTCGGTGCCGAGTTTGGCGGTGCCTACCGGAATGATCTGGTTTTGCAGGGCCAATGCCGTGCCCACGTCCTGGGCCGACAAGCCCTTGGCGGCCAGCGCCTGCGGGTCGAGGTCGAGGGTGATCTGGCGTTGCTTGCCGCCCATCGGCGTCGGCATCGCCAGGCCGGGCAGGGCGCTGAGGGGCAGGCGGATATTGTTCTGCACCAGGTCGCGGATCTTGGCTTCCGACAGTGTCGGGCTGGAAAACGCCATTTGCAGGATGGGCACGGTGGAGGCGCTGTAGTTGAGGATCAGCGGCGGCGTGATGCCGGGCGGCATCTGCTTGAGCACGGTTTGTGATACCGCCGTGACCTGGGCGTTGGCGGTGCGGATATCCACGCCAGGCTGGAAGAAAATCTTGACGATGCCCATGCCGGGCAGCGATTGCGACTCGATGTGTTCAATGTCGTTGACGGTGGTGCTCAGGGAACGTTCGTAGGTGTAGATCACCCGACCGGCCATGGCATCCGGCGACAGACCGTTGTATTGCCAGACCACAGCCACTACGGGAATGCCGATATCCGGAAAAACATCGGTGGGTGTGCGCAGGGCCGCCATCGGCCCGATGATGCAAATGAATATGGCCAGCACGATAAACGTGTACGGCTTGTGCAGTGCGGTCTTTACCAGCCCGAGCATGCGTGGATCTCCAACAGAGCAAGGATTGCAAACCCCGGCAGTCTTGCCCGACCCACCTAACACGCACCTTTCAGCCAGGTGAAGGAACATTTAGGTAAGCGCTGAAGATCGTTTCATAGGCTTTCATTTGTTTCAGGCGTAGCGGCTGCTCAAGCTTGTAGCCCATCGAATGTACGATCCAAGGAGCGCTGCCATGTCACTCAAACCGTTTCTATTGATCCCCGCCCTGAGCGCCGTATTGCTGTTATCGGCCTGTGCCGGGCCGATGCCCAAGGCGGACCCGAGCGAGGCCTGGATCGGCCTTAAAGAGGAGGCGCCCAATGACCTGCTGGCCGAACGTGTAGACGGCAAGCGCGTGGACGACGGACGCTTCTTCGAGGTGACACCGGGGGACCATCGCTTGGACGTGACGCTGTTCGAGGACGAACCCGGTGACGACAATCAGCAAGACTGCCAGGGTCGTGTCCATTACAAGCATTTCAAGGCGGGCGAGCACTACACCTTGGTGGAGTCCAGCCTGGGGATGACCGTACGCGCCACCCTAAAGGATGCACAAGGTCACGAAGTGGCGACGACACAGGACTTCAATTGCATGCCTGGTTAAGCGTGACGCACCACCGCTTTGTGAGGCTTAGCGGGTTTGACGTGGGGGTGATGGTGCCGGCGGGTAATGCGCAACACCCCCCACAACATGGCGCCGGCTACCGCCAGCCAACCGCAGATCAACAGGAAAATCGTTGTTGCAAGGCTCATTTGGGCCTCCTTCGCCCCGCAGGGGGCACACACAGTCTTCTCAATGGACAGTCTAGCTACCTGGCGGTTGCCTGCTATTGACCAATGGTCGTGTCTGTCCAACGAGTTCGCTATATCCAGGCCCGACAGAAACGTGATTGGGCTATGATCAGCGCCCTCACCGACGTCTGATCAAGAGAGTAGAAAAGTGCGGTTACGGTCGAATCTCCCAACGTCCCTGCTGCTGGCCTTCACCTTGGGGCTCACCGCGTGTGCCGGGCACCCCTCAAAACTAGCGGGCCTGCCTGAGCGGGTCGAACTCAATGGCGTGCCGACCTTTCGCAGCGAGGTCTATCAAAGCGGCCCTGCTGCATTAGCCAGCATGCTGTCGCAACAAGGCATTGTGATGACACCGGGGCTGCTGGATAAACCGCTGCATTTGCCGGGCGGCGAGGCAAACCTGGAGCGCACGATGCCGCAATTGGCGCGCGAATATGGGCTGATGGTGTACCCGTTGGAGGCCAAGTTGACTGCCGTGCTGGCGCAGGTGGCCGCAGGTTATCCGGTGATGGCACGCCTCGGCGGCGGGCTCTGGTCCGACGCGCGGTATGTCGTGGTGGTGGGCTTCAATCAGCAAAAGAGCACGGTGTTACTGCGCTCGGGCATGGACCGGCGGCTATTGATGAGCTTCAGCGATTTTGAATCGAAATGGGCCAGTGCCGGACATTGGGCGATCCTCACCCAGCGCCCGAGCCAGTTGCCGGCCAATGTGGATGCGCAGCGCTGGCGCGAGGCGGCCGATGCCACGGCCCAGGCCGGGCAGGAGCGGGCGGCAGCGCAGGCGCTTAAAGTCTTGGCGGATCACCGATAACAATGGGGGCAGGGCGCAGAGCCCCTCCCATCGGTTCTTCGGTGTTATTCAGCGCCGGACCTCGGCGGCATTCGCGCGTTTTTTCAGGTTTTTGTCGGCTTTGTAGCGCAACGCGACATCCGGCACCGCGCCGCCCTTGCCGGTCTCGACCCAACTGCGGATACGGCTGGCGTCGGCGAAGTGGGTGTACTTGCCGAAAGCATCGAGGATCACCAGCGACACTGGTCGGTTGCCCATGCTGGTCACCAGCACCAGGCAATGGCCGGCTTGGTTGGTGAAGCCGGTCTTGGTCAGCTTGATATCCCAGTTGGCGCGGTTGATCAGATGGTCAGTGTTGGAGAAGCCCAGGGTGTAGTTGGGCTTGCGGAAGGCTACGGTCTTTTCCTTGGTGGTGCTCAACTGGCTCAGCATCGGGTACTTGCGCGCAGCGGCCAACAGCTTGCTCAAGTCGCGAGCGGTGGATACGTTGTGGATCGACAGGCCAGTGGGTTCGACATAGTGGGTGCTGGTCATGCCCAGGGCCTTGGCCTTGGCGTTCATCGCCGCGATAAACGCCGAATAGCCGCCCGGATAGTGGTGGGCCAGGCTGGCGGCGGCACGGTTTTCCGAGGACATCAGGGCGATCAGCAGCATTTCTTTGCGCGGCATTTCGCTGCCGATCTTCACGCGGGAGAACACACCTTTCATTTCTGGCGTATCGGTTATGTTGATATCGATGTACTCGTCCATGTTTTGCTTGGCTTCGAGGACGATCAGACCGGTCATCAGCTTGCTTACAGACGCAATGGGCACCACCACGTCGGGGTTGCTGGCATAGATGACTTTGTTGGTTTGCAAGTCGACCAGCATGGCGCTGCCGGAAGCGATTTGCAGTTTGGAAGGATCGCGGGGCGCCAGGGCGGTTTCGGCGGCGTGCGCGATAGTGCCTGTGAATGCGAAAAATAGGCTGATGATGGAAAGACGAATTTTCACGCGGATGAACTCGCTAAAAAGTAAGAAATACCGTTAGGAAAACGGGTTTTTGATAAATGGCGTTACATTTTAGGAGTATGGATCAGAAACTGTCGAATGTTCTTACAGAACCAGACGAAAGTGCTTAAAAACAAAGAAAAAACAGGTTTTATTCCGGCTAATAAAAAGCCCCGCGATAAGGCGGGGCTTCTTCAGTACATGCGGTTATTAATCGTGCAGGGTTTCCGCGGCGTACAGGGTATTTTCCAGCAGGCAGGCGCGAGTCATCGGGCCGACGCCGCCTGGCACCGGCGTGATCCAGCCGGCGCGGGGCAGTGCGGTGTCGTAGACTACGTCGCCCACCAGCTTGCCGTCTTCCTGGCGATTGATGCCGACGTCGATAACGATTGCACCCTCTTTGATCCACTCACCTTTGACCAGGCCCGGCTTGCCGGCGGCAACCACCACCAGGTCGGCGCGTCCGACGTGGCCGGCGAGGTCCTTGGTGAAACGATGGGTCACGGTCACGGTGCAGCCGGCCAGCAACAGCTCCATGGCCATCGGGCGACCGACGATGTTCGACGCGCCCACCACCACGGCATCGAGACCGTACAGGTCGACACCGGTGCTTTCCAGCAGGGTCATGATGCCTTTGGGGGTGCAGGGGCGCAGCAGCGGGATGCGCTGTGCCAGGCGCCCGACGTTATAAGGATGGAAACCGTCGACGTCCTTGTCCGGGCGAATGCGCTCAAGCAATTTGGACGCGTCCAAGTGATCCGGCAGGGGCAGTTGCAGTAGCACACCGTCTATCGTCGGGTCCTCGTTGAGGCTGTCGATCAGGTCGGTCAGGGCCTGCTGGGTGGTCTGCGCAGGCAGGTCGTAGGCCTTGGAAATAAAGCCGACCTCTTCACAGTCTTTACGCTTGTGCGAGACATAAACCTGAGACGCAGGATCGCTGCCGACCAGGATCACCGCGAGTCCCGGCGTGCGCAGGCCTTGCTGGCTGCGCTCTGCGACCCGTTTGGCGATCTGCTGGCGCAGGCTGGCGGCGATTGATTTGCCGTCGATAAGTTGTGCAGTCATTACGCGTGATTAACCATCGAGAGGGGGAAGAAAAGTGCGCGCATTCTCGCACGCCAAGACGTGAGGGCAAAGGCGCTTGGTCTGCAAATTGCCCTAACTCCTTAAATAAAATGAATTTTTTTCAAAAAAGATTTGACGGGTTTCAGAGCGCTCTATACTATTCGTCGCACTTGTCGGGCACAGCCTAGCACTGGTTAAGAAGGTCAAGCAGAATCACTGTTCTGTAAGGCTGGAAGCATTTAGTTTGTAATCCTCCAAGAGTACAGATTAATAAGGCGCCCGTAGCTCAGCTGGATAG
>Ga0302347_1001578_pt1 | contig 26869 bp, 20 predicted proteins | sample PhyWR1_FD_202178 | JGI IMG/M metagenome (GOLD analysis project Ga0302347, IMG submission 202178) | Leaf surface microbial communities from wheat plants in UC Gill Tract Community Farm, Albany, California, United States - DLSL W.R1 (v2)... | ecosystem: Host-associated > Plants > Phyllosphere >...
TTTCAATACCCGGAGCGACGTCATGTCCCTGCCAAGCCTGCGCCTTAAAGCCAATGCCGATCGACGCCTGCGCGCCGGCCACTTGTGGGTCTACAGCAACGAAATCGATGTAGCCGCCACACCGCTTAACGGTTTTAAGGCCGGCGACCAAGCGGTACTCGAAACCGCCGGCGGCAAGCCGCTGGGCATCGTTGCCATGAGCCCCAACAACCTGATCTGCGCCCGACTGCTGTCACGCGACATCAAGCTGCCACTGGACAAGTCGCTGCTGGTGCACCGCCTGAACGTGGCCCTGTCCCTGCGCGAGCGCCTGTTCGACAAGCCTTACTACCGCCTGGTGTACGGCGATTCCGATCTGATGCCGGGCCTGGTTGTCGACCGTTTTGGCGATATCCTCGTGGTTCAGCTGGCCTCGGCCACCATGGAGCAGCACAAAGACGACGTGATCGCGGCCCTGGTGCAAGTGATCAAGCCAAGCGGCATCCTGTTCAAGAACGACTCGGCTGCCCGTGATGCCGAAGGTCTTGAGCGTTATGTCGAAACTGTCTTCGGCCTGGTGCCGGAGTGGGTTGCCCTGGAAGAGAACGGCGTGAAGTTTGAAGCACCGGTGATCGCCGGGCAGAAAACCGGCTGGTTCTATGACCACCGCATGAACCGCGCCCGCCTGGCCCCTTACGTCAAGGGTAAGCGCGTACTGGACCTGTACAGCTACATCGGCGGCTGGGGCATCCAGGCCGGTGCCTTTGGCGCCAGCGAAGTGTTCTGCGTCGACGCTTCGTCCTTCGCCCTCGACGGTGTTGAGCGAAATGCTGCGTTGAACGGCTTTGCCGAGAAAGTTACCTGCATGGAAGGCGACGTGTTCGAAGCTCTTAAAGAGCTCAAAGCCAACGAAGAGCGTTTCGACGTGATCGTGGCTGACCCGCCGGCTTTTATCAAACGCAAAAAAGACCTGAAAAACGGCGAAGGCGCCTACCGCCGCCTGAACGAGCAAGCCATGCGCCTGCTCAACAAGGACGGCATTCTGGTCAGCGCATCGTGCTCGATGCACCTGCCCGAAGACGACCTGCAAAACATCCTGCTGACCAGCGCCCGCCATCTTGACCGCAACATGCAGTTGCTGGAACGTGGCGGCCAGGGCCCGGACCACCCGGTACACCCGGCCATCCCTGAAACACGATACATCAAGAGCATCACCTGCCGTTTGCTGCCTAACAGCTAAGTAAAAATCTGTAGTCGCTGCCGCAGGCTGCGAAGGGTTGCGAAGCAACCCGTTTCCTTAAGGTTCTGCGCAATCCCTCGCAGCCTGCGGCAGCGACTACAGAGCAGGTCAGGGCTTGTGAGGTTTCTCCAGCCTCGGCGTCAGCTCAACTTCGCCAATCTGCAACGATTGATAGCTGGGTTTCACCACCTTCACCTTCCCTTCACGGATCTGTTCAATCAGCTCCAGCGAATTCTCGCCGCCCACATAGTTCCCCGCTCGCCGCCATTTACCCTGCGCGTCACGCTTGAAAAAGTGCAGCGGTTCGGACCACTTGTTCTTGGGCAACTGCAGCACCTCCGGCTGCCCGTCCTGATCCAGATCTACGGCCCACAGGGCGCAACCCGGTGTCAGGCACAACTGCCCGTCAAACCCTTTGCCCTCAAACTGCTCACTGCCCTCGACCTTGGGCCCGATCCATTCCAGCAACCGTTCCGACCCTCTGGGGCCATTGCCTGTACCCACTTCCTTAAGGCGTTTTAACAAGACTTGCCGTCCCGATTCGGTCAGCACCACCCCTTGCTCGACTTGCGCCAACAGCGCGTCATAGGCCTGCTTGCCCTGCGAGCCCAGTCGATTGCGCAAGGTATCTGCATCAAAGGTATCCACCGCCGTCTTGCCGCTGAGCAGGCGCTGCACCTGATTGTTCGCACTCAGCTTAAGTGGACTGAACCACGGCGTATGCAGCCCCAGCAGGATCACCACACACAGCAGCGCAATCAGCGGATTGCTGGCGCGCAAGCTGCCCAGCCAGACAGCCCTGGAGGCAAACACAGCGCAAACCGCTGCCAGGCTGTGAATAAAAATCACCAGCACCAATACCATGGCCAGAATCCGCGACGGGGTCAGGCCGTACTGTTCGATACGCAGCCAGGTCGAATACCCTGCCAACACCACCAGAACCGGCAAACACAGCAGGCACAAATCAATGACCCGCACCAGCCAGGCCGGATAACCGCTGCCCTGGGTGCCATCCTGAAACACGCCATTGAGCAAAAACAGATTGGCCGCCACCAGCCACAGCATGATCGGCGTCGAATAACCGGTATCCCAGATCGGCTCCAGCCCGGTAAAGGGCAAGGCGAAGGTGAACACAATGACAATCAGCGCACTCAACGGCAGCAAAAAGCGGCACAGCGCCAGCAAAATCCCCCGTAGCAGGCCGATAACCCGGTCCTTTTCGCGGCCCATATGCACGCCCAGGGCAAACACCATCGCCGAACTGACACACATAAACCCGTCGGTTGCGAACAGCTTGTTGAGCGCCACAATGCCGAGCATCTTGAACAGCCCGCCCCACAGCAGCAGCAATGCCCAGAACACGCCGTTCAACAGCAGGCCCAGCATGACGATAAAAACCGTATCCCAGGCATGCCGGAACAGGTCTTCGTAACGCGGATAACGCCCTTCTCGGGTAGGCCAGCTCAGAATAAAAACCGTGCACACATAGGTAACGACTACGGCAAAGAAGCTCCAGCTGCCCACCAGCCAGCTGCCGGAGCGCCAATACTCATCGCCGTCCCAAAACACCCACGAGCTGATTGCCGTCATGACTGCCGTGAGCCCGAGCACCAGCCATACGACGCCGTGCTGGCGAATATTCTCGCCGAGCAACAACAGGTTAATACCACCCACCAGCACTGCTGTAATCAGCGCATACCACACCCCGGGATCGCCCATTGACGTGGCCAGCCACAGCAACAGGCCTTGCACCAGACCGATGGCCAGATACGTTATGACGGATCGCTCAAGCGTCAGCATTTGCAGCCCTCACTGAAAAACCATTCGCACACTATTGCTTGTTTCCCATTAAATGATCCTGCCACCTGTAAAAAATAGTTCTTTCCCACACAAAAGTAGCCCCTGCCTTACTAGAACTCATCGACCCCTGCATTATCCCGAGTCGCTCATTTGTACCCTGCTGCAACCCTCAGGCCCATTCCCTCCGGCCGCCAGCCGTGTAGAATCGACCTATTCATCGCCAATCATCCCCGGCGGGTTTATGAGCTCAGGCCCAGGCGCGCGGCGATCCCGCAGCGTTCGGGCAGCTTTCGGACACGTGGTCATTTTCTGTGTGGTCCCTCAGTTATTAGAAGCTCACTTCCCTGTTTGTTACCTGATTAGCCGCCCGGAGTTGTTCCATGCCTGACTATCGTTCAAAAACCTCCACCCACGGCCGCAACATGGCCGGTGCCCGCGCATTGTGGCGCGCCACGGGGATGAAAGATGCCGACTTCAAGAAGCCGATCATCGCCATTGCCAACTCCTTTACCCAGTTCGTACCCGGCCACGTCCATCTGAAAGACATGGGCCAACTGGTTGCTCGCGAGATCGAACGCGCTGGCGGCGTTGCCAAGGAATTCAACACCATTGCCGTGGACGACGGCATCGCCATGGGCCATGACGGCATGCTGTATTCACTGCCGAGCCGCGAGATCATCGCCGACTCCGTGGAGTACATGGTCAACGCCCACTGTGCTGACGCCATTGTGTGTATCTCCAACTGCGACAAGATCACCCCTGGCATGCTGATGGCCTCGTTGCGCCTCAACATCCCGGTGATTTTCGTTTCCGGCGGGCCGATGGAGGCTGGCAAGACCAAACTCGCCAGCCACGGTCTGGACCTGGTAGACGCCATGGTCATCGCCGCCGACTCCAGCGCTTCTGACGAGAAGGTTGCCGAGTACGAGCGCAGCGCTTGCCCTACCTGCGGTTCGTGCTCCGGCATGTTCACCGCCAACTCGATGAACTGCCTGACCGAAGCCCTGGGCCTGGCCCTGCCGGGCAACGGCTCGGCTCTGGCCACCCACAGCGACCGCGAGCAACTGTTCCTGCAGGCTGGCCGCACCATCGTCGATCTGTGCCGCCAGTACTACGTCGAGAACGATGAGTCGGTATTGCCGCGCAATATCGCCAACTTCAAGGCGTTCGAAAACGCCATGACGCTGGACATCGCCATGGGCGGTTCGACCAACACCATCCTGCACTTGCTGGCTGCGGCCCAAGAGGCCGAAATCGACTTCGACCTTAAAGACATCGACCGTCTGTCGCGCCATGTACCGCAACTGTGCAAAGTGGCGCCGAATATCCAGAAATACCATATGGAAGACGTGCACCGCGCTGGTGGTATTTTCTCCATCCTCGGTTCGCTGGCCCGTGGCGGCCTGCTGCACACCGAGCTGCCAACCGTACACAGCAAAACCATGGCCGAAGGTATCGCCAAATGGGACATCACCCAGACTGACGACGAAGCCGTGCACACCTTCTTCAAGGCAGGCCCGGCCGGTATACCGACGCAAACCGCGTTCAGCCAGTCGACCCGCTGGGAAACCCTGGACGACGACCGTGAAAACGGCTGTATCCGCAGCGTCGAGCACGCCTATTCGCAAGAAGGTGGCCTGGCCGTGCTGTACGGCAATATTGCGCTGGATGGTTGCGTGGTAAAAACTGCCGGTGTTGACGAGTCGATCCACGTGTTCGAAGGCAACGCCAAGATCTTCGAAAGCCAGGACAGTGCCGTACGCGGCATTCTGGCGGACGAAGTGCAGGCTGGCGATATCGTGATCATCCGCTACGAAGGCCCGAAAGGCGGACCGGGCATGCAAGAAATGCTCTACCCGACGTCCTACCTGAAATCCAAGGGTCTGGGCAAAGCCTGTGCCTTGCTCACCGACGGCCGTTTCTCGGGCGGTACTTCGGGTCTGTCCATCGGCCATGCTTCGCCGGAAGCAGCAGCGGGCGGTGCGATTGGTCTGGTGCAGGACGGCGACAAAGTGCTGATCGACATTCCGAACCGCTCGATCAACCTGTTGATCAGCGACGAAGAAATGGCCGCTCGCCGCGCTGCGCAGGACAAGAAAGGCTGGAAACCGGTTGAAGTGCGCCCACGCAAAGTCACCACTGCCCTCAAGGCCTACGCCTTGCTGGCCACCAGCGCCGACAAAGGCGCTGTGCGTGATAAAGCTCTGCTGGACAAATTGGTGCCGTAAGCCAATACGCCCCTCCCCTCTGGGAGCGGGCGTGCTCGCGATGGTGTCGATGCGGTGTTTATGATTAACCGAGGCGATCCTATCGCGAGCAAGCCCGCTCCCACAGGGGCCATTAATACAGGGGTTGTTGATTTAACCGGCTACTGAATCTGATCCGGTTTAACGATCACCCAGTTCTTGTCCGCCGTCACCGGCAACCCTTCCTTGGCCTGCGCCGCTGCGTTCTTGGCCATCATGCCTTCCAGCTGCGCCATGTATTTGTCTTTGCGGTTAACCCACAAATGCACCCCACCCTTGGCCACGTCCACGCCGTGAAACAGCATGTAGCCATCACTGGACGGCGTATCCCCACCCACCAGCACCGGTTTTTTCCACTGATCGATATAAGTCAGAATCGCCGCCTGCTTGCCCGCCATCCAGGTTGCCGGGGTCCACAGATACGGCGTCAGCTCCAGCCCAAGGTTGGCTTTTTCGTTGTAGGTGCCGGCACTGATCTGTTTACGCGCGGTGGTCAGTTCCCCGGTTTTACGGTCCTTGAGCAAGGTGGTCACGCCAATCACGTTCTGCGGTTTGACGTTGTAGCCATACTTGGGATCGGCCGCGACCATGCGTACCAGCTCTTCCGATGCAGCGGTCATCACATAGACCTCAATGCCGTTCTCCATCAGCTTGTTGAACAGCTCGACCTGCCCGGTAAACACCTTGGGCGGTTGCACCTCGGAGCTCTTGACCACATCACCCTCGAAGTAAGTGACCGGCACCGGCTTGCCCGAGGCCATCAATTCATCCACATAGCCCTTGAGCTGCTGCAGGGTGAAACCGGAGAAGACCTGGGCCACCCACGGATAGCAGACCATGTCGTCGACTTCGCACAGGCGGTAGTAGTAGCTGAACAGGCTTTCCTTATGGTCGGCAGTGTCCTTGAACGGGATCAGCTTGAGTGAAGGGTCGAGGCTGTCACGGGTGATCAGGCCCTTGTTCTCCATATAAGGCAGGAGCGCTTCTTCCAGATCATTGCGATAGCTGGTGTTGTCCATGTCAAAGACCGCGAAGTTGCCCTTGTTCGCGTTGGCGGCGATCATCGCCTCCAGTTGTTTGGCCTGCTCGGCGGGCCAGTGCTTGAGTTCCGTGGCCAGCGCCTGCCCCGTAAGGCCCAGACACAGGGTTGCAGCGATCAACTTGGCGGTCAGTTTCATCAGCTATGCTCCTCGTCAAAGGCATCGACGCTAACAAACCTGCATGACAGCTTTTGACTTGGGCACGACTGCCAACGTCCTGAATGCGCCACAGCGCCTTATTCCAAAAACCTAGGTAGTCATTCCACATCGGTATATTTCCAGCTATATCAACCTGTTAGCATTTCCTGTTCGAAATTGTTACATCCTAAGACTGGTACAAGTCGCCCCTCGGAGCTTTCATGAATTTCCCGCTGATCCTCAATCTGCTGGTGTTCCTCGCGTTGCTGTTCGGCCTGTCGCTGACCCGCCACACCGCGTGGAGCCTGGCGAAAAAAGTCCTGCTGGCGCTGGTTCTCGGCGTAGTTTTCGGCCTGTGCCTGCACCTGACCTACGGCGCAGACAGCCCAACCCTGAAAACCTCCATCGGCTGGTTCGATCTGGTTGGCAGCGGCTATGTGCAATTGCTGCAAATGATCGTGATCCCGCTGGTATTCGCCTCGATCCTCAGTGCTGTGGCGCGCCTGCATAATGCTTCATCCCTGGGCAAGATCAGCTTCCTGACTATCGGCACGCTGCTGTTCACCACCATGATCGCGGCACTGGTCGGTATCGGCCTGACCAACCTGTTCGGCCTCACCGCCGATGGTCTGGTGGCCGGCGCTGCGGAAATGAGCCGCCTGCAAGTGATCCAGAGCGACTACGTGGGCAAGGTTTCGGACCTCAACGTGCCGCAACTGCTGCTGTCGTTTATCCCGCAAAACCCGTTTGCCGACCTGGCTCGCGCCAAGCCGACGTCGATCATCAGCGTGGTGATTTTCGCTGCGTTCCTGGGCATAGCCGCACTGCAACTGTTCAAGGACGAGCCGGAAAAAGGCGGCAAGATCCTCAGCGCCATCGACACCCTGCAAGCCTGGGTGATGCGTCTGGTGCGTCTGGTAATGAAACTGACCCCGTACGGCGTGCTGGCCCTGATGACCAAAGTGGTCGCCATGTCCAACGTGCAGGACATCATCAAACTCGGCAGTTTTGTGGTGGTGTCCTACATCGCCCTAGCGCTGATGTTTGTGATTCACGGCGTGATTCTGTCGTTCTCCGGAGTTAACCCGCTGCGTTTCTTCCGCAAGGTATGGCCGGTTCTGACCTTTGCTTTCACCAGCCGCTCCAGCGCCGCCAGCATCCCGCTGAGCATCGAAGCGCAAACCCGCCGCCTGGGTATTCCGTCTTCCATTGCGAGCTTTGCTGCTTCGTTTGGCGCCACCATTGGCCAGAACGGTTGTGCCGGTCTGTACCCGGCCATGCTGGCGGTGATGGTTGCCCCGACCGTGGGCATCAACCCGCTGGACCCGGTGTGGATCGCATCGCTGGTGGCCATTGTGACCTTGAGTTCGGTAGGCGTGGCCGGTGTGGGCGGTGGTGCAACCTTCGCCGCACTGATCGTATTGCCTGCGATGGGCTTGCCGGTGTCGCTGGTGGCGTTGCTGATCTCGGTCGAGCCGTTGATCGACATGGGCCGCACGGCGCTGAACGTCAGCGGTTCGATGGTAGCTGGCACCGTGACCAGCCAGATCCTGCACCAGACGGACAAGGCCATTCTGGCTGAAGACGATCATGGTGATCTGGCGCACGCTTAAAAGCTTGCCCTCACCCCAAGCCAATTAGTGGTGTTGCAAAGATCTGCTTTTGACTTTAGTCCCCTCTCCCTCCGGGAGAGGCGTGGTGAGGGGCTCTTGACCTTAAACCCTTTCCCACACTTCAAAGCTGAACGCCGGTTTGTCATCCACCGCCGCATGCAGCTCTTGCGACACCAGCTTCCACTGAGCCTGATCGAACTCAGGGAACCACGCATCACCCTCCGGGCTCAGCCCAACCCGCGTCAGGTACAACCGATCGGCATCCGCCAGCCCCTGGGTGTACAGCTGCGCACCGCCAATCAACATCACTTCAGTAACACCCTGCTCGCGCGCCCACTCTTCAGCACGCTCAACAGCGGCCTCCAGCGAAGCAAATACCTCGGCACCCTGGAGCTGCAAACCGGCCTGACGACTGACCACCAGGTTCAAGCGACCCGGCAGCGGGCGACCCAGCGAATCCCAGGTCTTGCGACCCATGATGATCGGCTTGCCCAACGTGGTGGCCTTGAAATATTTGAAATCCGCCGGCAAATGCCACGGCATGCTGTTGTCGACGCCAATCACGCGGTTTTCAGCGAGTGCCGCGATCAGGCTAAGGGGGAGTGATTTTTTCATGGCGCGAGGATACCAGAGCCGCCCGCACCGGCAGTACCCCGCCTGACTAACAGCGGTTATGCTCTTGGCTCACTTGAATGGAATGTCGCGTGACTCAACTTTCCCCATTACAACGCCTCTGGTTGACCGAAACCGTACGCCTGCGCGAAGAACACGCAGGCCCGCTGGACGACCTTGAAGCCAACCGCCGTGCCCGCAGCAGTGCCGGGGACTTGTCCACACGCCTGCAAAACCGCGCCCTGTGGCTGGCCGAGCGCGACGGTTTGCTCAGCGCCATGCAGCACTGGCTGCAAGGTGCCCGGCTGGCGCTGCTGGTACTGGCCGTACTGGCGGTGCTAAGTGGCGCAGGCCTTGCGTTTGCCGCCCTGGGCGACGGGCAAAACCCGGTCAATGTGTTCTGGGCGCTGGGCAGCCTGCTCGGGCTTAACCTGATCCTGCTGCTGAGCTGGGCATTGGGCCTGCTGTTCGCCGGGGACCACGGTGCCAGCCTGGGGCGCCTGTGGTTGTGGCTCAGCGAAAAACTCGCCCGTGATGCCAAGGCCGTGCAACTGGCCCCGGCCTTATTGCTGTTGCTGCAACGGCGCAAACTCAATCGCTGGGCACTCGGCACCCTGGTCAATGGCCTGTGGCTGCTGGCAATGCTCAGCGCGCTGGTGATGATGTTGCTGCTAATGGCCACCCGTCGCTACGGCTTTATCTGGGAAACCACGATTCTCGGAGCCGATGTATTTGTCGCCACCACTCGCGCCCTCGGCGCCCTGCCCAACTGGCTGGGGTTCAGCGTGCCTACCGTGGAGATGATCCGCATCAGCAACGATACCAGCCTCTATAACAATGAACTGGTGCGTCAGGCATGGGCCGTGTGGCTGGTAGGCGTCGTCCTGATTTACGGCGTGATTCCGCGCCTGCTGCTGGCAGCCTTTTGCCTGTGGCGCTGGAAAAGCGGACGCAATGCCCTGCAACTTGACCTCAACCTGCCGGGCTACAGCCAGTTGCGCGAACGCCTGATGCCCAGCAGCGAACGCCTGGGAATCAACGATATTGCCCCGGAGCAACTGCATAACGTGCAGGCCGGGCACACTAATTTGCAGACCGATGGTGCCTTGATTGTCGCCATCGAGCTGGACGACCAGCACCCCTGGCCACCCAAACTGCCCGCCACGGTGAAGGACGCAGGTATCCTCGACAGCCGCGAATCCCGACAAAAGTTGCTGGAGCAAATGACCCGTTTCCCCCCTGCACGGCTGGTCATTGCCTGCGACCCGCGCCGCTCGCCGGATCGCGGCAGCCTGGCGCTGATCGGCGAACTGGCGCGCAGTGCCCGCGAAACCCGCATATGGCTGTTGCAAGCCCCACCCGGCCAGGCACTGGACGCCGACCGCCTGGGCGACTGGCATGCCGCACTGGAAAAACTCGGGTTGCCCTTCGCTGCCAGCGCACCTTTGAACTGGCTGGAGACAGGCCATGACTAAGCCACTGACCCTGGCCGTAGTGGGCCACACCAATGTCGGCAAAACCTCATTGCTGCGCACCCTGACCCGGGATGTCGGCTTTGGTGAGGTGTCCCATCGCCCCAGCACCACCCGTCATGTCGAAGGGGCGCGGCTGTCGGTAGACGGCGAACCGCTGCTGGAGCTGTACGACACACCGGGGCTGGAAGATGCCATCGCCCTGCTCGATTACCTTGAGCGCCTCGACCACCCCGGTGAACGCCTCGATGGCCCGGCGCGGGTGGCGCGTTTTCTCGAAGGCAGCGAGGCACGCCAGCGCTTTGAACAGGAAGCCAAGGTGCTGCGCCAGTTGCTGGCTTCGGACGCCGGGCTGTATGTGATCGACGCCCGCGAACCGGTGCTGGCCAAATACCGCGACGAACTCAGCGTGCTGGCCAGTTGCGGCAAGCCGCTGCTGCCGGTGCTCAACTTTGTCAGCAGCCCGCAGCACCGCGAGCCGGAGTGGCGCGAAGCCCTGGCCCGCCTTGGTTTGCATGCGCTGGTGCGCTTTGACAGCGTGGCCCCGCCCGAAGATGGCGAGCGCCGCCTGTATGAAAGCCTGGCGCTGCTGCTGGAGCATTCGCGCGGGGCACTGCAACGGCTGATCGATGACCAGGAGGCGCAACGCGAAGCCCGCAAGCACAGCGCATTGCGCCTGATCGCCGAACTGCTGATCGACTGCGCCGCCTGCCGCCGTAGTGTGGTCAGCGAAAAAGCTGCCGAACAACAGGCTATCAGCCAACTGCGCGATGCGATTCGCCAGCGCGAGCAACGCTGCGTTGAAGCCCTGCTCAAACTGTATGGCTTTCGCACCAGCGACGCCGCCGCCAGTGACTTGCCGTTGCTTGACGGGCGTTGGGGCGATGACCTGTTCAACCCCGAAACCCTCAAGCAGTTGGGCGTACGGGTGGGTAGCGGGATTGCCGCAGGCGCGGCGGCCGGAGCGGGCGTGGATTTGATGGTCGGCGGCCTGACCCTGGGTGCCGCCGCTCTGGCCGGAGCCATTGCCGGTGGCGCGCTGCAAACCGCCCGCAGTTATGGCAGTCGCCTGCTGGGCAAGCTCAAGGGGCAACGTGAACTGACAGTGGACGACAGCGTGCTGCGCCTGCTGGCCTTGCGCCAACGGCAATTGCTGCATGCACTGAATGCGCGAGGGCATGCGGCGGTGGATAGCATCAAGGTCGCCACCCCGCAGGACAAGACCTGGCGCGAAGGCAAACTACCCGAAGCCCTGAACAAGGCCCGGGCGCACCCGCAATGGTCGTCGCTCAACCCGCACCCCAAACTGAGCCAGGCGGAGCGACAGGAGCAGATCGAGATGTTGGCACAGCAGATATGACCGCCACCTCTAACCCCTCCCTGTGGGAGCGAGCCTGCTCGCGATTGGTTCGCTGATGCACCGTGTCGTTTGTTTCGCGAGCAGGCTCGCTCCCACAAGAATCAGGGATCAGACGTCGAGCAAACGTATAGCCTTGCCCTTGAGCATTTGCAGGTCCATCAGCGGCACATGCTGTTCTTTGGCCTGCTCATCCCACACCCGCATGCGCAGGCTGAGCTGGCACAACGGGTCTTGCTCGAACGCATCCGCTTCGGCCTCGCTCATCACCCCACCCTGATAACCGAGGGTGCGGATACTCGCTTCGCTTAACAAATCGTAATACCCCGGCTGGCGCAAGGTCAGGTAACGCTTGGCCTGCACGTGGTATTCCACCAGTTTGGCCAGCCGCTCGCTAAACCCGGCACGGCGCAGGTAGTTGGCACCCACCAGCTCATGGCTGACTACGCCATAACCATCCATGTTCTTCGCATCATTGACGCAGAAGTGCCCAATATCGTGAAAGAACGCCGCCAACACCACTTCATCGTCACAGCCCTCATTCAGCGCCAGCTGCGCAGCCTGGGACATATGCTCGATCTGCGACACCGGCTCGCCAATGTAATCATCGGTGCCATATTGCTGATACAGCCCAAAAATCTCTTCAACCACTTGCTGTGCGTGTGTCATCACATCTCCTCCAGCATCCGGGCGATATTGCCCTCGGCCATCGCCGGGCCCACGCTCATACCCACCCCGGTGTGCATCAACGCCGCATTCAAGCCGGGCGCCACCTGCAACCAGGTAAACGGCTTGGCCCCTTTTGCACCATAGACGCCCTGCCAGCGCTCGACCACCTGCACTTCACAGCCCAGGGTTTCTTCGCACAGTTGCAGCATCCAGTTATCAACCTGTTCACCGTTGAAGGGCGATGGATCCCGACTGTAATCATGAGAATCGCCGACGATCAAATCACCGTAAGGCGTGGGGCTGATCAGCAGATGGATGCCATGCTCATCCAGATACGGGCTGTCGCGCAGGATTTCGGCCTGCACCGCCGCCGCTTGCGGCAAGTCGGCAAAGGCGCCGTAGTGCACGCAGCTCAGGCCGGTCAGCAGGGCATGTTGCAGCTTCAAGTCGACCTTGGGCCGCACGCGCAGCATTTGCAAGCGGCAGATCTGTGGGTTCAGTTTGGCCAGCGTCTCGGCCAGCAACGTCAGGTAATCGTGACCGGAGCACACGATCACCTGCGAGCCTTTGAAACTGCCCGCTGTGGTGTGGACCTGACCAGGCTCGACCTCACGTACCAGGGTCGAAAAATGAAACTCGACGCCCAGCTCCCGTTGCAGATAGCTGATCAGGGCCGGGATCGCTTCCCGTGAGTAAACCTGCTGATCGTCCAGACCGTGCAAGGCGGCGCGGTGATGGCTGAATTGGCCACCGTAGAGCGCGTCCATCTGCGCCCCGCGCAGCAGTTCGACGCGATAGCCAAGGTCGCGGGCGCGGCCCTGGCAGAAGGCTTCGAGCAGGTGCTCTTCAGCTTCGGTGCGAGCGAACAGGTACGAACCGTTACGTTTGAGATCAAACCCGGCGCGCTGCGCCCAGTCAGCCCAGATGCTGCGGCTGGCCCGGGCCAGATCGAGCATTACCCCCGGTGGCTGGCCAGTGACCAGCGCTTGGCCGAAGTTGCGTACCGAAGCGCCTAGAGGCGTGGCGGTACGCTCGAATACGTGCACCTTGAGGCCACGTTTGGCGACGGCGTAAGCATGGGACAGGCCCAGAATGCCAGCGCCGACGATAAGGATGGGTTGAGTCATAACAATATCCTGAAAGGCAACCTCACTCTTTAGTGGGAGCGGGCTTGCTCGCGATACAAACGCCGCAGTGCATCTGGAGCACCGCAGCGATCCAATCGCGAGCAAGCCCGCTGCCACAGGTGTGTTCGCAGCGCCGGAGTTACTGCGCCACTTTCTCGGACTTGCCGTCATAGCGCTTGCGCCACTCGGCCAGGATGCTGTCGCGGTTTTGCGAAGCCCAGGCGAAGTCGTTCTTGATCAGGCGCTGCTCATAATCCGCTGGCAGTTCGGTCTGCGGCTTGGCAATGCCAGGCTGGGCAAGAACGGCGAAGTTCTCTTTATAAAGCTCCATTGCCGCCGGGCTTGCGGAGAAGTCAGCCAGTTTTTTTGCAGCTTCTTCGTGCGGCGTGCCTTTGATCAGCGCAGTGGCTTCGATTTCCCAACCCAAACCTTCTTTTGGCAACACGATATCCAGCGGCGCGCCCTGGCGTTTGAGCTGTACGGCCGGGTATTCAAACGAAATACCGATCGGGAACTCCCCCGCTGCCGCCAGTTTGCAAGGCTTGGAGCCGGAGTGAACGTACTGGCCGATGTTCTGGTGCAAGTCGTCCATAAATTGCCAGCCCTGCTTCTCACCGAAGGTCTGCAACCACGCACTCACATCCAGAAAGCCGGTACCGGAAGAGGCCGGGTTGGGCATGACGATCTTGCCCTTGTACTCGGGCTTGGTCAGGTCCTGCCAGCTCACCGGCTTGGTCAGGCCCTGTTTTTCAGCTTCGATGGTGTTAAAGCAAATGGTCGCGGCCCACACGTCCATCCCCACCCAGGCAGGCGGGTTGGCGGCATCACGGTAGTTGGTGCCGATCTTGGCCAGGTCTTTGGGTGCGTAGCTTTGCAGCATGCCTTGCTGATCGAGGATTGCCAGGCTGGAAGCTGCCAGCCCCCATACGGCATCAGCTTGCGGGCGGGCTTTTTCAGCCAGCAGCTTGGCAGTGATGATGCCCGTGGAATCGCGCACCCACTTGATCTCGACGTCCGGGTTAGCTTTCTCAAAAGCCTGCTTATAGGTTTTCAGCTGCTCGGCTTCGAGAGCCGTGTAAACGGTCAGCTCGGTTTTGGCAGCAAACGCATTGAAGCTAAAAGCGGTGAGGACAGCAGCGGCAAGAGCAAGTGGCTTGAACATGGTGCAGTTCCTTTGTGGTTGTGTGGGTTATTGAGCTGGAGCGCCCTGGCGCCAGGCCTGGGAGCGGCGCAGCAAACCGCGCGAAGCCCAGGCCAGCAGCAGGGACACACCCGCCGAGGTGAACAGAATCAAAGTGGACATGGCCGCCGCACCGCCAACGTTGCCGGCGTCGTCCATGTTCAGCACTGCCACCGCCGCCAGGATGGTGTCGGGGCTATAGAGGAAGATCGCCGCCGACACAGTGGTCATCGCCGAGACAAACAGGTAACGCATGATGTCCAGCAGTGCGGGCAGGCAGATCGGTACGGTGACGCGCCAGTAATGGCGATACAGCGGCGCTTTCAGCGACAGCGCGGCGGCTTCGAACTCACTATCGAGTTGACGCAGGGCCGTGGTCGCCGTCATTTGTGCGGTGGTCAAATAGTGAGCAATGGTGCAGGCGACCAATAGGGTCATGGTGCCGTAGAGCACATGCAGCGGGTTGCCCGGCAGGTTGAAAAAGAATACGTAGCCCAGACCCAGTACCAACCCCGGCACAGCCATCGGCACAAAACTGAGCATGCGCAGCGCCAGGTTGAGGCCTTTCTGGGTTTTGCTCTTTTCCATCAGATAGGCACCGGTGAAGATCACCGCGCTGCCAATCACCGCCGTACACAGCGCCATCGTCACGCTATTGCGATAGGCCAGCCAGCCACCACCTGCGGTGTCGTTGAACTGATAGTGGTTGAGCGACAGCGAGAGGTTGTACGGCCAGAACTTGACCAGAGAGGAGTACACCGCCATGCCGAACACCAGCAGCAGCGTGGCGCAAATCAACAGCACAATGGCCAGGTAGCAGCGATCCCGTACCTTCGATGGCACCGGCTTGAATACCTGGGCACGACCGCTCATGGAATCACCATGCTGGCGGCGCAACCAGGCATCAACACCGAAGCTGAACAGTGCAGGCAGCAGCAGGACCATGCCGATCAAGGCGCCGCGCCCGAATTGCTGCTGACCGACCACGGCCTTATAGGCCTCCAGCGCCAGCACTTGATAGTCACCGCCCACCACCACGGGCACACCGAAGTCGGTGATGGTCAGGGTGAAGACCAGACAGAACGCAGCGAATACCGCTTGCTTGGTGCCCGGCCAGGTGATGCTGCGGAACGCCTTGAATGGCCCGGCGCCCATGCTCGAGGCAGCGTCAAACAGGCGCGCATCGGCCAGCGACAGGGCCGACAGCAAAATCATCAGCGCATGGGGAAAAGTGTAAATCGCTTCACCGAGGACAATGCCCCAGAAGCCGTAGATATTGTCCGAAATCAGCCCGCGCAGCATGCCCTGGTTACCGAACAGGTACACCAGTGCGATACCCGGCAACATCGACGGCGCCATCAGCGGCAGCAGCGACAGCCCGCGCCAGATGCGCTTGCCGGGGATCATGGTACGCTGCAGGGCGTAGGCAAACAGATACGCCAGCGGTACGACAATCGCCGCCACGCTAAGAGAAACCTTAAGGCTATTGCCCAGCAGCCAGTGGAAGTTGGCGCTGGTCAGCAGTTCCCGGGCCGCAACCCAACCGCCGCCCTGGCCGTCTTCGGCGCTGAAGCCGCGCCAGAAGATCGCCAGCAACGGCATCAGCACCGCAACACCCAACAACAGCAGTAACAGCAGTTTGCCGCCAACTACAAAAATACGGTCACCGAGTTCCGCTCTTGACGCTTTGCGGGGCAATGGCAGGGCCATTTCAACGGCCATATCAGGCAAACACCTGCAAGCTGCCCGGCGGCAGGGCGACAAAGATGTCCGGTGCGCCAAGACGTGGCAGGTCCTGGGTGCCGACTTCGGCAGTCAGTGCATGGCCCGGCAACTGGTTGAGCTCAAAACTCATGCGGCAGCGGTTGCCGAGAAAGGTGATTTCCCGTACCCGCGCCGGGAACAGGTTTTCCTGATGCAGCACCGGGTTGACGCTGATGGCTTCGGGCCGGCAGAACAGGCGGCCCGAGGTTGCGCGCCCGGCATCGTCTGCCAGACGCATATTCATCCCGCCGACCATGGCATGGCTGGCGCTGCTGCGCTGGAACGGCAGCCAGTTGCCCTGGCCGACAAACTCGGCAACAAACGGGGTTGCGGGTTTATCGTAGATTTCTTGCGGGGTGGCGTATTGCTCGACCTTGCCGTTGTTCATCACGGCAATACGGTCGGCCATCAGCATGGCTTCGTCCTGGTTATGCGTCACCATCAGGGTGGTGATGCCCAGGCTGCGTTGCAGCTGGCGCAGTTCGGTACACAGGTGCTCACGTACCCGGGCATCGAGGGCCGACATCGGTTCGTCAAGCAACAGCAAGGATGGCGCCGGCGCCAGGGCACGGGCCAGGGCGACCCGCTGTTGCTGGCCACCGGAAAGCTGGCCCGGGTATTTCTTTTCGCTGCCGGTCAGGCCCACCAGTTCCAGCATGTCGCCAACCCGCTTGCGCACCACATCGCGGTTGCTGCCAGCCAGGCCGTAGGCGATGTTGGCTTCAACGGTGAGATTGGGAAACAGGGCGTAGGACTGGAACAGAATCCCGTAGTCACGGGCTTGAGGTGCAAGCTCGGACACATCCCGATCACCCAGGTACAACGCGCCAGTGTCCTGACGCTCAAGCCCGGCGATACAGCGCAGCAGCGTGGTCTTGCCGCAGCCGGAGGGGCCGAGCAGGCACACTAGCTCACCTGCGGCCACGTCCAGCGAGACGTTGTCCAGCGCGCTAAAGGCGCCAAAGCGCTTGCTGACATTGCGCACCTTCATCGGCACGCCGGGTTGGATCAAAGCGGTTGCGTTCGAGCTGTTCATGGATGCACCTCATCAAGCAGATGGGGTCATCCTAGAGAGGCAATGCGTACAAGATGTGGCAGCAAGGCAAAAGCTGCCGATAGTGGTATTGGTGAATTTGGGTGTAATGGTTACCCAATTCCTGTGGCTAGGCCGGAGCCATTTCCTGCGCCAGCCCCAGAAAAGCCGCTGGCAAACGTGCGGCCTTCCGCTCTTTGAGGCAATACAGGTATTCATGGATCACCGGCGCATTCTCCAGCGTCAGTACCCGCAACTGCGGGTCATGAGGCACCTCCTGGCGAGCAATGATGCTGATGCCGATATTGCGCAACACCGCCTCGCGGATCGATTCCCGGCTGCCGATTTCCAGCAGAGGGCCAAAACCGACGCCCGCCTTTTCCAGCAGCTCTTCGGTCAGCTGCCGGGTGGTCGAGCCCTGCTCGCGCATCAACAGACAATGCCCGGCCAGTGCACTCAATGGCACATGATCAAAACTGGCCAACGGATGATTGCGATGCACCGCCAGCACCAGCGGGTCGGCGCCCAGCACACGGCGAATCAGCCGTGGGTCTTCGAGCAATTGCGACGAAGCGGCAATATCGACCCGGTACTCCTCCAGCGCTTCCAGTACCTGCTGGGAATTGCCGATATCCACCGACACTTCAATCTGCGGCAAACGCTCGCGAAAGGCTTTGACCAGGTCGAGGATGTAATACGGCGCCGTGGCCGCGATACGCAAGGTGCCAGTGCCCTGGCCGCTGTTGCGCAAAAAAAACTCAATGTCGGCTTCTTGCTGCAACAGCGCCTTGACCATCGGCAGCAGACGCACGCCGTCATCGCTGAGGGTCAGGCGCCGACCTCCGCGGTAGAACAGCTCCACTGCGTACTGGCTTTCAAGGTTGCGGATCTGCGTGGTCACGGTCGGCTGGCTAAGCCCGAGCTTTTTTGCGGCCTGAGTAATGCTGCCCAGTTGGGCCACACGGTAAAACGCTTTCAGCTCGGCACTCAGCACAGCGGCCTCTCTTGGTCTATTTGCGCAACAGACGCAAACCGTTAAATACCACCAACAGGCTGACGCCCATGTCGGCAAACACGGCCATCCACATGGTGGCCATACCGAGGAAGGTTACCCCAAGAAAGATCGCTTTAATGACCAATGCCAACGCAATGTTCTGCTTGAGGATGCTCGAAGTCTGCCGTGACAGGCGGACAAATGCCGGAATTTTGCGCAGATCGTCGTCCATCAGGGCGACATCTGCGGTCTCGATCGCGGTATCTGTACCCGCTGCAGCCATGGCAAAGCCGATCTCGGCACGGGCCAGCGCCGGGGCATCGTTGATGCCGTCACCCACCATGCCGACGTGATAACCCTTGGCATACAGCGCTTCGATCGCCTTGAGCTTATCTTCCGGCAGCAGGTTGCCTTGCGCTTCGTCGATGCCGACCTGGGCGGCAATGGCCTTGGCGGTATGCGGGTTATCGCCGGTAAGCATTAGAGTCTTGATCCCCAACTCATGCAGCTCGCGGATCGCTTCGCGGCTGGTCTCCTTGACCGTGTCTGCCACGGCGAACAGCGCCAGTGGGCCGACACTGTCGCACAGCAAGATCACGGTTTTGCCCTGTTCTTCCAGCGCAAACAGCCTGGTTTCCAGCTCAGGGGAGCACAGGCCCAGCTCTTCAACCAGACGGTGATTGCCCAAGTGGTAGAGCTTGCCGTCGATGTCGCCACGCACTCCGCGACCGGCCAGAGCCGCGAAGTTATCCACAGCACTCAATGGCAGATTTTTATCCACAGCCGCATTGGCCACGGCCAGCGATACCGGGTGATCAGAACGACTGGCAAGGCTTGCGGCCAACAGTTGCGCGCTGTCAGCAACCAGCGGATCAAGTGGCAGGTAATCGGTTTGCACCGGCTTGCCGTGAGTGATGGTGCCGGTCTTGTCCAGGGCCAGGAAGTCGAGCTTGTGACCGCTTTCGAGGTACACCCCGCCCTTGACCAGAATCCCCTTGCGGGCTGCCGCAGCCAGGCCGCTGACAATGGTCACCGGAGTCGAAATCACCAGCGCACAGGGGCACGCCACCACCAGCAAGACCAGTGCGCGGTAGATCCAGTCGAACCATACGCCGCCCATAAACAGCGGCGGGATCAACGCCACGGCCAGGGCGAATACGAACACCAGCGGGGTATAGATTTTCGCGAAGCTGTCGACAAAACGCTGAGTCGGTGCCCGTGCGCCCTGGGCCTGTTCCACAGCGTGGATGATGCGCGCCAGGGTCGAGTGGCTGGCCTCGGCCGTCACCCGGTATTCCAAGGCCCCGGACTGGTTGATGGTGCCTGCAAAAACCTTGTCGCCCAGGGTTTTCTCAACAGGCAGGCTTTCGCCAGTAATCGGCGCCTGATCGATCGTCGAGCTGCCGGACACGACCTCACCGTCCAGGCCGATCCGTTCGCCTGGCCGTACTCGCACCAGACTGCCCAGGACAATATCCTTGACCTCAAGCTCCACCCAGGAGCCATCTGCCTCTTGTACAGTGGCCTTGTCCGGTGCCATTTGCATCAACCCGCTGATGGCATTGCGGGCACGGTCCAGGGACTTGGCTTCGATCAACTCGGCCACAGTAAACAGAAACATCACCATGGCAGCTTCTGGCCATTGGCCAATCAGCACAGCACCCGTCACCGCAATGCTCATCAGCGCATTGATATTCAGGTTGAGGTTTTTCAGGGCAATCCAGCCCTTTTTGTAGGTGGTCAGGCCGCCGCTGAGAATCGACACCAGGGCCACCACCGCGATCACCCAAGTCGGTGCAGCATCGGTGAAGTGCAGCACTTCGGCAGCCAGCGCGCCGACACCGGCCACGGCCAGCGGCCACCAGTGCTTTTTCGCAGGTAGCGCAGCCGGCGCAGCATCCGCGCCGGTTTCAATCGGGTCGGCCTGCATGCCCAGGGATTTGATCGCCGCGATAATCGGCTCGGTCGACGGCAAGTCGTGGGTCACGCCCAAAACCCGGTTGATCAGATTGAACTCAAGCTGCTGCACACCCGCCAGCTTGCCCAGTTTGTTCTGGATCAGGGTCTGCTCGGTGGGGCAGTCCATGGCTTCAATGCGAAAGCTGCTCAGGCGAGCGCCCGCCGTGGAGGCAGCGCCAAGCTTGATTACACTCGGCCCGGCCGCTGCCGAGCAGCAGCTATGGGCATGGCTGGCGTGGTCGTGCTTGTCGCCATGATCGTGGTCGTGCTTGTGCGGGGTATGAATGGAATCGCTCATCAGGTTGCGTCCGGAAAAGGTGCCTGTTGCCAAGTAAAGACCCTGTAGCCACTATAGGGTCAAGCATCCTTTTGGAGATCTGCACGATGAAAATTGGTGAGCTGGCGAAATTGACCGACTGTCAGGTCGAAACCATCCGTTACTACGAGCGCGAAGGGCTGTTACCGGAACCTGCACGCAGTGAAGGCAACTACCGCTTGTACACCCAGGCCCATGTCGAGCGGCTGACGTTTATCCGTAATTGCCGCAGCCTGGACATGACCCTGGAAGAGATCCGCAGCCTGCTCAACCTGCGCGACAGCCCGCAGGACCAGTGCGAAAGCGTGAATGCACTGATCGACGAGCATATTCATCACGTCAAGGCACGGGTCGACAGTTTGCTGGCCTTGCAGGCGCAATTGCTCGACCTGCGCCAAAAGTGTGGCGAAGGACCGAACGGCGAACATTGCGGGATTTTGCAGCAGCTGGAAGTCAGCGGGGCGGTCAGCGCGCCGGAGGGCGAGCCAAGCCATGTGGGCAGAAGCCACGGGCATTGAAATAATCAGAGATTCCCTTGTGTGGGAGAGAGCAGGCTCGCTCCCACAGGGGGTAATGTGTGTGTTTTACACCGCCATTGGCGCGGTCATTGGCGCGTGGTGCTGGTAGCCTTCGAGGCTAAAATCGCCAGGCTCGATCAGGCCCAGCCACTCTGGCTGGTACACGCCGGTCTTGGCGAATTCCGGCACACGATCCGAGATCACCAGTTTTGGCATCGGGAACGGCTCGCGGGTCAGCTGTTCGTTGAGCATGTCCAGGTGATTTTCATACACATGGGCATCGCCAATGAAGTAGGTGAACCAGCGCGGCGTGTAGCCGGTCAGGCGGCCGATCAGGCTCAGCAGTGCAGCGCCTTCGGTCAGGTTGAACGGTGTGCCCAGGCCCAGGTCATTGGAGCGGATGTAGAGGGTCAGGGAGATTTCCTTTGTCTCGACATTCGGGTGGAACTGGTACAGCAGATGGCACGGTGGCAGAGCCATTTCATCGAGCTGAGCGCAGTTCCAGCCGTGGAACAGAATGCGCCGGCTGCCCGGGTCGTTGATGATGGTGTCGACACACTGGCGCACCTGATCGATGGCCTTGTACAGCACCACGTAGGCCTGACCGTCTTCTTCACCTTCGGCAATCTGGCGATAGCCCTGGCTCAGGCACAGCTCGATAGCGGCCACATTGCTGCGATCGACCTGCTTGTAGGCTGGCCACTTGCGCCATTGCACGCCATAGATTTCGCCCAGGTCATCTTCGCCCTGACGGAACGGGTTGGCCAGCCACTGGGCATTTTCGTTGGCATTCTGGTCCCACACCTTGCAACCCAAGGCGCGGAAATCTGCCGCGCTATTCACCGGGCGCAAGAAACCGCACATCTCGCCAATGGCCGATTTGAATGCCATGCGCCGGGTGGTGATGGCCGGGAAGCCTTCCTTGAGGTCATAGCGCAACATGGCGCCGGGCAGACTGATGGTCTTCACACCGGTGCGGTTGGCTTGCAGGGTGCCGTTTTTAATGACGTTGGCAACGAGGTCGAGATATTGCTTCATGGTTTTCCTACCGTTTGAATGCGGGGCCTTACAAGCCCCGCCATTCGAATGTATTACGCAGCTTTTTGCGCCGCCGGATCGCGGTGATAAGCCCACCAGATCAGGAGCAGGCCACCCGCGATCATCGGGATGCAGAGGATTTGCCCCATCGTCACCCAGCCAAACGCCAGATAACCCAGCTGGGCATCGGGCACGCGGACGAATTCGACGATAAAGCGGAAGATGCCGTAGAACAGGGCGAACATCCCGGAAACCGCCATGGTTGGACGGGGTTTGCGCGAGTACAGCCAAAGAATCAGGAAGAGTGCCACACCTTCGAGGGCGAACTGGTAAAGCTGCGACGGATGACGCGCCAGTTGTTGCGGGTCAGTCGGGAAGATCATCGCCCACGGCACATCGCTGGCCTTGCCCCACAGTTCGGCATTGATAAAGTTGCCAATACGCCCGGCACCCAGGCCGATCGGTACCACAGGGGCGATAAAGTCCATGATCTGGAAGAACGACTTGCCATTGCGCTTACCAAAACCCCATACCGCCAGCATTACGCCGATCAGACCGCCGTGGAACGCCATGCCGCCTTTCCATACTTCAAAAATCAGCAACGGGTTGGCGATATAGGCGCTCAGGTCATAGAACAGTACGTAGCCCAGGCGGCCACCGACTATCACACCCATGGCCACCCAGAACACCAGATCAGAGAGCTTCTCTTTGGTCCAGGTCGGGTCGAAGCGGTTAAGGCGGCGCGACAGGATCAGCCAGGCGGCGCCAATGCCGATCAGGTACATCAAGCCGTACCAGTGGATTTTCAGCGGTCCGATGGCCAGTGCCACCGGGTCAATCTGCGGGTAAGGCAGCATTGCGACTCCTTGTTAGATCAGGAAACTCAAACCGACACAAAACAACAGTGCGGCAAACAGCCGTTTCAGCAGGCGTGGCGAAAGCTTGTGGGCCAACCGCGCACCAAAACGAGCGAAAAACATGCTGGTCAGGGCAATCCCGAGCAGCGCCGGCAAATACACAAACCCGAGACTATGCGCGGGCAGGTCGGGGTTATGCCAGCCTATGATCATGAAACTTAATGCACCTACCAGGGCAATCGGCAATCCACAGGCCGCCGAGGTGGCCACGGCTTGTTGCATCGGCACGCTACGCCAGCTCAGGAACGGCACGGTCAACGAGCCGCCACCGATGCCGAAAATCGCCGACGCCCAACCGATCACCGTGCCCGCAAGGGTCAGACCGAACTTGCCCGGCACCGTGCCAGTGGCCTTGGGCTGCAAGCCAAAGGCCATTTGTGCGGCAATCACCAGGGCAAACACGCCAATGATTTTCTGCAGGTGAGGGCCGGCAATGGCTTCTGCCGTGAGCGCACCGATACCCGCGCCGATCAGGATGCCCAGGGTCATCCAGACAAACAGCGGCCAGCGCACGGCGCCTTTGCGGTGGTGCTCACGAATCGAGTTGATCGAGGTGAAAATGATCGTAGCCAATGACGTGCCTACGGCCAGATGGGTCAGCACCTCGCTGTTAAAACCCTGCAAGGTGAAGCTGAACACCAACACCGGCACGATGATAATCCCACCACCTACGCCGAACAGTCCGGCCAGTACACCCGCAAAGCCTCCCAGCACCAGATAGAGCAGAAATTCCATGACGCCCCCTCCCAATTTGATCCGCATGGTAACGGAGCAAGGGCTTGGGCTCCACTGCGCTGCACGGTATGGCGTAAGGCGCCTGAGCAATCTATAAGTAGTGTGGTTAAAAAAACATTAAGGACTGCCCATGTGTCTGATTGTCTTCGCCTGGCGCCCCGGCCATGCACAGCCTTTGGTCGTTGCGGCCAACCGCGATGAATTCTATGCGCGCCCGGCCAAGCCATTGGCACAGTGGGCCAATGCACCGCAGGTGTATGCCGGCCGCGACCTTGAGGCAGGCGGCACCTGGCTGGGGGTGGGGGCCAACGGGCGCTTTGCCGCCCTGACCAATATTCGCGAGCCGCACAAGCCGCCTTCGCGACGCTCGCGGGGTGAGTTGGTCGCGGAATTTTTGACCGGCAATCAGTCAATTGCCGAATATTTCGCCCACGTTGGCCGACGTTCCGTCGACTATGCCGGGTTTAATCTGCTGCTGGGCACCCGCGATCAGCTTTGGCATTTCAACTCCAAAGACCTGGCGCCGCAGCCACTGGACGCGGGTGTTTATGGTTTGTCCAATGCCGGGCTGGACACACCCTGGCCCAAGTTGCTCAAGGCCAAGGCGGCCCTGGCCGAGGTGCTGGACGATCCGCAACCGCAGGCGCTGCTGGCCTTGCTCAAAAATACGCAGACCGCACCGTTCAGCGAACTGCCGGACACCGGCGTAGGGCTGGCTACGGAGAGTTTGCTGTCGAGTGTGTTTATCGCCAGCCCCAGCTACGGCACCCGCGCCAGTACCGCGTTGATTGTGAATGCCGATGGCTCAAGGGTGATGGTGGAACACAGCTTCGGGCCGCTAGGGGGGCGTTTGGGCGAGGTGAAGATAGAGGCCTGAGGCATACACCCTGTGGGAGCGGGCTTGCTCGCGATGCAAACGACGCGGTATGCCTGAACCACCGCGTCGATCCTGTCGCGAGCAAGCCCGCTCCCACACAGGCCTCCACAGCCACAAAGGGAGGGCTTTTTAATACGGTTTGATCGCCGCCGGATTCATCATCCGGGTCAACCCCATATTCTTCAGGGCCAACTGGATCGTGCTGCGAATCACCTGCGGGTTGTCGATGGTCATCACTTCGGCCAGCAGTTCCTTGGCGCGGCTCAGGCTGACCTGGCGCAGCATCCATTTCACTTTCGGCAAGTTGGTGGCGTTCATCGACAGGCTGTCAAAGCCCATCGCCATCAGCAGGATCGCCGCCGCCGGGTCACCGGCCATTTCACCGCAGATGCTCGCCGGCTTGCCTTCGGCATGGGCGTCGCGCACCACTGATTGCAGGGCTTGCAGCACCGCCGGGTGCAAGTAGTCATACAAATCGGCCACCCGCGGGTTGTTGCGGTCCACGGCCAGCAGGTATTGGGTAAGGTCGTTGGAGCCCACCGAGAGAAAGTCCACCTGGCGCGCCAGCTCTTTGGTCTGGTACACCGCAGCCGGGATTTCGATCATCACGCCAATCGGCGGCATCGGCACATCGGTGCCTTCATCACGCACTTCACCCCAGGCACGGTGCAGCAGGTGCAGGGCTTCTTCGAGTTCTTGGGTGCCGGAGATCATCGGCAACAAAATACGCAGGTTGTTCAGGCCTTCGCTGGCCTTGAGCATGGCCCGGGCCTGAACCAGAAAGATTTCCGGGTGGTCGAGGGTGACGCGAATCCCGCGCCAGCCCAGGAACGGATTTTCTTCCTTGATCGGGAAGTACGACAGTGACTTGTCGCCGCCAATGTCCAGGCTGCGCATGGTCACCGGTTGCGGATGGAAGGCGGAAAGTTGCTCACGATAAATCGCCAGCTGCTCCTTTTCGCTGGGAAAGCGCTGGTTGATCATGAACGGCACTTCGGTGCGGTACAGACCTACGCCCTCGGCGCCGCGCTGTTGCGCCCGCGCCACATCGGCCAGCAGGCCGGTGTTGACCCACAGCGGCATGCGATGCCCGTCCGGGGTGATGCACGGCAACTCGCGCAAGGCGTCGAGCCCCAGGGACAGCTGGCGCTCTTCCTCGACCACTTCGGCGTATTGCTTGCGCAACACTTCGCTGGGGTTGGTGTAGACCTCGCCGTGGTAGCCGTCGACGATCATCTGGATGCCGTCGACCTTGGAGTACGGCAGGTCAACCACGCCCATCACGGTCGGGATACCCATGGCCCGAGCCAGGATCGCCACATGGGAGTTGCCCGAGCCCAGTACCGACACCAGGCCTGCCAGCTTGCCCTCGGGCACCTCACCGAGCATGGTCGCGGTCAGCTCTTCACTGACCAGAATGGTGTTGTCGGGGTAGACCATGGTTTGCTGGCGGTCATGCTGCAAATAGGCCAGCAGGCGACGTCCGAGGTCGCGCACATCCGACGCCCGCTCACGCAGGTAGTCGTCGTCCATCAATTCGAAACGGTTGACGTGATCAGTCACCACCTGGCGCAGCGCGCCCTGGGCCCACTGACCGGTCTTGATCACATTTTTGACTTCGCTGCCCAGCGATGCATCGTCGAGCATCATCAGGTACACGTCGAACAGCGCCTGTTCTTCGGGGCGCAGCTGCGTGGCGAGTTTTTTCGAAACCGCGCGCATATCGTTGCGCACACCTTCGAGGGCGGTCTTGAACAGCGCAATTTCGGCGGGGATATCGGTGATGGCCTTGTCGGGCACCACGTCCAGATCCGCTGGGGGCAGCATGACCACCGCCGTACCCACCGCAGCCCCCGGAGAACCCGGCACGCCGACGAACTTGGCTTCCTGAATGCCCTTGCCCTGACGCCCCAGGCCACGAATCGAACCCGTGGCTTCGGCATGGGCAATAACCCCGGCCAGCTGTGCGCTCATGGTCACCAGGAAGGCTTCTTCACCCTCATCGAACTGGCGACGCTCCTTTTGCTGGATGACCAGAACCCCGACCACACGACGGTGGTGGATGATCGGCGCACCCAGGAAGGAGGCATAGCGCTCCTCACCGGTTTCAGCAAAGTAACGATAGCGCGGGTGATCGGCGGCGTTTTCGAGGTTCAGAGGCTCTTCACGGGTGCCCACAAGGCCGACAAGGCCTTCGTTGGGCGCCATGCTGACTTTGCCGATCGAGCGCTTGTTCAAGCCCTCG
>Ga0302347_1001579_pt1 | contig 26819 bp, 17 predicted proteins | sample PhyWR1_FD_202178 | JGI IMG/M metagenome (GOLD analysis project Ga0302347, IMG submission 202178) | Leaf surface microbial communities from wheat plants in UC Gill Tract Community Farm, Albany, California, United States - DLSL W.R1 (v2)... | ecosystem: Host-associated > Plants > Phyllosphere >...
TGTTAAAGCTTTCTATTTCTGACTTGCAGGAGGCACGAGTTAACATCATTAATCTTGTGGATCAGAAAGAAAAACAGATTAATGTATCTGAAAAAGATTTCCAAAATAAGATTCTATTCGCCTTATTTGCTATTTCGTTTTTATTGGTGATTGGTGTTTTGATTTACTATTTGGTTCTCAGAAATAGAGTGAAAATGGCCAATTCCGAGATTGAAAAGCAACATATTTTTGATGAATATGAGCAAAGGTTGAGTGCTCAACTTAAAGATTTTCAGGCGAGTAATGTTTTTGTGATTCCGGAAAAGACGGAAAATCTCATCCTTTCCAAATTAGAAATTTTTGAAAAATCTCAAGAAGTTACTGATCCGCATTTGTCTTTGGCTGTCTTGGCGAAAAGATTGGATACTAACTCAAAATATTTGTCAGAAATCATCAATAAACACAAAGAAAAAAACTTCAGTAATTATCTTAATGAACTGAGGGTTAGATATATAGTTGGAAAATTAGAAAACAATCCTGAGTATTTGCAATACAAGACAAGTTATTTGGCAGAGGAGGCAGGTTTCGCTTCTAGAACGACTTTTACAACGATTTTCAAGAATGTGACAGGAACGAGTCCATCTCAATTCATAGAACAATTAAAAAATAAATAGTGATGAAAAGGTTATTGTTTATTTTCTTTTGGATGATTTCTACTGGTGTTTTTGGACAATCGGAAAGCCATATTCAGCTTGAGCGGCAAATCACGGCCGCAGACAGAATGGCTTTTTCAAATCCTGATTCTGCATTGCTCACGTTGAAAAGGTTAGAGCCGAAGATAGATGACGGCAGATTAAAAACTAAATTTCTTCTGGCGAAAGGAAGTGCCTATTCTGTAAAACATTTATCTTCAGATGCTTTGCGATTAGGCTTGGCTGCGCTTAATAATTCTGAAAAATCAAAGGATTCTTTGATGATGATCAATTCTCTGGGCTTCATAGGAAATCAATATTATATTCTGAAACTCAATAAAAAAGCAATCAATTATCTCAATAAAGCGGAAACCATTATCGATTATCTTAATGATGATTCCCTTCAACAGGTTATAGCCAATATTTATTTTGTTAAAGCGCTGATTTATAAGGATAATCTTGATTCGGAATTTGCGATTAGGTATTTTGATAAGGCAATTAATGAGTACAAAAAAAGTAAGGATAAGAGCAGTCTTCTGAATATTAATATTACCAAAATCCAGAAAGGATATTCTTTGATTGATATTGGAAAAGCGAAAGAAGCTGAAATTATTTTTTCTGAAGTCATCACAGAATCGGAAAAGAACAAAATTTCTGAAATATTTTCCTATGCTAGAATTGGTCTGGCAGCATCTTTGGAAAGTCAAAAAGAGTTTCTAAAAGCCAATCAGATTCTTTTGGAGACCGAAAAACAAATTGGGAAATCACAAGATATTGGAATGTTGACGGAAATCTACGATGCGCTCAGCCAAAATTATTGGGGTCAAAATAATAAGGAACAATATTTTTATTATAACCAAAAGCTGGAAAATAATCTGCTAAAGAATGAAGAAATAGAGAAAAAATCTTTCTCAGATCTGTTAGATAAGAACGTGGAATCACAAAATTTAGAATTAGAAAATAATCAAAAATTATTCTATTTTTTTATGATATTAATATTTTTATTTACATTCGGGAGCTTATTTTACATCAGAAAAAGAATAAATCAACTCAAATCAACAAAAACTTAGTTTTCTGCATGTTTTTGTTTTAATTAATTGATTTTGAAATGGTTAATTTGGTTAAAAGCTGTTCTGATTCTTGTAAATTCTACGATTCTAAACAGTAAACATTTTCTTTTCGTCAATTTCATAACTACATTTGATCCATAATTTAAAATTGAATGATATGAAATTGAAAAACGCTTTTTTTGCTTCTTTACTTTTATCGGGAATGATGTCTGCACAGACCATCTCTATAGATACCACCGTACCAAATAATCCGGCAGCTGCTGGCAGTATTTTAGAATATTGGTATTGGGCATATGGTATAAAAGTGACAGCTAGCGGTTTTGCTGCCAACTCTACAATTAAATTTACCTCTGTAGATCCACAAGGTGCTTTGAGATCACTTTCTTCCACAACAGATGCTACAGGAAATATTACTTTTCAATTCAATGGATGGACCAATGTTTCTCCTTTAGGATATTATACCTTAAATGTAAAAGACGCTTCTGGTGCTACTGCTTCCGGCAATTATACTGTTATAAAATCTCCTTACGATTTGATTATCGGTACTGCTACCCCTGTAGAATTTAAAATGGGAGATTTCATCAGTGGAACTGTGGTAAAAGTTAAAAACATGACTCCTTATGGACAAGTGAAAATCAATGTTGGTGATCCAGCTTCCGGTGCTTGGGAACTAAATAAAGACGAAGAGATGTATGCTGATGAAAACGGAGAGCTGGATGTAGAATTCAATAGTAATTCCAGACTTTTTGCTCCTGCAGGAGTAATCCCTTTACAGCCGGTAGAAGGTAACTGGAGCTTGAGCTATAATGATTGGTCCGGAGGAGGTCTTAAAGGAAGCACCAAAATAAGAGTTCTCCCAAATAATCCAAGCACATCTTCTTACTGTAGTGTTTCTGCCACTGCTTCTGAACCTATTACTTCAGTTACTTTCGCAGACATTTCCAATGCTACTGATCCAAATGCAAGCAGTTCTTATGAGAATTTTCTAACTAAAGTTGGAAATCTCGAAAGAGGAAAAGAATATAAAATAACGGTTAAAGGTAATACGGCTGGTTCTTGGAAAGTAAGCACTTTTACTGCGTTTATCGATTGGAATCAAAACGGAACCTTGGATAACGATAACGAGATATACAGAATTGGTTTTGTAAAAGGAAGCACGGGAATGGATGATCTGTCTGCGGAATTGACCATAAAAGTTCCTGAAAATGCAGTGGCGGGAAATACGAGATTGAGACTTTTAAAAGTTAACTCTCCATCTACTTTTGCGATGTTCTGGCCCACAGGAGCTTGTGGAAATTATAGCAATGGACAAGTAGAAGATTATACTCTGAATGTAAAAGAAGCTTTGGCGACCAACGAAACTTCTTTCAACAAAGTACAGCTTTATCCAAATCCTGTAAAAGATGTTTTAACAGTTTCCTCCAACAAAAAAGTAAACTCGATTTCTGTTTACAATACAGCAGGACAAGTAGTAAAAACAGTTCAAAATACAAACACTGTTAATATGAACAGTTTGTCTGCCGGTGTTTACGTTGTGAAAACCGATATCGAAGGTAAAACAGAAACATCTAAAGTGATCAAGAAATAATCACACTTCTTTTCAAATAATCAAAGAATCTTTTCGGCTATTGTAAAAACTATCTTTATGGATAGCCGAGATTCTTTTTCCCAAAATTTAACCCAAAATTCAATAATATATATGAAAAAATCATTACTATTTTTATCCACTTTTGTGGCCACTTCAGTTTTTGCACAAGTAGACGTCGTTGCAACTTCCGGAACAGCAACAGCAACGTATATGACTGTAAAAGAAGCTTTTGATGCCATCAATGTCGGAACGCATCAGGGTACTGTCAATATCGTAATCAGTGGTAATACTTCTGAAACGGCAACTTCGGTTTTGAACAGAAGCACGGGAACTTCTAATTACATATCGGTCTCTTTGAAGCCTGCAGCAAACACCACGGCCACTATCACAAGTGCTGCTGCAGGACCTGTTTTTAGAATATTGGGAAGCAATGTTACTATTGATGGTAGTAATAATGGTACAGATAGTAGGGATCTAAGCCTTGTAAATAGTAACATCTCAGGAAGTCAGGTTATTGCAATGGGTTCTTCGGATGTTGCAAATCCACTGACCAATGTGACCGTAAAAAACACAACAATTATCAACGGTGTGAAAACTACCGGAAGTGGAATCATTGTAAGCAACACTGCGGGAGCGCAAACAGCAGGATATTTTAGTAATATCAGGTTAGAAAACAATTCTATTCAGAAATCTTACCAGGGGATTTATATGATCGCTGTTTCAGCCGTAGGAAATGGGGCAGGGTCTGTGATCACAAAAAATGACCTGTCTACAAGTGGTGAGAATTGCAATAGATTTTTAGGAATCTATTTGGGAGGCACAGACGGTGTTACGGTTTCCCAGAACAAGATCGGAAATTTTGAAAACACAACAAATGAAGGAAAAAGAGGGATGTGGCTGGCTGTTGGAACTATGAATACTACGGTTTCTGATAATATCATAGATAACATAAATGTGAATAATGCAGGAGGAGGTAGTGTAACAGGAATTCAGATTTTTACTAATGCCGGAGCGGGAAGTGCGCCTTCAGCAAACAAAATTCTTAGAAACAAAATTTCTAATTTATCCAGTAATGGATTCAATAGCTCTGTTACAGGGATTGGCTTAGGCGGTACAACTATTGGTACGATTATCAGCCAGAATGATATCAATAATCTGACAGGCCTAAGAACGGCAACCACAGTCGGATATGGTGCGGAAGCTATCATATTAACTGCCGGTGCGGCCTCTAATACAACTGTGAGCAATAATTTTATCTCGAAAATATCAAGTTTCGCAGCCAATACAACATCTGCAAATTACACTGGCGGTATTTTAATTAATGGCGGTACGGGATATAAAATTTATAACAATTCGGTTTATTTGACAGAAACTCAGAACGATGGAACTAATAAAGGTCTTCCTATCGCATTTAGCTCTACTGTATCTACAGCGGGCGCAATAGATCTTAGAAATAATATCTTTGTTGTCAACCTTTCTGATGCTACGATACCAGCGTACGCAATCTCAGTTCCACCAGTGGCAGCAACTTACTCTAACATCGATAATAATATCTACTACAGTTCTGGTCCTGCTTTAGGACAAACACCAGGTGGACCGCCGGCTTTTACAGATCTAACAGGGATGAAAAGTATCTTAAGCGGTAATACAAATTCAATACAATCACTTCCGAAATTCGTTTCTGCAACAGATCTTCACTTTGCCCAGGATTCTCAAAATTCAGCTCTTGATAACAAAGGTGTTGCTTTAGCAGACGTTACTGTTGATATTGATAACGATGCAAGAAGTGCTACAGCTCCTGATATTGGAGCAGACGAGTTCACGGTAGTTACAATGGCAGTTGGTGATGTTGCTAATACAACCAAGGTCCGGGTTTACCCAAATCCAGTTCATGATGTTCTGACAGTTTCGTCTGAGAAAAAAGTAAGCGATATCTCTGTTTATAATGTGGCAGGACAATTATTGCAGGAGATCAATAATTCTAATGTGATCAATCTTGCGAAGCTTTCTTCAGGTGTTTATTTTGTGAAAACCGTGGTGGAAGGTAAAACAGAAATGACGAAAGTAATTAAAAAGTAAATCTATTCATCATAATTATTAATTTGAACGAGGCTGATCTTTGGAAAGGTCTCGTTTTTTTCAATATTAATGATTTGGATGAGTTATAACAATCATATTATGAAGAAAATTTTTGCTATTCTTTCTCTATGTGGTGGACTTGCTTTGACTTATGCTCAATGGAGTTCCACGCTACTGAAAGAAGCAGATTTAAAAGAAACGAAATCCAAAAAATTCTATACTCTAGATCTTGATTTGATAAGACATCAGCTATCTGACGCCCAGGAGACTGGTAGAAAGAGTAAGCCTACCATCATCGAGATGCCCACTTTGAACGGTAAAATAGAACAATTTGAAGTTTACAGCTTGCCGGTGGTAGAAAAATCTTTGGCAGACCGCTATCAGCTAGGTTCTTATGCAGGAGCCAAAGTTGGTGATCCAACAGTCTGGATAAGATTCAGTGTGTCGCCATATGATTTGCAGTCGATGGTTTTCAGAAATGGTCAGTACGAATTTATTGAACCATTGAACAAAGAAAAAACCATCTATGGTGTCTTTCCAAAGTCTGAAAAACAGGATGGCGAACACGCATTTTCTTGTTCTACAAATGAATCCGAAATCAGTAAAAACCAAATCAAACAACTGACAAAAGGCTCCAATTTTACCAATACTGTAACGGATTTTAGCAAAGCCAGTGACAAGAAGTATAGGACTTATAGATTAGCAATTTCCGTGATTGGAGAATATACACAATATTTTGGTGGAGTAGCACAGGCCTTTTCGGCAATCAATGCAACTATTACAAGGGTAAACGGCGTTTTCGAAAAGGATTTTGCAATTCACATGGAAGTGCAAAATTTTCCGCAACTCATCTATTCTGTCCCGGCGACAGATCCATATTCTAATGCCAATACAGGGATTGGAGGAGCTTGGAACCTCGAACTACAACAGACTTTGACGTCCGTAATAGGCAATGATGCTTACGATATCGGTCATCTTTTCGGTAGAGCTGGTGGTTCTGGTTCGGCAGGAGATGTCGGGAATGTTTGCAGAAATCCATCAAGCAGTACGGATGCGAAATCCAAAGGTGCTGCTTTCAGCACGCCAAGAACGGGCGGACCGGAAGGCGAACGTTTTGATATCGATATCGTAGCGCATGAGATGGGCCATCAATTTGGTGCAGACCATACTTATTCATTTGATGTTCAGGCTGCGCCAAATCAAACGGCTCATATGGAACCTGGGTCTGGCTCCACGATTATGGGCTATGCAGGCATCAGTGGTACAGCAAACGTACAGAGTTATTCTGATTCTTATTTTCATCTAAGAAGCATAGAGCAGGTTCAGGCATATGTGACTGCCCAAAGCTGTGGAACAATCACAGGTCTGGATAATAATCCGCCTGTTGTAGCAACTTTATCAAACAAGACTATCCCAAAAGGAACTGCTTTTGTTTTAACGGCTAATGCGATCGATGCAGAAAATAATCCGCTGACTTACAGTTGGGAAGAGTATGATCTGGCGACTGCTCCAGTTCCTACAGTGATGGATAATAATACCAATGGTGCCAAATTCAGGTCTTTGCCAGCCTCTAACTTGCCATACAGATATTTCCCAAAACTCAATACAGTGATGGGTGGAAGTTTATCGAGCGCGGCAGACTGGGAATCTGTTTCCAATGTCGCAAGAGCAATGAGTTTCAAAGTTTTGGTAAGAGATAACAATCCAGATGTGACGCAACAGCAGACAGCGACCGGTACTCAAAACATCACAGTGGGGAACGATGGTCCTTTCAGAATGACCACGACCAAGGTTTATAACAATGTTTCTAGCCCAATTATTTGGGATGTGGTAAATACGAATCTTGCGCCTTACAATGTGGCTAATGTCAAGATAGATTACACAACCGATCAAGGTACAACTTGGATTACTATAATCCCTTCAACACCCAATGATGGATCAGAAGTACTAGATTTTTCATCCCTTATTACAGATTCACAGATCATAGTGAGGGTATCTGCTGTGGACAATGTTTTCTATGCGTTGGGCCATGTTGCTGTTGCGAGTGTAGCTGCTTGTAATGGTTCTGCACCAACTAATCTTTTGGCAAATAACATTACCCAAACTACGACAGATCTAGATTGGGACTTGGTTGCCAATGCAACTTATACATTAAGATATAAAAAATCGACTGAGACCAATTGGACGGTGGTGAATAATATTAATGCCAATCATTATGCACTTTCGCAACTGGCCATCAATACATCTTATGATGTGAATGTTGCAGCAGTTTGCAGTGGAAGCACGGGAGCTTATGCTAACCTTACTTTCTTCACGAGCGCTCACAACTACTGTTCGGCATCATCTACATATTTGTTCTCCGAGAAACTGTCCAATGTCACATTTGCAAATATTAGTAATAATTCTACATCCAACGCTGGATACGAAGATTTTTCCAACGTGATTGGTAATGTCGTACCTGGTCAGATCTACAATTTCTCGGCATCATCTACCACAGGGTCTATGGATTCTGACCAGGTAATTGTTTGGATTGATCTGAATCAGGATGGCGATTTTGATGATGTGGGAGAAAAAGTTTTGACCACGAGCTACAAAACATCGCCCTGGACTGGAACTGTTACCATCCCGACAACTATTGCGACCGGGAGAACCAAAATGAGAGTAAGACTTTATGCCGCCGTATCCAGTCCTAATACAACGCCTTGTGGAACATCATATTATGGGCAGGTAGAAGATTATAGCCTGAATATCGGACAATTGGCAGTCTCTGAGATTGATGAGATTTCTGTAAAATATTATCCAAATCCGGTAACTGATATCTTAACAGTGTCTTCTGATAAAAAAGTAAAGCAAATCTCGGTTTACAGCATTACTGGACAATTGTTGGAAGAGGCTCGCCATACCAATATCATCGATCTTTCGAGATTATCTTCAGGTGCTTATTTTGTAAAAGCCATCGTAGAAGGCAAAACAGAAACCACCAAGGTGATCAAGAAATAGTATAATATTTAATTTGTGTCTTTAATGAAGCGAGGCTGATCTTATAGAGACGCCTTGCTTTTTTTATTTGAAGTTTGTTGTTAAAAAAACTGCGCATCCATCAAAGTAAAAACGAGGCTGATTCTAAGAGATCAGCCTCGTTTTTTTGTATTTTATTTCTTGGTAAAGTTGTAAGTTTTTCCGTTTTGCAGAAGTTGCATCTCGTTCTTTTCAGGAAAGAAATTTAATGTGATTCCTGCTTTTTCAAACCTGAATTGATCTTTCTCTACTAGCTCCAGAGGAAAATCGGGTTGTCCTTTTCCTTGTGCAAATAATTGTTCATTTTTCACAAAAATTTTCAATCCCATCGGAATATCAGGAGATGTATAGTCGCCGAGATATTTTTGGAATTTTACGTTATAAGTTGTGTTCTCTCCAACGGAGTCGAATTTCGGATAGTCAAAATCTTCGTTATAAATGATATTCAAAATTCCGATTGCCAAATTGTTGTGAGGATACTCTTCCCCGTTGATTACTATAGACAATGAGTAATCTTCCTTTTTGTTATAAGATGTTATCGAGTGCGAGCCGGCCGTATCGCCACCGTGCCCAAAAGAAACCTGATTATAGAATGGGACAGGCATAATTCCTAATCCGAAATCTAACTTTGATCCCGGTTTTGGCATCATTTGTTCAAGCGTTTCCTTGGTCACAAATTGGTTATTGAATAAAGCATTGATAAAAAGATTCAGGTCACGCGGTGTAGAAGTAATATCGCCCAACCCGATACAATTTCTGAAATCAAAATCCTCGACTTTTTTCCAATTGCCACCTTCATTCTCATAAGATCTGAAAACATTTTTAGGATTGTCCAGAACAGAAAACGTGTTCTTCATATCAGCTTTGCTTGTGATATTTTCTTTGAGAAGAACATTGTAAGGTTTCTTGGTAACTTTCTCCAAGATCCTGCTCAACAGATAATATCCGGAGTTGGAATATCTCGTTTTCTCTCCCGGCTGGAACTCCACGCCTTGTGCTTTTATCGTATCAAGAATTGCTTTGTCGCCCACTGGTTTCTTGAAAAGCCATTGGGGTTTTTCTCCAACGTAATCTCCCAACCCGCTGGTATGATTCAGTAACGTCTCGATTGTTATTTTGTCAGCATTCGGAATTTGAGGATAATATTTGGAAAGCTTATCGGACACACTCAGTTTTCCTTTTTCTACTTGCTGCATCAGCATTACCGCAGTGAATAATTTGCTGATGGAACCAATTTGATAACCTGTTTTTGCATCCCATTTGACATTAGGCAACTGATCTTGTCCGAAGTCTTTTTTATACACCTCTTTCCCTTTTCTGAAAATGGAAATACTTCCAATGCTCTGTTTGTTTTTTGTTATATAATTGAAGAAATCATCCAGTTTTACTGTGTTGATATTTCTGTTGCCAATGTCTTTTATCTTTTCGTTTTTTGGAGCAGGTTTTTCATTGTTATTATTTTGGAAAAGATTCAAAGGAAAAGATCGGCCATTCTGTATGAAAGTTCCCTCAAAATGATCTGTTTTGTATTGACCTTTGTAAGAGGCTTTTAGTTCATTCATTTCAAAAATCAATTCATTGTTATTGAACTCGGTTTTGTCAACCGTGATGATTTTGTCGCTTTGCTTTGGGCTTTTCGCTGTGGAAATGTAGCTGTTGTTTTCTTTTTTAATATTAAAGATCAGAGGTAGTTGCATGCCGCTAAGATCGAGTTCGCCTTTCCAGGAGCCTGTCAGTTCTTGGGCGTAAAAAGTCTGTGCCAATAGAATCAGCACCAATAATAGTTTGGTTTTCATATGTAAAATTTAAGATTAGTCTAAGGTCATAAGGAATCGCCAGCCAATTAAATTTGGCTAAAAATATTGGAGAACAGCGCTTTGATATTCTTTTAAATTCTGCTTAGAGTATCGTTTGACTCACAATGGTTAATATCAGTGAGACGATTGCGAAGAGAACAATTTGTTGCCACTTTTTGATATTAGTAGCTGTTTGGAACCCATTATAATAAAGCACAAAACTGTAAATCATAAATGGTAATGTTGCCAATCCAAAAGCAGTGACCAAGATGAGGTTGATCATTTCTATTTGGCTTGGATCCCCGGCGCTTTTTGTGATGCTTAGTGTGGCATTCTTCAAAAATGACATTCCAGAGATTGGCATTATGATGATTAATGGAATGGAAGATACAAGAACAGTATTGATGATATCAATGATACGGGTTTTGTTATTAAAGAATAAAGCAAGCAAAAATAAAACGATGATTGCAAAAACGCAACTCAAAGAATTGATTCTCGCAATATCCCAGATCGTCTGACCATCTTCCAAATGAGAAAGATGAAAGATACTGTCATTCACATTTCCGGCATAATAACAACCAAAAATATTCAGGATGAAAAATAGGATTCCTACGATCAGAATATGTTTCTCATCAAATCTTCCAAAAGGATTGAAAATGGTTTTCCAGGTCATAGTTTTCAGTTTTGAAGTTTTTTTACTTTCTCTATCAGGTCATCCATTTTGTTTCTCATCGTGGGATAAGAAAGTTCCGCCTGTTTTGCCATTTCTTTGATACTTCCGCTGGAAAGGAAAAAATTGAGAACAAAATCCTGCTCTTCTCTGCCGAGTTTCAAAAGAACGGGAAGTTCATAATCTCCGTTGACTTGTGTAGCGCAGGATGGACATGTCATTTGGCTTACATTCAGAGCATGATCACAACTCGGACATATGATTGGAAGTTTCATTTCTTTAATTTTGTTCTACAAATGTAATAATAATTTTAATAAAGTTAAAGAATATTTTAATTTTATTAAAAAATAAATAAAAATTAAAAATAAAAAAACTCCCATTGCTGGCAGTCCTAACGTTTATATAAAGAGGATTAATATCGCTAATTTGTTATTTTAGATTGGTTTTCAGGTTTTATATAATCACTGTAACTCATTGGGAAATACGCTTTTTGTTCTGTTTTATCAGTTGGTTAACCGTTTTGCTCCAATAATTTTGCTCATATTTTTTTGAGATGGTCATGGAACAAACTGGAGATTTGCTGGAAATTCTCAATTTTATCAATGTGATATAGTTAATATCAGAATAAAAAAATTGTGGGATTTTTTCGGATGATTCCTGGTTTTCTCCATTGGCATAAGTGACCGTCCATTGGTAAAGATAACCACCAGAGTTAGGATTTGGAAAAAGGAAATAATTGACTCACTGACTTTTACCTCTTTAAAATCATCGATTTTGGTTCCGCAATTATCTCGGCAAGACTTTGTTTCAGGTCGGTCAGTTCAATGTTTTTTTAACATTCTTCGCATTGCGCATACACGTTACTGATTGTCAGGAATCCGACAATCAGCGTCAATAAATTTTTGATCTGATGTGTGTTTGTTTTTCTTGTGGCAAAACTATACCTGAATTACTCCAAGGTTAAATTTTTCTGTAATGGGTGCATGATTTGCGGCTTCTATTCCCATGCTGATCCATTTTCTGGTATCTACAGGATTGATAATCGCATCTGTCCAAAGTCTTGCTGCGGCGTAAGTTGGCTGGGTCTGTCGGTTGTAATCTTTCAGGATTTTGTCCAGGATCTCTTTTCTTTCTTCTTCTGAGATCTCTTTTCCCTGTTTTTTAAGCGCAGATTCCTGGATCTGAAGTAGAACTTTTCCAGCTTGTGAGCCGCCCATCACTGCCAATTCTGCCCAAGGCCAGGCAACGATCAATCTTGGGTCATATGCTTTTCCGCACATGGCGTAGTTTCCTGCACCATAAGAATTTCCAGTTATGATGGTGAACTTCGGAACCACGGAATTGGAAACGGCATTTACCATTTTCGCTCCATCTTTTATGATGCCGCCCTGCTCAGATTTGGAACCGACCATGAAGCCAGTCACATCTTGCAAAAATACCAACGGGATTTTTCTCTGATTACAATTGGCAATAAATCGTGTCGCTTTGTCAGCTGAATCCGAATAGATAACGCCACCGAATTGCATTTCACCTTTACCGCTTTTTACCAATTTTCTTTGGTTAGCAACAATTCCTACGCTCCATCCATCCACTCTGGCTGTCGCACAAATAATGCTTTTGCCATAATCCGGCTTATATTCTTCGTATTCGGAATTATCAACGATACATTTGATGATCTCGAAAGTGTCATATTGTTCAGACCTCACGGCAGGCATTATTCCAAAAATATTGTCAGGATTTTCTTTTGGAGGAGTACTTTCTATTCTGTCAAAACCGGCTTTGTCAAAATCTCCGATAGATTTCATGATATTTTTGATTCTGTCCAATGCATCTTTGTCATCTTTGGCCTTGTAATCTACAACACCGGAGATGGAGCTGTGCATGGTTGCGCCGCCCAAAGCTTCATTGTCAATTGACTCGCCAATTGCTGCTTTCACGAGATAACTTCCGGCAAGGAAAATACTCCCTGTCTTGTCAACAATCATTGCTTCGTCACTCATAATTGGCAGATAGGCACCACCAGCTACACAGCTTCCCATGATGGCAGAGATCTGAACGATTCCTGCAGAACTCATTTTCGCATTATTTCTGAAAATTCTTCCGAACATTTCTTTGTCGGGGAAGATCTCATCCTGCATTGGTAAAAAAACACCCGCCGAATCTACCAAATAGATGATCGGCAAACGGTTTTCCATCGCAATTTCCTGCGCCCGAAGATTTTTCTTTCCTGTGATGGGAAACCAGGCCCCAGCTTTCACGGTCGCATCATTGGCAACCACGATGCATTGTCTGCCGGAAACGTAACCGATTTTTACGACCACACCACCCGCAGGACAACCGCCTTGCTCTTCATACATCTCGTAACCTGCAAAAGCTCCAATTTCTATAGTATCAGAATTTTTATCAAAGAGATGGTCCAATCGCTCTCTCACGGTCATTTTTCCTTGGTCACGCTGTTTCTGGAGCGCTTTTTCTCCGCCGCCAGATTTGATCTTGGTCAAGGTTTTTTTGATGTCAGAAAGTTTCAGTTTGTTAATGTCTTCTCTTTTGTTGAATTCTAAATCCATAGGGTTTTTCTTTGGCGTTAAAGATAAAATTTTTTGAATAATACCAAAACTAAGTTCGTAGAAAAGAATATTGACAAAATTGTTGTGTTTATTGGTTCAAACACATTGTTTGTCGGTTCGTTTACATTAGTTTAATGATTTTCCCTAAATCTATTTAATATAATATATTTGGATTTTTTACGTTACTAAACAAAATGAAATGAATTTTTAGTTAGTTTATGTTTATTTTTAATAAGTAATTATTAAAAGATCCGTATGAAGAATTTGTACGGATTTTTTATGTCAGAATTCTAAAGTAATTGCTTGTTGAAAGGGACTTTAATCCTGCGTGATTTCCTGTAAATCTGTAATTTTTATCATAGATTTGCAAACTGAAAGGTCAATATTATATCAATGAAGAATTCTTATTTGCTGAGGTTACATCTGATTGTTTTTTTATGGGGGTTTACTGCGATTCTTGGCAAGATGATTTCTGCAGATGCACATGTTTTGGTATTTTACAGAATGTCATTCGCTGCTGTTCTTCTTTATTTATATCTAAGATTAATTAAAAAAGAAAGCATCAAGGTCACCAAAAGCTTATTGTGGAAACTTGTGGGCATTGGCAGTGTGATGGCGTTTCATTGGTTGTTCTTTTTTCAGTCTATCAAGGTATCTAATGTCTCCATTGCCTTGTCCTGTCTCTCGCTATCCACTTTGTTTGCTGCGCTTATAGAACCTTTGGTCTTCAAAAGAAAGCCAGATTGGGTAGAAGTGGTCATCGGACTTATTATCGTGGTTTGTATTTCCATGATCTTCAATGCAGAAATGAAATATAAGGAAGGGATTATCTATGGAATTCTATGTGCACTTTTCGGAACTATATTCTCGGTTTTCAATGGTAGGATTTTTGGGAAAACCAGTTCGGGAAATATTATTTTTTACGAGATAGCAGGCGGTTGGCTTGTATTGAGTTTATTTTATGTCTTTTCTGGTCAAATTTCTTCCATTGGCGAAATAAGTTATACCGATATTGCGTTAATAGTATTGTTGGCTTCTGTCTTTACGGCTTATCCAATGTTTGAAAGCGTGAGACTGATGAAATTTATCTCCCCATTTACATTGATTTTGACAGTGAATCTGGAGCCGGTATATGGGATTATCTTGGCTTTTTTTATCTTTGGAGCATCAGAACACATGAGTCCTGTATTTTATGCCGCATCTTTGGTCATGATCATCTCAATAATTATCAATGGTGTTATAAAATCCCGAAGAAAAAAAGAAAACAGCAGTATTGCAGACACAGACCCTTCATGAAAAGAATTTTATTTTTTTTACTTGTGATCATCTCGCAGATTTTTGATGCGCAGATCATTAGAAAATATTCTAATGAGTTTTTGAATATTGGTGCTGGTGCCAGAGGATTGGCAATGGGCGGTGCTGTGATTTCTAATCAGGACGATGTCTATTCCCCGATGTGGAATCCTGCAGGATTATTGAAAATCGACAGAGATTGGCAAGCGGCGGCCATGCATGCAGAATATTTTGAATCGATAGCCAAATACGATTATGTGGCCTATGCCAAACCTTTGGATAATGAGAATGGTGTTTTCGCAATCTCACTGGTAAGGTTGGGCGTAGATAATATTCTAAATACCACACAGTTAATAGATGCTGAAGGAAATATCGATTATGATAAAATCAGTTCTTTTTCTACTTCAGATTATGCGGCTTTGTTCTCTTATGCATTCCATCCGAATGGGAATCACAGATTAGATGTTGGAGCTACTGCAAAAGTAGTTTACAGAAATGTGGGAAAATTTGCCAGCGGCTATGGTTTTGGTTTTGATGTCGGTGCGATCTATCATTCGGATACCGATTGGAACTATGGTTTTATGTTGAGAGATGCCACTACAACGGTCAATTTCTGGACCATCAACCAAAAAGAATTATCTGCGGTCGTGAATGGCGAAGAGTTTAATCCTGCTCCGACCGACAAAATGGAGATTACAATGCCAAAGCTGAATATCGGAATCAGTAAAACATTCGAGTTCAACAGAGATTTGAAATTGTTGCCAGAAGCGGGCGTCAATATTGATTTTGCGAAGACTGCTGCTCTTGTTTCTACAGATTTTGCGAGTATCACACCGTATGCTGGCGGCGAATTGATCTTTCAGGATATGATTTTTGTGAGATTGGGTTTCAATAGATTCCAAACGCTTTCTGATATAGAGGATTTGAAAAGAAAAGTTTCCTTCCAGCCAAGTGCTGGTATTGGTATCAAATATAAAGGTTTGACATTAGATTATGCCATAACCAATTCCGGGATTGGTGGTTCTAATTTTTACTCCAATTTCTTTTCTTTGAAGTTGGATATGTACGGCTTCAGAAATTAAAAACAACAAAAAATAGTCTATGACGAAAACTCTACTTTTTATTTCTCTATTTCTAATTTCATTTGGTCAAGGACAAAGCATTACTGCAAAACTTAATGAGATTAATTTTCAAAGTTCCAGCACTCCTTATTACACTTTGAAATATAAGAATCAATTGATTTTCACAGCTGAGAGTGGCGATACGGGGAGAGAACTTTGGAATTACGATTTCGAGACAGGAAAATCTAAATTGTTAAAAGATATTTTTCCATTCAGTAATAGTGGGATGGATACTAATCCGCACTTTAACATTTTAAATGATCAAGTATTTTTTATAGCGAGATCAAATTATTCTAATTATTGGTTATTTTCAACAGATGGTACAGAAGCAGGTACTCAATATGTATTTCCTTTTCCATCAGAACTTTCTTTTATTCAAGATGTAGTTTTAGCCGGAAATAAAATTTATTTTTTGATGAACTATCAATTATGGGTAAGCGACGGGACCAATTCAGGTACTAAAAAGCTGAAAACTTTCGGAACATATACCAGTGGATCTGTTAATTTGAGAGTTTTTGGAAATAAAGTCGTTACAGCTATAGATGATGGAATCAATGGAAAACAAGTCTGGATTTCTGATGGAACAGCTGACGGCACTTTTCTTTTAAAGAAAATTTCAAATACTGGTAGTGCCATTGGGAATGATTTTGATATTGTTGATTTTAAACAAAAATTTTATTTTTTTGCTTATGATTCCGAATCTGCTGTTTGGGAATCTGACGGAACAACAATTGGCACAAAGAAGTTTACCAACAAAGTTCGAGGTAACTTTATGCAAGGATATTCACTAGGAAATAGTTTTGTTTTCGGAGGGACAGATTCTGCAAATGGCTCGGAACCTTGGGTTAGTGATGGTACTGTAGATGGAACAAAATTAATTAAAGATGTTGTGCCAGGTGTTTGGGGAAGTATTGGAATCAATTCGAAGGTCGTAAAATATAGAAATAAAATAGCTTTTGATGTCATCAATAATTCCGGAGATTTCCAAATCTGGGAAACTGACGGTACCAGCAATGGAACCAAACAAATCCAAATTACAGATTCTGAATTAGATAGACCATTGCTTTACAAATCCTCATCTGATCATCAGGAATTGATTTTAACGAGAGCTAATTATGGTAGCAATTTATGGCTTTATAATGATGAAAAAGGACTGTTTAGAGTTCCAAATTCAACCCCAACAATATATACAGACGAAGCAAGTAATTTTATTGATACCGAAAATTTTGTTTATTTGACAGCATCTACACCGGAAAACGGGGCAGAGTTATTCAAAGTGAATAAACAAACCAGACAAATGTCTCTTTTGATAGATTCTAATACGACACAGGATAGTAGTCCAAGAGGTTTCATAAGAAATTCTAACGGATTGATCATTGTTGCTAATAATGGTATCTATGGAAATCAATTTTTTAAAATTAATCCTGATACTGGAGAAAAAACAGTTCTTAATAATTTGACACACGCTTGGAACGGTGAGATGGCTTCACTTTCCAACTCAGGTCTCATAAAATTGGGGAATGATGTTTATCAAAAAGGTACCTACAATGTAAATATCAATAATAACAATTATTCACTGTTTGCAAAGACAGATGGGACATTTGAAAATACCACTTTTATAAAATATCCGAGCAATACATTTAACAGTATCGGCGATTTATTCGAAAATCTTAATGATGAGTATCTTATATTTTCAGCAAATGATGGTAGAATAGGAACAGAACTTTTTAGAATAAAAAAAGGCTCAAATGAAATTGAGCTTCTGAAAGATATCTCAGCCGATAACAATGGCGGATTATACAATGTAGATTCCCAAACAGTAATTAACGACGGTTATCTTTATTTCATCGCAAAAGATAATGGCATAAGAAGTATTTGGCGTACAGATGGGACTTTGGAAAATACCAAAAGTGTAATCAGTTTTTTGGATGAGAATAGTAACGACGGTGATCCAAAGCTATTGGGTACTTTGAATGGTAAAATTTTAATATCAAAAAGTAGCTTTTCTAATGGCTCTTTTTATAACTCCAACTTATATATTTCTGACGGAACACAGTCCAATACGACACTATTAAAAAATCATTCTACACCTTATTTTTATCCAGATGTCATCAATAACGTAGGAGCAGAATTCAAAAATAAATTTTACTACACTACTGCTGGAGCAATCTATCAGACCGATGGAACTCCTGGAAATACAAAAAACATTTATCAGGCTGGTAATAATGGAGAGTACTTTCGTAGTCAGAACAAAATTTTGACCTGCGGAGATAACCTGTTCATTGGTTCAGGAAATCGCTATTCCAGTTATTATGACGGAACATATGACAAAATCTACAGTCTCTGGAAAACAAATGATGAAAATCAAACAGAACTGATTTATAAAGTGGAAAATCAATCTGGGCAAGATAACTTCATCAGAGATTTAAAATGTATTAATAACTATGTTTATTTTACTAAATCCAATGATAATAAGATTTGGCGAACTAACGGTAAGGCTACGGAAAATACACCATTAGCAATAAATGTTATTAATGAAGACCCATTTTCTTCTGATAAAAATGAGTTTATAGGTAATTTATTTGTAGATCAGAATAAACTGCTTTTCACTGCAATCACCAAAAAATCTGGTACAGAATATTACCAAGTAACCACAGAACTACCGATTTATCTTAATATCGATGAAGCAGGAAATAGCTCTACTCAGAAAATAAAACTGTTGTTGTATCCCAATCCAGCGACGGATTTTATTAAAATCAAAGATGCCGCATTACAAAAAACAAAGTCATTTTTGATCTATGATTTTAATGGTAAATTGATCTCTGAAGGAATGTATATTGGAGAAAATCAAAATATTGACATTTCGAAATTTGCTAAAGGATCATACATCATCCAGGTCAAAACTGATTCGGGTAAAGTGTTTTCACAAAAATTTATTAAAAAATAATTACAAATAGTTAGTTATGAAAAATATTTCAATTTTTTTATTTGTTTTCTTGACATCAATAATTAAGTCTCAAATAGTTTCGGATTACAAATATGTTGTGATTCCACAAGAATTTGGTGATTTTAAAGAAAACAGAACATATGGTCTCAACACATTTTTAGAAAGGTCGTTGAAATCCAAAAAGTATATCGTTCTTTCGGAAACCAAAAGCCAATGGCCACAAGATGCTTTGCTGAATCCTTGCAAAATTGTGAATGCAGATATTTTGGATGACAAAAGCATGTTCAGAAATAAAATCATTTTACAATTCAAAGATTGTAGCAATAAAGTGGTTTTTCAAGAAAAGGGAAGTAGTACGATAAAAGAGTTCGAGCAAGGTTATCAAGATGCTTTGAGACTCACTTTGATCAAGATCCCTATTTCCAACCCAAGTCCTGAAACTGAAAAATTGGCGGAGTCCAAGTCCCAGGAAACTGCTAAGACAGTAGAACAATCAACAGCAAAAGAAGTTTCTACGCAAGGATCTGCTGCACTTAAATATTCAAACGGAAAAACGACTTTACAAAAAATAAAAATAGACGATACTCAGTTTATTTTGGTCGCTGGAAACAGCTCCGTCCCTTTTGCTACGTTCAAATCAACGGCAAAGAAAGATGTTTTCCGAGTGAAACTAAGTTCTGGAGAATCTACAATTGGTTATTATGAAAACGGAAATATCGTTATAGAAATGCCAAAAAGTAACGGAGAATTTTCGAATGAAATATTCACTGCGAACTAAACAAAATCGAATTCTTGCCGAATTAAAATCAAAAAAAGCTCAGAAAATATTTCTGAGCTTTTTCGTTTGATGAAAATCTAAAATTATTTATTCGGCTGAGGTGTGAATCTCAAGTAAGGCTTCACAACTTGTACACCTTTTGGAAATTTTTTCTCGGCGTCTTCCTGCGAAACAGCTGGCGGAATGATCACATCATCACCATCTTTCCAGTCCACAGGCGTTGCAACACCATAGCCATCTACCAATTGCAAAGAATCCAAAACTCTCAGGATCTCAGTGAAATTTCGCCCTGTAGAAGCAGGATAAGTAATTATTAATCTTACTTTTTTATTCGGGTCGATGATGAGTAATGATCTTACTGTCAAAGTCGCACTGGCGTTTGGATGGATAAAATCATACAGTTCCGATACTTTTTTATCCTGGTCTGCGATGATCGGAAATTCTACTTCTGTATTTTGAGTTTCATTGATGTCAAGGATCCAACCTTTGTGATTATCAATTCCATCAACACTCAACGCTAAGACTTTCGTATTTCTTTTCTCAAATTCAGGTTTCAGTTCAGATGTTTTCCCCAGTTCTGTAGTACAGACAGGCGTATAATCTGCGGGATGAGAAAATAAAATTCCCCAAGAATCCCCAAGATATTCATAAAAATTAAGTTTTCCAAGACTGCTTTCTGCATCAAAATCAGGAGCTGTATCACCAAGTTTTATAGACATATTATTTATATTTTTTGATTAGTGGATAACAAATTTAATAATAAAAAATTCAATTCATACTAATTTGGTATTATTTATTTTTAACCATAAAAAAAACCACAATCAATGTGGTTTTAAATTTATTTCCGAAAGTTTTGGATTATAATGTTCCAACTTTACTTTCATCAATATTGAATTTTTTGATAACCTCTTCATAAGGCATTTTAGAAAGGTCTGCAGAATTAACATTTTTTCCTACAACTGCTGGAACCAATACAACTCTAAAAGTTTGACCATTTAGGTATGTATTTTTAAAACTGGTATTTTGTAAAGAAAGATTAAAGTTTGCTAATAAATCAAGTTGCACATCAGTTGTTGTAAAGTCGAAGGTATAATCCATATCATCACTTCCAAAATAATATTTTTTTGGAAGAGGCGCCCAAACAGGAGTGCTTTCTCCAGGATTACTTTTTCTATAAACAAGAACAATATCTTGACTTAACATTGGTCGATTAAAAGGCTGATTGTATCCGTAGTTATTAGTTTCAATCTGTATAAGACTTAGATTCAAGTCATAAACTGCAGGGTAATCTACATCAACTTGTACATAATCATCATCGTCATCTTTACAGCTGAAGATGAAAATGCTGGAAACTAGCAATAATAAAAGGGGCAAAAACTTTTTCATAAGTATAAATATTTTACGTTAATTTTTAATTACAAATTACAGACCATAAAAATAGCTATTTTCCGTGGAATTAATATCTTTATGGAAACTTTCTGAATTTTAGATTTTCAAAATATGAAAAAGTTAAGTCTATTTTTAATAACTTTTGTTTCACAATTTTATCTCACTCAATATCAGCCTAAAAACATTTCCAAATCGGAAATCAAAAAAGCAAATGATTGGGTTGATAAAACTTACAATTCACTTTCGCAGGAAGAGAAATTGGGACAGCTTTTCATCGTTGCACTTTATACGAACAAAGACGAAGCCCATATCAACCAAATCAGAAATATGGTTTTGAATGATAAAATCGGTGGATTGATTCTGATGCAAGACGATGCAACAAGAGAAATCAATCTCGTCAATGAATTCCAATCCAAGTCAAAAGTGCCTTTGATGATTGGAATGGATGCAGAATGGGGCGTTTTCCAAAGAATTGCAAAGGCTCACAAATATCCATGGGCGATTACGTTGGGAGCGATCCAAGATAAAATTCTGATTCACGAGATGTCTTCCAAAATTGCTGAAGATTGCAAAAGAATGGGTATCAATTGGGATTTTGCACCTGTTGTGGACGTCAACACAAATCCAAACAATCCAATTATCGGAAACAGAAGTTTCGGTTCTGATGTCAATAACGTTGTGAATTTTGCGTTGGCATATTCCAACGGTTTGCAGGACAATAAAGTTCTGGGAGCGATCAAACATTTTCCTGGTCATGGTGATACAGATACAGATTCTCACTTGGATTTACCAGTTGTTTCCCACAATATAGAACGATTGGAAAAAACCGAATTGGCACCTTTCAAAGCATTGATGGATAAAGGAATTGGAGGTGTAATGGTTGCGCATCTTTACGTTCCAAGTCTTGAAAGCGAAAAGGGAATTCCAGCTTCGATTTCCAAAAAAATTATCACAGGACTTTTGAAAGAAAAATACGGCTACAAAGGTTTGATTATCACTGATGCACTTAATATGGGCGCGGTGGCGAACAAATTCAAAGCGGGAGAATTGGATGCGTTGGCTTTCAAAGCAGGAAATGATATTATGTTGTTTTCACAGGATGTTTCGACTGGAAAAAAATTAATCCAAAAAGCGATTGATAATGGCGAAATCCCACAAAGCAGAGTAGAGGAGAGTGTAAAGAAAATCTTATTGACTAAATATTTTTTAGGTTTGGATAAATATTCTAATATCAATCCTGAAAACATCAACGAAGATTTGAACAATGCTTCACATTCCGAAGTTGTTCAGAAAATGTATTCCAACGCTTTGACATTAATTAAAGATGACAAAAAACTGTTGCCTCTCGATTGCAAAGAAACTTATTATTACGTTCCACTGGAAGAAGCGTCTTATGAAACTTTCCTCGATCAACTGAATACAGAAACAACTGTAATTTTGAAAAAAGCTTCAGAAGTAAATTCAATTCCAGCCGACTCAAAAGTGATTGTTGGTTTTCATAAAGATAATTCTACGGCTTACAAACCTTATAAAATATCAGATTCGAGTAAAAAGATCCTTTCAGATTTGAGTAAAAATCAAACTGTCATCCTTGATGTTTTCGGAAGTCCGTACGCCTTGAAAGATATTGATATTTCTAAAGTTTCCACAGTTTTAGTTTCTTATGAAAATAATGATGATGCAATGAAAGCCACAGCTAATGGACTTTTAGGTCAAACCAAAATCTGGGGAAGACTTCCGGTTTTAGTCAATGACAATTTAAAATTCGGAATGGGAATGGATGTTGACGCAAAAATCCCAACCAATCAAGCCGATAGAAAAAATAGTTCGGAAACAAAAAATTCTAAGGTGCGAATTGAGTAAATTTGAAATGTTATTTTTAGAATAAATCAATAAAAAGTCTTGCTACTTTTTACATAATACATTGTACATAAAATGAAAATAGGTATACTTTGTTACCCAACTTACGGCGGAAGCGGAATTGTGGCGACAGAATTGGGAATGAGTCTGGCCGACAAAGGTTATGAGGTTCATTTCATAAGTTCTGCATTGCCAGCACGTTTAGACGTTACCAATCCGAACATTTTCTTCCATAAAGTGAATGTTCAGACTTATCCGCTGTTCCAATATCAGCCGTACGATATCGCCTTGTCATCGATGATTTATCGCGTTGTAAATCTCTACAAACTGGATATTTTGCACGCCCATTATGCGATTCCTTATGCTTATGCAGCGTTCACGGCGAAGCAAATGTTGAAGGCAGAGAACAAAGATGTGCCTTTGGTGACGACACTTCACGGGACAGATATTACCTTGGTTGGGCAACATCCAAGCTACAAACACGCAGTCGAATTCTCTATCAATCAGAGTGATACGATAACTTCTGTTTCCGAAAGTCTGAAAAAAGACACCCTTCAGTTTTTCAATATTCACAAAGAGATTCAGGTGATTACCAATTTTATTGATAATTCAGTTTTTGATGAAGATTGCAAAACTTGCCAAAGAGAGCAGTTTGCCAGCGATGATGAAAAAATTCTGATTCACGTTTCCAATCTTCGTCCTGTAAAAAGGATTCAGGATGTTTTGGAGATTTTCAAGAATGTCAACAGAAAAGTACAATCAAAATTGATTGTTATCGGCGAAGGTCCGGAAATGGAGAAAATCAACCAGTTTTTGGAAGAAAATCCAGAATTGATTGGAAAAATCAAATTACTCGGAAAAGTCAATGACCTTTACAGGATTCTTCAACTTTCAGACGTCTTTCTTTTGCCTTCTGAGCAGGAAAGTTTCGGATTGGCGGCTTTGGAAGCGATGGCAGCAAAAACGCCCGTAATCAGTAGTAATGCTGGTGGAATTCCGGAAGTTAACATTCAGGGTGAAACTGGCTTCTTGGCTGAAATCGGAAATGTGGAAGCGATGTCCAATTACTGCATCAAACTTTTGAGTAATGAAGACCTTCTTGCCGAAATGAAAAAGAACGCCAAAGCACAAGCACTGAAATTCGACCTCAAAAATATCCTTCCAATCTACATCGAAATGTATGAAACGACGATTGCGAAGTTTGAAGAAGCAAAGTTGATTGACGTTAAATAGAAGGTCTTCGACTCCGCTCAGACTGACAGCGCTGAAACAATTAGTCTTAACAATGTCACACTGAGCGGAGTCGAAGTGTTTTATTCTAATTTATAATTCAGAAAAAATTTATAACTTAACCCTTTCGAAGTCACATACTTTGAAAGGGTTTTTGTTTAACGAAAATCAACACACAAATGAATGAAGAAATATTACAATATCTCTGGAATTTTAAGAAATTCCGGCGTTTCGATTTTGTTTCCGTCGATGGAAAGAATATTGAGATCTTAGACTTTGGCGAATGGAACAAAAATTCGGGACCGGATTTTCTCTTTGCTAAGATTAAAATTGATAACATCATTTTCGCCGGAAACATCGAGATTCACACCAAAGCGTCCGATTGGTTTTTCCACAACCATTCCGGAAATCCTGAGTTCGGAAATCTGATTCTTCACGCCGTTTACATCAACGATTGTGATATTCCTGAATTGGAAAACCAGCAGATTCCGACTTTGGAACTGAAGGATTATATTGATGAAACCTTGATTCAGAAACATCAGAATCTGAAGGAAGAATATTCATTTATTCCTTGTGAGGATTTGTTTGATAAAAATAAAATTCCGCTTTTTTTTGAAGAAGAAGTTTTGCTCAAAAAATTAGATTTCAAATCTGAATCTCTGGAATTGTCATTAATGAAAAATCAAAATAATTACGAAGCAGTTTTGTTTCAACAATTGGCTTATACTTTTGGATTGAAAGTCAATGCTGATATTTTTTTTCAATTGGCAGAAAGCCTGGACTTTTCAATAGTTCAAAAAATCAAGCAGAATAAAGTACAATTGGAAGCTTTGTTATTCGGGATTTGTAATTTTTTGGATGAGCCAAAAGATGAAATGATGACAATCTGGAAACGTGAATTTGATTTTTTGAAAGTAAAATTCCATTTATCGGGGGTTAGAATAAATCCGAAATTCTCAAAACTTCGTCCACCAAATTTCCCTACGATTCGGCTTTCCCAATTGGCGAATCTCTATCATTCTCAACCGAATCTGTTTTCGAAAATTATTGAAGCGAAAACCATTGATGATTTGTATTTGATCTTCGACAATATTTCAGCCTCGGAATATTGGGATAATCATTTTAATTTCGAGAAGATTTCTCCGGTTGAGAGTCAGAAGTTATTGAGCAAAGATTTCATCGATTTGATTATCATCAATGCGATTTTGCCCATCAAGTATTTCTATCAAAAGAATCACAATCCGGAAATAGTAGATGATATTTTTGATTTCTATAAACAGTTGAAACCGGAGAAGAATTCTATTCTGGATGAATGGAAAAACTTGGGTGTAAAGTTTGAAAATGCGCTGAAGACACAGGCTTTTCTCTACCAATACAAAACATTCTGCACTCAGAAAAAATGCTTAAATTGCAGTGTCGGTTTTCAGTTGTTGAAGAGCGAAGATTAAAATAATAAATCCAAAATGAAAGAGCCAATTGTAATCAACGGAATGCGCCACAAGATGGAAAGAGAATGGTTTGGCGTGCTCACAAGATACGGGACCAAACTCGGAATCCCTGTTTCGAAACTCCGTGTTTTCTTTATTTATTCAACGTTCGCAACGGCTGGAATTTTCTTTTTGTTTTATCTTGGGTTGGCTTTTATGCTTTGGATAAAGGATTGTATTGTGACGAAAAGACCGAGTGTTTTTGATTTGTGAAAGATTTTTTCTCACAGATTTAACAAATTTTGCAGATTGATTTTTAGATATTAAAGCCCGTTCAAAGTTTCAGATTTTGAACGGATTTTCTTTTTATTGACAAATGTTGTTTTGTACGGGAATCCGCAGCCCGGCTTGAGTGGAAATCCTTTTTTTTTGTGGCTGGAAAAGCTGTGGAAAAAAGATTTCGTCGAACCACTTCGTTAGGTTTGGGAACGGAAGACGGATAAAGCTGTCCAAATAAAAAATCCGATTGAAAAGCTCAACCGGATTTGTATTTTGAAGTATTAGTCTAAATTCTAATATCTAACTTCTAAAATCTAGATTATGGATTTGCAGTTTTAAGGTTTGCAGATGCATATTCTCTGTTCATTCTTGCGATGTTCTCTAGAGAAATTCCTTTCGGACATTCTACTTCACAAGCGCCAGTGTTGGAACAGTTTCCGAATCCTTCTTCGTCCATTGCTTTTACCATATTCAGAACTCTTCTCGTAGCTTCTATGCGACCTTGAGGCAATAATGCGAACTGAGATACTTTTGCACCAACGAACAACATTGCTGAACCGTTTTTACAAGAAGCCACACAAGCACCACAACCGATACATGCCGCAGCATCCATCGCTTTGTCAGCGTCTTCTTTCGGAACCAGGATTGCATTGGCATCCAAAGTGTTTCCGGAAGTATTGACTGATACAAATCCACCTGCAGCCATTACTCTGTCAAAAGCACTTCTGTCAACCACCAAATCCTTGATCACTGGAAAAGCAGCACTTCTCCAAGGTTCTATGTGGATGGTTTCGCCATCTTTGAAATGACGCATATGCAGCTGGCAAGTCGTGATCCCTGTATCTGGACCGTGCGCTCTACCGTTGATGTAAAGTGAACACATGCCGCAAATTCCCTCGCGGCAATCGTGGTCAAAAGCCACAGGGTCTTTTCCCTCGTTGATTAACTGCTCGTTCAGGATATCCAACATTTCTAAGAATGAAGAATCTGTAGAAACATCAGAAATTTTATAGGTATCGAATTGTCCCTTCGACTT
>Ga0302347_1001584_pt1 | contig 26760 bp, 18 predicted proteins | sample PhyWR1_FD_202178 | JGI IMG/M metagenome (GOLD analysis project Ga0302347, IMG submission 202178) | Leaf surface microbial communities from wheat plants in UC Gill Tract Community Farm, Albany, California, United States - DLSL W.R1 (v2)... | ecosystem: Host-associated > Plants > Phyllosphere >...
TGGTCGGAAGGCATGTTCATCGGAACGCAGCACTTCCAGCAGCATGACCGTTACCTGGAAAACCTGATCGACGCCCGCAGCCGCCCGTTGTCCGCCGGTGCCTGGGGCTTTTCCGAGTTGCTGATCGACCAGGGCCTGTTGGCCCAGGGCAAGCTGGCCATCGTCACGGCGCGGGGCCTGTTGCCGGATGGCACGCCGTTCAATATCCCTCAGGACGACCTGGCGCCGAGCCCGCTGAACATCGATGACAGCCTGCGTGACGGCCTGGTGTACCTGGCCCTGCCGCTCAAGCGTGCCGGCGTGCGCGACACCGTCGACGAAGGCGAGGCCCTGGAAGCCGCACGTTACGTGAGCCAAGTGCGTGAAGTGCGCGACGACAACGCGCCGTTCGAAAACCGCGCGCCGGTGGCCGTAGGCTCTCGCGCTTTGCGCCTGTTGACCGCCCAGGATGGCATCAGTGATTACGCGGCCATCGGTGTGGTACGCATCAAGGAAAAACGCGCCGACCGCGCGCTGGTGCTCGACGACAGCTACATCCCACCCGTGCTGGACGTGGCCGCAAGCAAACCGCTGACCGCATTTCGCAGCGAACTGCTGGGCCTGTTGCACCAGCGTGGCGAAGCTCTGGCCGGCCGCGTGGTGGCCTCGGGCGCTGGCGGCGCGTCGGAAATCGCCGACTTCATGCTGCTGCAACTGGTCAACCGCGCCCAGCCGCTGATCCAGCATTTCAGCCAGTTGAGCCCGCTGCACCCGGAGCGTTTTTTCAGTGAACTGGTCAGCCTGGCTGGGGAGTTTTCCACGTTCTCCACCTCGGGCCGGCGCCCTCAGGAATACCCGCAGTACCAGCACGACGACCTGGCCGTGAGCTTCGCCCCGGTGATGGCGGCGTTGCGCGAGGCGCTGTCGATGCTGATCGACAGCAAAGCCACGCCGATCCCGATTGTGGAAAAAGCCTACGGCATTCACGTGGCGATGCTGGCCGACAAGACCCTGCTCGACAACGCCAGTTTCATCCTGGTGGTACGTGCCGATGTGCCTGGCGAAACCCTGCGCGCGCGCTTCGGCCAGCAGAGCAAAGTGGGTTCGGTGGAGCACATCCGCGACATGGTCAACCTGCAACTGCCGGGCATCGGCCTGGTGCCGTTGCCGGTGGCGCCGCGCCAACTGCCGTACCACGCGGGCTCGACCTATTACGAACTGGACCGGGGCAGCGAGCACTGGCAGCAACTGAGCAATTCCGGTGGTTTTGCTTTCCATATCGCCGGGCAGTTCCCGGGCTTGAACCTGGCCTTCTGGGCGATCCGAGGATAATCCGCGATGCATCCCAATGATGACGACCGCACCCAGTTCATGCCGCGCCCGGGTGGCCGTGCGCCGGAACCCGCGCGTGCAGAGCCCGCGCCTTTGTCAGTGCCCGCCGCGCCGATGCTCACCGGCAAGAGCCAGGGCCTCAACCCGCTGGAAAGCGCCGCCGGCCCGCTGCTGGCATTGCTGACGCGGCTGCGCAACACCATCGCCCACCCGGCGCCGGCCAGCCTGCGCGCGCAACTGTTGGCCTACCTGCGCCAGTTCGAAGAGCGTGCCGAGGCCGCCGGCGTGGCGCGCAACGAAGTGCTGCTGGCGCGCTATGCGCTGTGTACCGCCCTGGATGAGGCGGTGCTGAGCACGCCGTGGGGCAGCACCAGCGAGTGGGGCAAGCAGAGCCTATTGATCACCGTGCATAACGAAGCCTGGGGCGGCGAAAAAGTCTTCCAGTTGCTCGACCATTGCCTGCAAAGCCCACGGGAACGCTTGTACCTGCTGGAGTTGCTGTACCTGTGCATGTGCCTGGGTTTCGAAGGTCGCTACCGCGTGATGAACGACGGCCGCAGCCAGTTGGAAGCCCTGCGCGAGCGCACCGCTGCGGCGATTCGCAGCGCCCGTGGCGAGCACGAGCGCGAGTTGTCGCCGCATTGGCGCGGCGTGACCGTGGCGCGAGATCGCCTGGCGCAATTTATGCCGCCGTGGATCGCCGTGGCCATTGGCCTGGCGCTGCTGCTGGCGCTGCTGTTCGTCTTGCGCATGCTACTGGCGGGGCAGGCCGAACCGGTGTTCAAGAATATCCATGCCCTGGGCGAGATCCCGGTGCAGAGCATCGACCGCCCTGTGGCGCAGCCGAAGGTTATCGAACGCCCGCGCCTGGCCGGCTTCCTGGTGGACGACATCAAGGCTGGCCGGGTGGCGGTGGAAGATGCCGTCGACCGCTCGGTGGTGACGATCCGTGGCGACGAACTCTTTGCGTCCGCCAGCTCCAGCATTGTCGATGACTACCAGCCGTTGATGCTGCGCATCGCCGACGCCATCCGCAAGGTCAAGGGCCAGGTGCGCGTGACCGGGCACAGCGATAACCGCCCGATTGCCACGCTGCGCTTCCCATCCAACTGGGCGCTGTCTGAAGCGCGGGCCAAGTCGGTACTGGAGATCCTCGCCGCCAAGACCGGCCAGGGCGAGCGCTTCAGCGCCGAGGGCCGCAGCGACACTGAGCCGGTGGCCACCAACGCCACCGCCGAAGGCCGTGCCCGCAATCGTCGGGTTGAAATCACCGTATTGGCGGAGGGCGTCGAGTGAAGGCGTTTTTCAGTTTTATGATTCGCTGGGTGATCCCGGTACTGGGCCTGATCGCCCTGAGCCTGATCATCTGGTTTGTCGGGCCGTTGCTCGACGTGCTGGTGCCGCAAGGGCGCCGCTGGGCATTGATCGTCCTGATGTTCGCGGTGTGGATCGCCTATCGCGTGTTCCGCATTATCCAGGCGCGCCGCCAGGCCGCCGAAGTGATGCGCAGCCTGGCGGCGGACGCCCCGGTGGACCCCAACAGCGTGGCCACCGCCGAAGAACTCGCCACCCTGCGCCAGCGCATGGACGAGGCCCTGGCGCTGCTCAAGAAAGCCAAACTTGGCGGCGACGAGCGGCGCAACCTCTACGAACTGCCGTGGTACGTGATCATCGGCCCGCCGGGTTCGGGCAAGACCACCGCGCTGGTCAACTCCGGCCTGCACTTCCCGCTGGCCGCGCAGCTGGGCGCCGGGGCGGTGCGTGGCGTCGGCGGTACGCGTAACTGCGACTGGTGGTTCACCGACCAGGCCGTATTGCTCGACACCGCCGGCCGCTACACCACCCAGGACAGCAACTCGGCGGTGGATAAAGCCGCGTGGCTGGGCTTTCTCGACCTGCTGAAAAAACAACGCTCGCGCCGCCCCATCGACGGCGCATTCATTGCGATCAGCCTTTCGGATTTGCTGCTCGGCACCGACGCCGAGCGCGCCGCCCACGCGGCGGCGATTCGCCTGCGGATCCAGGAGCTGTACACGCAATTGGGCGTGCGGTTCCCGATCTACCTGATGTTGACCAAACTCGATTTGGTCCCCGGCTTCATGGAGTTTTTCGACAACCTGAGCAAGGAAGAGCGCGCCCAGGTGTGGGGCATGACCTTTGCCCTGGACGACGGCAAGAGCACCGACAGCCCGCTGGCGCATCTGCAAAGCGAGTTCGCCGGCCTGGAACAGCGCCTCAACGAACGCTTGGTGGAACGCCTGCAACAGGAGCGCGATCCGGCGCGGCGCGACCTGATCTACGGCTTCCCGCAGCAATTCGGGGCCTTGAAGGATTGCCTGCAGAGCTTCCTCGAAGGTGTGTTCAAACCCAACGCGTTTGAAGAGCGTGTGTTGCTGCGCGGCGTGTATTTCACCAGCGGCACCCAGGAAGGCAGCCCCATCGACCGCCTGATCGGCGCCATGGCCCAGAGCATGAACCTGGACCGCCAGCACCTGGCGCGCCAAAGTGGCACCGGGCGCAGCTACTTCATCGAAAAACTGTTCACCGCCGTCGCCTTTGCCGAACGTGGCCTGGTGGGCGTCAATCCCAAGGTCGAGCGGCGTCGCAAGTGGATCGCGCGCGGTGTCCTCGCGGCCACCGTAGCCCTGGTGGTGGTGGTCAGCGGCCTGTGGTGGGTCAGTTATCGCGCCAACCAGGCTTATATCGCTCAGGTCGACCAGAAGGTCGCGCCCCTGGGCCAGACCGTGCAAAACCTCAGCCCGGCACAGCGCGACGTGCTTGCGGTGCTGCCGCTGCTCAATGCGGTGAAGAACCTGGCGGGGGATTCGCCGAGTTGGTCCGAGGGCCTGGGGCTGTATCAGGGCGACATGCTCGAAGCCGAGTCCGCCAGCGTCTACCGCAAATTGTTGATTGCCGTATTCGCCCCGCGACTGGTGACGCGCATCGAGGAACAACTGCACGGCGGCGGCAATTCCGACTTCCTCTACGAAGGCCTCAAGGCCTACCTGATGCTCGCCGACAGCGAGCACTACGACCCGGACTTCATCAAGGCGTGGATCGCCCTGGACTGGGACCGCAACCTGCCACGGGACCTGCCGGCCGATCAGCGCCAGGCGCTGACCGGGCACTTGCAGGCCCTGTTCGAACGCCATCCGCCGAACGCACGCCTGGACCCGCGCCTGATTGACGACCTACGTCGTCAATTGCAACAACTGCCGGTGGCGCAGCGTGTGTATGACCGGGTCAAGCGCCAGAAACTGCCCGACGGTATCCCGGACTTTCGCATCAACGAAGCCGCCGGGCGTGATGCCGCGCTGGTGTTCAGCCGCAAGAGCGGCAAGCCTCTGGGCGAGCCGTTGAGTGGGTTCTTTACCGCCAAGGGTTATCGTCAGGCCTTCCTGCTGAGCAGCTTGAACCAGACCGGCACCCTCGCCGAAGAACAGTGGGTGCTGGGCCACGAACAGGCCGATCAACAGAACGTGGTGAGCCTGGCCGCCGATGTGCGGCGCCTGTATTTCCAGGACTACCAGCGCCAATGGGACGCCTTGCTGGCGGACATCGACTTTGTGCCGATCACCAGCGTGGCCCAGGCCGCCGACGTGCTGCGGGTGATCTCCGGCCCGACGTCGCCACTGAAAAAACTGCTGGTGGCGGTGGCCAAGGAAACCGATCTGCAAGCCGAAGAACGCCAACTGGCCGCCAAAGGCGTGCCGGTCGAAGGCGGCGTCGACAAGCTCAAGGAACGCCTCGGCAGCCTGTTGGGGCAGGAGCAAGCTACGGCCAACGCGCCGGCGGCGACAGACGATCCAGTCACTGCGCACTTTGCCGAACTCAACAGCATCGTCAGCAAGAATGAAGGCGAACCGGCGGCCATCGACGGCCTGCTGGCGGACATGAATGCGCTGTATGTGCAGGTCAGCGCCATGGTCGGCGCCAGCGGCGATGCGTTGCTCGGCGAGGCGAAGAACCAGGCGGCGGCTGCGGCCACACGGGTCAGCCTGAATGCCGAGCGCCAGCCGCCGCTGGTGCAGGGCATGGTCAAGTCGGTGGTCAATTCCACCACCAACAGCATGATGGGCGGGGTGCGTAACCAACTGAACGCGGCGTGGGTCAGCGAAGTGGTCAACGTGTACCGCCAGTCGCTGGCCGGGCGTTACCCGATGTCGCCGGGCAGCGCACGGGACGCCACCCTGGATGACTTCGGCCAGTTCTTCGGCGTGGGCGGGGTGATGGACAACTACTTCCGCAAATACCTGCAACCCTATGTGGACACCTCCGCGCAGACCTGGCGCTGGCAGCCGGGCGCGGCGCAGAAACTGGGGATCGCGCCGGGCGTGCTGCAAACCTTCCAGCGTGCCGCGACGATTCGCGATGCGTTCTTCCGCTCTGGCGGCACCCAACCGATTGTGCGGTTCGAGCTTAAACCGGTGTCGATGGACCCGAGCATCACCCAGTTCCTGCTCGACCTCGACGGCCAACAACTGAGCTACGACCATGGCCCGAGCCGCCCGGTGGCGATGCAATGGCCGAACCCGGGCAGCATTGGCGTGGTGCGTATTTCCATCATGCCGCCATCGGCCAGTGGCCGTTCGGGCGTGACCCTCGACGGCCCGTGGGCGTGGTTCCGCCTGCTGGAACAGTCGGACCTGACCCCCGGCAACTCGCCGGACCGTTTCAACCTGCGCCTGCGGGTCGACGGCGCGAGCATCGCGTACGAGCTGCGCGCCAACAGTGCTTTCAACCCGTTTAAGAGCCGGGTGCTCAGCGGTTTCAGCCTGCCGGAGCGGCTATGACGACGTTGGGTTTCTACGGCAAATTGGCCAGCCGTGGCGATTTCGTCAGCCGCGCTTTGCCGCAGAGTTTTATCGGCCCGTGGGACAGCTGGCTGGCGGCGGGGTTGCTCGCCAGCCAGAACAGCCTGGGCGGTGACTGGCTCAATGCGTACCTGGTCAGTCCGCTGTGGCGCTTTGTGCTGGCGCCGGGTGTGTGCGGGCCGGACGCCGCCGCAGGTGTGGTGATGCCGAGCATTGACAGGGTCGGGCGGTATTTCCCGCTGGCAGTGGTGGCGCTGCTGGATCACGACACCAACCCCGCCTCGCTGGTGGGGGGGCCGGACGCCTGGTTCGAGCAGGCCGAGCAATTGCTGCTCGGCACCCTGGACAGCGGCGCAACCTTCGAAGGCTTCAACGAGGGCCTCGACCGCTTGGGCGTGCCAACCACTGAACCGCGTGCACTCGACAGCCGCTTTGCGGGCTTGCAACGCGTCGCCGCGACCGTGCCCCAAGGGCGACTGGCCGCGCTGGCCGAGCAGGCCTGCGAGGGCGCTAGCCTGTGGTGGGGCCGAGGCTCGCAACAGATTTCTCCTGGTTTATTGCGGTGTCAGGGCCTGCCTGCCGCCAGCGATTTTGCGCAGTTTTTGCTCGGACAAGAAGGTGTGGTGTAGATGGGGTCGACGTACAAATCCGCGAGCAAAAGCCATGTGGGCATGGTGCGCCAGGTCAACGAAGACGCCTGCCTGGACCTGCCGGAGAACCGCCTGTGGGTGGTGGCCGACGGCATGGGCGGGCATGCGGCGGGGGATTATGTCAGCAGCCTGATTGTCGACAGCCTGCGCAATGTGCCGCTGGGGCGCTCGCTGGATGAATACACGGCGGCGCTGCGCAATGATTTGGTGCGCATCAACGCCGCCGTGCGCGAAGAGACCGCCCACCGTGGCGTGACCATGATGGGCAGCACCGTGGTGCTCCTCGCCGCTCGTGGCCTGCGTGGCGTATGCCTGTGGGCCGGCGACAGTCGCCTGTATCGCCTGCGCGATGGTGTGCTCGAAGGCATCTCCCGCGACCACAGCTACGTGCAAGACCTGCAAGACAGCGGCCTGCTCAGCGAAGCCGAAGCCCGTGTGCATCCGCGCGCCAATATCGTCACCCGCGCCATCGGCGTGGAAGCGCACCTGAACCTGGCGACAGTCGACCTGCTAATCGCCCCGGGGGACACCTACCTGCTGTGCAGCGATGGCCTGAACAAGACCGTCGAAGACCATGAGATCCGCGAAGTGCTCGGCCATGACACGCCGGATGAAATCGTGCGCAGCCTGGTGCACCTGGGCCTCAACCGCGGCGCCCCGGACAACATCACCGCCATCGTCGTGAAGGTATCGGCATGAACATCCTGATTCCGGGTTATGACATCGAAGGCGAGATCGGCGAAGGCGCCATGGCCAGCGTGTACCTGGCGACCCAGCGCTCGCTGGAGCGCAAAGTGGCGTTGAAGGTAATGGCAGCGGCCCTGGCGGCCGACCCGAGCTTCTGCGAGCGTTTCCTGCGCGAGGGCAAGACCCTGGCGCGCCTGTCCCACCCCCACACCGTGACCATCCATGACATCGGCAATGTCGGTGAGCTGTACTACATGGCCATGGAATACCTGCCCAACGGCACGCTCAAGGAGCGCATCGCCGCCGGCATGACGCCTGAGCAGGGCGTGACGTTGATTCGCCAGATTGCTTCGGCCTTGGGTTACGCCCATGCCCAGGGCCTGGTGCACCGCGACGTCAAACCGGCGAACATCCTGTTCCGCGCCGATGGTACGGCGGTGTTGTCCGACTTCGGCATCGCCAAGTCCCTGGACGACCGCACCCAATTCACCCAGGCCGGTTTCGCCGTGGGCACCCCGAGCTACATGAGCCCGGAGCAGGCGCGCGGCCAGGAGATCGACGGGCGTGCCGACCTCTACGCCCTCGGCGTGGTGCTGTATGAAATTCTGGTGGGCGAGCTGCCGTACAACGGCACCGATGCGCTTTCCACCGCCCTGGCCCACCTGACCGAACCGTTGCCGGAATTGCCGGTGCATCACGGCCGCTATCAAGGCGTGTTGCGCAAGTTGCTGGCCAAAGACCCCGCCGACCGTTTCCCGGATGCGGCGGCGTTGCTGCTGGCGCTGGACCAACTGCCGGCGGATTCGCCGGAAGCCACGCTGGTGCGGCCGGTGGCTCTGCCGCTGAGTTTCGACCTGGCGGGGATGACGCCGGAATCCATCGAGATTCCTACCGGCAAACCAGAGCCACAGCCCACGCCGCCGCCAGCGCGTCAGCCGGTGGTCACCCCGACCCAGCACGGCGAGCAACGGCGCGGACCGGTGTTAGCATTGGCGGCCGTGGCGGTCGCGGTGGCATTGGCCATTGGGGGAGCCAGTTATTGGTGGATGAGTCGCAGCGATACCCCAGTGCCGCCGCCTACCGCCAGCCAGCCGAAACCGCCACCGACGCCGACTGCGCCGCCAGAGGTCAAACCCGCAGTGGCCGAAGCGGACGGCGGCGGCCGCCCGTTACTGATGGCGGGCAAGAAAACCTTGTTCCAGCGCGTGCTGAGCAAGCCCGGCGCGAAACTCTCCAGCGACGCCGGCAGTGCGCCGGGCAAGGCGCTGCCGGCGTTCTCCGTGCTGTACGTGTACCAGCGTAAAGACGTGGGTGGCCAACCGTGGGTGCGCGTCGGCGCCGCCACCGATGGTCGCAGCGACGGTTGGTTGCCGGCCACTCAGGTCAGCGACTGGAAGCAGAGCCTGGTGCTCAAGTTCACCGAACGCTCGGGCCGCGCACCGGTGATGTTCCTGCGTCAATCCGGCGAAGTGGAGAAATTGCTCGCCGACCCCGCCGCCGCCAAAAACGTGCTGGCCAAGGCGCAGAAAAATAGTGAAGACAACGGCCAGGTGCTGGCCTTGGAACCGGCCGCCAGCGCGGTGCCGCAGAACCAGTTTTATCTGCTGCCGATCTTCGATTCCAAAGAAAGCTTCGACGAAAACGGCCAGCCGGTGCAGTTGCTTAACGTAGCGTCCATCGACCCCGGCAGCAGCCCCGTGGCCAAGCCCGCAACGCCGGTACTCAACGCCAATGCCGATGCGTTCCGCACGGCCGTGGTGTTGGTGGTGGACACCACTGTGTCGATGCAGCCGTATATCGACCAGGTCCGCGACGTGGTACACGAACTGCAAACCCGCATCGCCGAACGTGGCGAGCTGGACAGCGTGAGCTTCGGGTTGGTGGGCTTCCGAAACAGCATCAAGAAAACCCCTGGCCTGGAATACGTGGCCAAAACCTTGATCACCCTCGATCAGGGCCGCGACCCACAACGCTTTCTCGACATGGCGCGCCAGGTCAAAGCCTCGACGGTCTCCAGCCACTCGTTCAACGAAGATGCGTTTGCCGGGGTAATGCAGGCCGTCGAAGGCATGGACTGGTCCGGCTACGGCGGGCGCATCATCCTGTTGGTGACCGATGCCGGCGCGCTGCGCAAGAACGACCCGTTCGCCGCCACCCAGATGAACGAAGCCGAAGTGCGCCAGGCTGCGTTGGGCAAGCAGATCAAAATCTACGCCTTGCACCTGCGCACCGACGCCGGCAAGAAAACCCACGCCGGCGCCGAAAGCCAATACCGCATTCTTACCGCCGACGCCAACCCACAGATCGGCGACCTCTACACGCCGGTGCCGGGCGGCGACGTACGCAAACTGGGCGAACGAGTAGATGAGATCGGCACGGTGTTCGCCAACCTCGTTCACCAAGTGCGCAGCAACACACCGCAAGCGGTGCCGACGCTCAGCTCGGCACCAAGCCTGGCGGATAAATCCGCAGCGGTCGGTTATGCGATGCACATGGACTTCCTCGGTCGCAAAACTGCGAGCCAGGCGCCGCAACTGGTCAGCGCCTGGACCGCCGACCGCGACCTGACCAACCCGGCGCTGCCGGCGTTCCAAGTGTGCGTGATGCTGACCAAGCTGCAGCTCAACGATTTGCAGCAATCGCTCAAGCTGATCGTCGACGCCGCGCGCAAAACCCAGACCTCACCCAAGGACTTCTTCCAGGAAATCGCCAGCGCCTCGGCCTACATGAGCCGCGACCCGCAGGCCCTGCGCAAGGGCGGCAACCTGGCCGACGGCGGCATCCTCGGCGAATACCTGGAGGGCCTGCCGTACCGCAGCAAGTCGCTGAACATGACCCAGGATTTGTGGTTGTCGCTGAGCGTGGCCGAGCAGGAAGACTTTATCGACGAGTTGGATTCGAAAATCCGCCTCTACGAAACCTTCCACAACGACGTGGCCAACTGGGTCCGTTTCGGCGATGCCGAGCCGGGCGACGCGTTGTACCGCGTGCCCTTGTCGACGCTGCCGTGATGCTGAACCTGAGCGCCGTGCACAAGAGCCGGGGCGCCGGTAGCCAGCGCTACAGCCTGGTGATCCCGGCGCTGCACCTGCGTGCGGGCGAGCAAGTGGCGATAGTCGGGCCCAGCGGCTGTGGCAAAAGCACCTTGCTGGACCTGCTCGCACTGGTGCTGGCGCCGGATCAGGTAGGCCGCTTTGAATTCAATCAACAGGACATTGCCGGGCTGTGGCGCGCCGATCAGCAATCGACCTTGGCCCGGTTGCGCAGTCAGCACCTGGGTTACGTGTTGCAAACCGGCGGGCTACTGGGGTTTCTGGATGTGCGCGGCAATATCGCGTTGTCCCGCCAGCTACTTGGCCTGAAGGATGACGGCAGCGTGGCGCGCCTGGCCGACCAATTGGAAATCAGCGATCAGTTGGGCAAGAAGCCTTCGGCGTTGTCGGTGGGCCAGCGCCAGCGCGTCAGCTGTGCCCGTGCCTTGGCCCATGCGCCGCAACTGGTATTGGCGGACGAACCCACGGCGTCCCTCGATCCATTGAATGCCGAGCGGGTCATGCACGCCTTGCTGGCTCAGGCCCGTGAACATCGCGCCGCCTGTGTGATCGCCACCCACGATGAGCCGTTGGCTCGCGCCAGTGGCTTGCAGGTTCGACGCATCCATTGCCGACGCGATAGCGACGGTGGCGTCACGGCGACGCTGGGGGAGGCCGGTTGATGCGCATCCCTCTGGTGGCGTCGCTCGCCTGGCAGGACTACCGCAACGACGCGTGGCTGTCGGCCTGCTCGGTGCTGGCGTTGGTGGCGGTGATCGCACCGTTGCTGGTGTTATTCGGCCTGAAATTTGGACTGGTCAGCAGTTTGACCGAACGTTTGGAGACGGACCCCGCCACCCGTGAAATTATTCCGCTGGGCGGTGGTCGATTCAGCAGCGCGTTTATCGAGCAACTGGGTCAACGGCCGGACGTGGCGTTCGCCATCCCGCGCACGCGGCAGATTGCGGCCACGGCGCAGGTGGGCACATTGGTGCTGGAGATGCTGCCGACCGCGCCGGGCGATCCGCTGCTTGGCGGTTTGCCGGTGCCTCAGGGGCTGGAGCAGATCGTCCTGAGCCACACCGCCGCCGAGAAACTCGCGGCCCGGCCCGGTGACTGGCTGGAGACCCGTTTCGCGCGGCAAGTGGCCGGGCGTGTCGAGGCCCGTGATACGCGGTTGCAGGTGCTGGCGGTATTGCCCCTGGAAGCGTTCGCCCGGGACGGCTTGTTCGCCGGGCTGGGCTTGCTCGAAGCGGCGGAAGACTATCGCGATGGCCGTGCGGTGCCGGCGCTGGGGTGGGACGGTGAGGCGGCAGGCGTGGGTGAGCAGCGCGTCTACCCGGCGTTTCGTTTGTATGCGCGCGGCCTCAACGATGTGGAGCCGTTACGAGTGTTTTTTGCGAGGCAGAACATGCTGGTGTCGACCCAGGCGTTGAGCATTGCACAGGTGCAATCCTTGAGTCGCAACCTGTCGATTGTGTTCTGGATCATCGCCGGGTTGGCATTGGCCGGAGCGTTCGCGGCGATTTTCGCCGGTGCCCTGGCCGCGGTGGCGCGCAAGCGTCGAGAATTGTCGGTGCTGCGCCTGCTGGGGTTTTCCACCGGTGCGCTGTTGCTGTTTGTGGTGTTGCAGGCGCTGTACAGCGCGGGGTTTGCCGCCGTGTTCAGCGCCGGGCTATACGGCCTGGCCGAGGCAGGGTTGAATCAATTATTCGTGCAGGTGCCGGGCGAACACGCCAGTCATCTGTTGGCGCATCACTATGGCTTGGCCCTGGTGGCCGTGCTCGGCGTCAGCGCCGTGGCGGCGGCCTGTGGCGGTTGGCGGGTGGCGCGTATCCAGGCTTCTGAAGGGATCAGAGATGTATAAGTTATTGGGCGCCTGTGTGGCGCTGAGCCTGGCCTCCCTGGCCTGGGCCGATGAAGCCAGCGACAAGCTGGACAACCCCAAACCGTTGCCGGATGACGTGAGCCTGCCGCTGCCCTGCGAAGGCAACATGGTGTTCCGCTACGCCTACGTGCTGGCCCAGGGCACTCTCGATGACCGTGAGATCAGCCTCGGTTACCCCTTCAGCGAAGGCGAAGCCGGTTACCAGCAGTCGTTTATCTCCGGCTACCGTCGCGACTTCATCAACGGTCAGTTCACCCTCAAAGACCTGCCCAAGGACTGGAGCAAAGTCATCACGCCGTTGATGCCCAAGACCGACGCCAAAACGCCGCTCAAACCGATGCTGTATTTCATCGGTAAGTACGAAGTGACCGCGCGCCAATACGCTCAGGTGATGGCCCAGGCGCAATCCCTGGCCAGCGGTGAGCCGGCCCCGGCCTGTGACGCGCCGACCGGGATGGCCGCGCGTTTGCCCAAGGTGAAGTTGTCGCGGTTTGAGGCCGAGAGGTTCTCGGCGGTGTACAGCGCCTGGCTGCTCAAATATCACCGGGATGCGCTGCCGGTCAGTGGTCGCGGCTCGTCCGAGGACGATGGCGGTGTGGGCTTTGTACGCCTACCCACCGAAGTGGAGTGGGAATTCGCCGCCCGCGGCGCCCAGGCCGTGAGCCGTCAGGACCTGGAAGGGCGGCTGTTCCCGCGTCGCACCGAAGGCAGCGACAGTGACGGCCCGCTGGGCGACTACGCGGTATTCAACCAAGTGGCCGGCGGTACTGGCCAGGCCGCGCGGTTGATGCCCATCGGCACCAAACTGCCCAACCCGATCGGCATGTTCGATGTGATTGGCAACGCTGCGGAAATGGTCCAGGAATCCTTCCAGCTGGTCCACGCCGGCCGCCGCCAGGGCACCTATGGCGGGTTTGTGGTCAAGGGCGGTAATTACCTGGAAGGCGAGGGCACGTTGTTCACCGGCATGCGCCGTGAGTACCCATTGTTCGCCGCCGACGGCACCGAGCAAAGCAACGAGACCACCGGTTTCCGCGTGGCGATTGGCGCACTGTCGGCGCCGCGCTCGCGCTACAAGGAGCTGTTTGCGCAGTGGCAGAAAGAAGGTCGCCTGGCCTCGCTGACCGATGCCATCGACGACGCTCAGGACCCGACCAAGCGCCTGGACAGCATTATCGCCGCCAGCGTCGACCCCAAGCTGCAAGCCGAATTGGGCCTGGTCAACGAGGAACTCAAACGCAACGTATCGCTGATCGCTCAACAGCGCGAAGAAGCGGCGGGTAACCTGATCCAGTCGGCGGCCCTGGTGGCCGAGACCATCAGCAACTACAACATTCGCCTGATCAACTTGCAGAAGAGTCGGCAGCAGGCCTTGGACAACAAAGACGAAGCCAGCGCGCAGTTGTTTGCCACGGCCATCCAGAACGGTCGCAGCGCGCTCGACGGCGCGGTAGCGATCTATATCGACAACCTGGCCACCGGCACCCGCTATACCGATGCGGTGATCCAGGCGCAGTTTCAACGGATCAAGGAAGAGTTGGATCGCAAACCGGTGCTCGGCAAGAGCCTGGTGACGCGCGCAACACTGTTCGTTCGCCATGTCGGCAACTACCGCAAGCAACAGCGGGCCGACCCGGCAACGATCTTGAAGGAATTGCTCGCAGCGAGCGGTCAGCGGTCTTGATCGTTGGCTGTATGGCGAGCTTGGAAGGGACTCAGGCGGCATCGGCCGTGCTGGGCAAGTCAAACTTAGAAGAGAACACAACTTATGCTTTTTTCCCGTAAGGCGGTTTCCAAGCGTCACTTGCTGCTGATCGCAGCCGGTTTCAGCACCGTACTGACCGGTTGCGCCACGTCGCCGGCCTCCAAGGTCGCGTCGAGCACCAAGGTCGAGTACTACCCAAGCTGCTACGAGCCGGTCCAGCACCTGCGTGCCACCGATTCGGACATGACCAAGTCGGTCGTTACCGGCGCGGCCATCGGCGCTGCCGGCGGTGCCCTGCTGGGCGTGTTGAGCGGCGACAAGGACAAGCGCGGCCGTAACGCCGCCATCGGCGCGGCGGGCGGTGCCCTGGCCGGCGGCGCGGCGGGTTACTACACCGAGCGTCAGAAGCAGATTGCCGACGACAACCAGCGCATTGCGTCCTACGCGGCCGACGTCAACAAGAGCGTGTCCGACATCGATCGCAGCACCGCCTACGCCAAAGCCTCGCAGCAGTGCTACCAGAGCGCGTTCACCAAGCTGGTGGCCGATCGCAAAGCCAAGACCGTCAACGACACCGAAGGCCGCAAGCGCCTGGCGGAAATCGTCGCCGGCCTGAAGGAATCCAACGACCTGATCGTAGCGGTCAATGGCAAAGCCGCCGAAGACCTGAACAACTACACCCAGGCTTATGAGAAAGACCTGCAACAGGTCGGTGTACAGCGTAACGACGTGGTGACCGTGGCCACCGCCGATACCACTCCGGTGGTTGCTCCGACCAAGGGCAAAAAGGCTGTGAAACCGGCCAAGAAGCCAGTGCTGCCGGTGGTGCCGAAAGAAGCTGTCGCTACCGAGAAAACCCTGCAGACCGCGCAGACCAAGCAAGCTGAAAGCAAGCAGGTCGCCAGCGCCGGTAAGGCACAGATCGAAGGCACCTGCCGCGATCCAAACCTGGCCGACTGGGCACCGGTCCCTTGCCCTAACGTTTAAGCAACATGTTGCTATAAGCGTTAAACGCCAGCCGATCTCCCGCTAAAGCGCGAGATCGGTGGCGTTCTTCCGGCAAATCGCTACACTGCTGCGGCCACTCAATAATTACACCGAGGCCGTGTGCATGAAATTTCGTCTTCTCCTGTGGGTGCTGGGCCTGATGATGGGCAAAGCCAGCCGCACCAACCCTGCCTTTCAGCAACAACTGGGTGATAAAGACCTGGCGTTCCAGTTGCAGACCCTCGACGGCAAGGTTGCCCGTCATTTCATCGTCAAAGATCAGCGCATCACCAGCCGCTCGGGTGTTCACCCCGCGCCGGCGTTTGCCATTGCCTTTAAAGATGCCGCCTACGGCTTCGCCACGATGCAGGCGAAAAACAAGCAACTGGCGTTTATGACGGGGATTCAGGACAAGTCGATCCAGATCAAGGGCAACCCGGCGCTGGTGATCTGGTTCCAGGGCTTGACCAAGTATTTGAAGCCGAAGAAAAAGAAATAGGGCTTTTCAGCTAGACCGAGTTGGTTTTATCGGGGGCAAGCCCCCTCCCACATTTGGAATGCATTCCCATGTGGGAGGGGGCTCGCCCCCGATTGCTATCTGACAGGCGCCACACTCAGCCCTGAGTGAATTGCGAGGCCAATTCGCGCAGCAAAACTTCGGCGTCCAGCACCTTACCCACCACTTCGTCAGCTTTGTCCCGGCTCAAGCCCAGACGCTCAAGCAGTGCATCCGGGATCGCTTCGTCCGGTCCGGAACCGATCCCACGGCTGCGCAGCAGGCGAACGGCCAGGCACACCAGGTTCGGGTACTCGGCGTAGTTGCCGTCGTAGGTCGGGTCGTGCTGGAAGCGCAGGGCGGTGGACAATTCGTCCGGCATGTCCCAATAACGCATCAACCAGGCGCCGATCTGCTCGCGGCTGATGCCCAGCAAGTGCTGTTCCACATAGCTGTGGCACAGGTGCGGGTTGACCTCCAAGTGGCGGCAGATCAGCGAGAAGTGCGGCGGGAACACATGGGCCAGCAACAGGTAGCCAAAGTTGTGCAGCAGGCCGGCGAGGTACGTCAGGCCCGCTTCCGGGCGCTGGGCGCGGGGCATGGCGCGGGTCAGGCCCTCGATCACGGCGGCGGTGTAGATCGACTGGTGCCAGTACGGCGTGGCCTGTTGCGGATGGTCCTTGGGCAGGCTCAAGGTTTTGCCCAGGGCCAGGCCCAGCGCCAGGTTGATCACCAGGTCGAACCCCAGCACGCGCACGATGGCGTCTTCCACGGAGCGGATCTTGCCCGGCGACGCGTAGTACGGTGACGCCGCCCAGCTCACCACCTGCGCCGCCAGCGCCGGGTCGGTTTCCACCACGCCGGTGATGTCGTCGATGGTGGCGTTGGGGTCGACCCGCAGCTTGATGATCTTCTGCGCAGTGTCGGCCAGCGGCGGAATTTCGATGGTCGCTTCCAGGCGCTGCTGGATACGGCGAGCGGTGAACGCCTGCATCGCCTGGGTGATTTCCTCGCGGTCATCATTAGGGCGGTCGAGGTTCGGGCGGATATTGCTCAACGGCTCGCCGAATTGCGCGGCGCTGGCCTTGGTGAGCATCGTCTTGAAGGCATCAGTGGGGATTTCCAGCAGCAGCCCGGCTTCGCCCGAATGCACCAACAGGCTCGGCTCGTTGAGCAGGCTGCCTTCGTACAGGCATGGCGAACTGGTGAGCGGCGGCAGGCCCGGCAGCAGTTTCAGGTCGTGCTTGTCCAGCATGCGCTTGATGCGATCCGGCGCCACGGCGGTCAGGCGACGCCCAGTGAGTTCGGCGAGGCGGTTGAGGTCCAGCAGTTGGTTCTGGGGAAACAGCACCATCAGTGCGCCCACCGCGTCTTCCAACAGCACGGCCTGCACCTTTTGCGCAGGATTCAGGCCCGGTTGTTCGGCGACTTCCGTGTAGCTGACGGCAAGCTTGGCGAGCAGAGCGCGGATAACCGGCGGGGCGGCCAGCGGGGCTGTGGCGTGGGCAACTTCTGACATGGCCTGATCCAATTTCGTACAGTCACCGAAGTATAACCAGCTTGATACAAGTGTTGGTCGGATAAGTGCTTTTTGTGACCCGGTTGGGGATCCGCGACGCCTTTTGCTTCGGCTGCGTCAAACCTGGCCGTATTGCTGACCGTGCCGCAGCCAGCGATCCAACAGCGGACTGACATGATCCGGCCAGCGCTCCAGCAGCGCTTGCGCCGCATCGCGGACGGCAGGCAGCAGGTCGGCGTCGCGCATCAGGTCGGCCACTTTGAACTGCAACAGGCCGGTCTGGCGCGTGCCGAGCATTTCACCGGGGCCGCGTAGTTCGAGGTCTTTTTCGGCGATGACAAAACCGTCGTTGGTTTCGCGCATGATGCCCAGGCGCTGGCGGCCGATCTGCGATAGCGGTGGGTGGTATAGCAGCACGCAGTGGCTGGCGGCGCTGCCTCGACCGACGCGGCCGCGCAGTTGGTGCAATTGCGCCAGGCCCAGGCGTTCGGGGTTTTCGATAATCATCAGGCTGGCGTTGGGCACGTCCACGCCGACTTCGATCACCGTAGTGGCCACCAGCAGTTGCAGGTTGCCGGCCTTGAATTCGGCCATCACCGCCGCTTTTTCCGCCGGCTTCATACGACCATGGATCAGCCCGACCTTGAGTTCGCCCAGGGCGCTGGTGAGGTCTTCATAGGTGGTTTCGGCGGCCTGGCAGGTCAGCTCTTCGGACTCTTCGATCAGCGTACAGACCCAGTACGCCTGGCGCCCTTCGGCGCACGCGCCGCGCACGCGCTCGATCACCTCGACCCGCCGCGTATCGGTGACCAGCACGGTGTTGACCGGGGTGCGACCCGGCGGCAATTCGTCGAGGATCGAGGTGTCGAGGTCGGCGTAAGCGCTCATCGCCAGAGTGCGCGGGATCGGCGTGGCAGTCATGATCAGTTGGTGCGGGCTCATACGTCCGCCCACGCCTTTCTGGCGCAGGGCCAGGCGTTGCTGCACGCCGAAGCGGTGTTGTTCGTCGATGATCACCAGCGCCAGGTTCTTGAACTGCACTTCGTCTTGAAACAGCGCGTGGGTGCCCACCACCATGGGGGCGCCGGCGGCGATCTGCTCCAGGGCGGCTACGCGGTTCTTGCCTTTGAGCTTGCCCGCCAGCCACGCCACTTCCAGGCCCAGCGGTTCGAGCCAGCGCTTGAAGGTGATGAAATGCTGCTCGGCTAGAATCTCGGTAGGCGCCATCAGCGCCACCTGGTAACCGGCCTCCAGCGCCTGCAGCGCGGCGAGGGCGGCGACCACGGTCTTGCCTGCGCCGACGTCGCCCTGGATCAGGCGCAGCATGGGTTCGTGCTGGCTAAGGTCGTAGGCGATTTCGTTGCCCACGCGCTGCTGGGCGCCGGTCGGCGTAAAGCCGAGATTGGCCAGGTATTGCGCGGGCAGACGCGTGGCCTTGGGCATCGCCGGCGCGCGCAGGGAGCGCATGCTTTCGCGCAGGCGTTGCTGGGACAGTTGGTGAGTCAGCAACTCTTCAAAGGCCAGGCGGTGCTGGGCCCAGTGATGACCCAGGGCCAGCTCGTCCACGTCGGCATCGGCGGGGGGGTGATGCAGGTAGCGAATCGCATCGGCCAGTGGCGCCAACTGGTAATCGCGGGCCAACTCCAAGGGCAGCCAGTCGGGCAGGCTGGTGGGGCCGAGCATGGACAGCGTCTGCATGCACAACTGGCGCAGGCGCTGTTGAGTCAGGCCTTCGGTGAGCGGGTAGATCGGGGTGAGGGTGGTATCTACCGGTGGCGGTTCGTCGCCGGTGATGGCGCGGTATTCCGGGTGGTAGATCTCCAGGCCCGACGCGCCGGGCCGGGCCTCACCGTAGCAGCGCACGCGGGTGCCGCGCTTGAGGCCCTCTTTCTGCGCATTGCTGAAGTGGTAGAAACGCAGGCTCAGGCCGCCGGTACCGTCCTGCAAGCGCACCACCAGGCTGCGGCGCTTGCCCATCACCACATCGGCACCGCTGACGGTGCCTTCGATCACCGCATCCTGCCCAGGGCGCAAGTGGCCGATGGGCACCACGCGGGTGCGGTCCTGATAGCGCAGGGGCAGGTGGAACAGCACGTCCTGGAGGTTCTCCAGGCCGACCTTGGCCAACTTCTCGGCCATGGCCTCACCGACACCCTTGAGTGCCGTCACCGACACCTGCGACAGCTCAGTCATACGGTTACTTAGCTCGCCGCAGTCGGCTTGGCCACCGAGCACAGGCGGATGGAGTCGGCGAGAATCTCAATCGCCTTGGGCCTTGGGAAGCTGGCGCGCCAGGCGATGGCCACCGTGCGGAACGGCACCGGCGGTGTAAGCGGGCGTACTTCGATTACGCCGGGGGCGTAGTGATGGCTGTCCACGGCCGACAGTGGCAGGATCGAGATGCCCAGGCCCGAGGCGACCATGTGACGGATGGTTTCCAGGGAGCTGGATTCCACGGTGGTGTGCTTGGCGCCGTCGTTGCCCTTGGTGAGGGTCGGGCAGGCTTCCAGCACCTGATCGCGGAAGCAGTGGCCTTCACCGAGCAGCAGCAGGCTTTTGTCGTTGAGCAGGGCAGCGTCGATGCTGGCTTTTTTGGTCCACGGGTGCGAGGCGGGCATCAGCACCTGGAACGGCTCGTCGTAGAGCGCCAGGGTGAGCACATCCGCTTCATTGAACGGCAGGGCGATGATGATCGCATCCAGCTCGCCGTTGCGCAGTTTGTCGCGCAGTACGTGGGTGAAGTTTTCTTCGATATACAGCGGCATCTGCGGCGCGACGCGGTGCAGTTGCGGAATCAAGTGCGGGAACAGGTATGGGCCGACGGTGTAGATGGCCCCGACCTTGAGCGGCGCGGTCAGTTGGTTCTTACCGGCCTGAGCCAGCTCGCGAATGCTTTGCGCCTGCTCCAGCACCTTCTGGGCCTGGGCGACGATGCCTTCGCCTACTGGCGTGAGGCGTACGGCGCTCTTGCTGCGCTCGAAAATCAGCACACCGAGTTCGTCTTCAAGCTTTTTCACGCCCACCGACAGCGTCGGCTGGCTGACATGGCAGCGCTCGGCCGCATGGCCAAAGTGTTGCTCTTGGGCGAGGGTCACGATGTAGCGTAATTCTGTAAGAGTCATAGCGGGCGTCCATGAGGTTGCGGGCCAAGCATACCGGCTGCAATCGATAGACGCACGTTATCAGAAGTTTGTTAGGGATTGAGTGGGAACTGCTGAGGATTTTGCTGAAGGTGACGAGGGTTGCCCCTCGCCACGCTCATGTTCAGCGGCGACGCTTTTCGATGTTGTACACGAACGGTGCAACGATCTCGATGCTGCCGCTCTTGACCATATCGGCCGGCGGTTTGGGCAGCGGTTGCGCACGACGGATCATGTCCAGGGTGGCGCGGTCCAGGTCGGCGTTGCCGGAAAGGCCCACCAGCTCGTAGGACAGCACATTGCCTTCGGCATCGACCACGAACTTCAGGCGGTTCAGACCTTCCTTGCCTCGGGCCTGGGCGCCTGGCGGATACTTCTTGTACTTCTGCAAGTGGGCCAGCAACGTGCCTTCCCAAGACGCCTTGGCCGCCAGCTGTTGTGGCGACGGCCCTGGTGCAGGCTGTGCCGATTTCTGCGGTGGCGCTTGGGTCGGCGGCGTATCGCTCGGTGGCTCCTCGGAAGGTTTTTCCTTGGGCGGCTCGGGCTTTTTCTCCACCGGCTTGGGCGGCTGGGGTTTAGGCTTGGGCTTGACCGGCTTGGGCACCTGGATCGTTGGCTTGGGCGCCTCGGCCATTTTCGGCAGCGGCAGCTCTTCCACCGGGGCGGGCGGCTGCGGCGGCGTTACCACCTTCGGCGGGGCCGGAGGCGGTGGCGGTGCGGGAGCAGGCGCCAGGTCGATGACCATGGCTGCCGGCGGCAACTGCACCGTGCGCGGCGCCGACCAGTGGAGTGCGATGGCAATCGCGATGGCATGCACGCCCAGTACGACGGCGAGGCTGGTGCCATAACGCGTCAGTTTGTGGCGCGTCGTGATCATTTCTTGGCTGCCGTCTCAAGTCCAACCAGGCCAACCTTGAGGTAGCCGGCCGCCCGCAGGGCATCCATCACACTCATCAGATCGCCGTAGTCCACGCCTTTGTCGGCTTGGAAGAAGATCGTCGTGTCCTTCTTGCCTTGGGTCTTGGCGTCGAGCGCCGGGCCCAGGGTTTCGGTTTTGACTTCTTCTTCGCCCAGGAACAGACGTTGATCCGCCTTGACGCTGAGGAAGATCGGCTTTTCCGGTCGTGGCGCCGGTTTGGCGCTGGAGGCGGGCAGGTCGACCTTGATGTCTACGGTGGCCAACGGTGCGGCCACCATGAAGATGATCAGCAGCACCAGCATCACGTCGATAAACGGCGTGACGTTGATTTCGTGGTTCTCGACGAGTTCGGTTGCGAGCTGCGCTCGGTAGGCAGGTGGTCGAGGTCGCGGCTGACCAGCAGCAGGACTTCCGCCGACGCGTCCGACACCTGGGCCTTGTAGCCGGCAATCGAGCGGGCGAAGACGTTGTAGATCACCACTGCCGGAATCGCTGCCACCAGACCCAGCGCAGTTGCCAGCAGAGCTTCGGCGATGCCGGGGGCAACCACGGCAAGGTTGGTGGTCTGGGTTTTGGCGATGCCGATAAAGCTGTTCATGATGCCCCATACGGTGCCGAACAGACCGACGAACGGTGCGGTGGAGCCGATGGTCGCCAGAACGCCGGTGCCGCTGCTCATGTTGCGGCCGCAGGCAGCCACCAGACGCTCAAGGCGGAAGGCGACACGCTCTTTGATGCCTTCTTTTTCGCGAGTGTTGGCCGACAGGCGCATCTCTTCCAGTGCATCGTGCACCAGGGTATTGGCCAGGGTGCCTTTCTTGGCTGCGCTTTCGCTGGCTTCCTTGAGGGTGGTGGCCTTTTTCAGATGGACGATTTCAGTACGCAGGCGACGCTTGGCGCCCAGCAGCTCGAAGCCTTTGGCGATCCAGATGGTCCAAGTGATGATCGAGGCTATGGCCAGGCCGATCATCACAGCTTTCACCACCACGTCAGCGTTCTGGTACATACCCCAGGGCGACAGGTCGTGGGCCATGCCCAAGGTGTTGTTCTCTTCCAGCACCACACCGGTGTCGTCAGCAGCCGGGGCGGCCGGGTCGGTGGCGACTGGCGCGGCAGGCGGTGCGGGCGGGGTGGCGGCATTCTGCTCGGCGGCAGCAGGTGTGGCGGGTGCGGTGGCATCGGCGAATGCGGCGGTCGGCGCCAGCAGAACGCTGAACAGCAGCGCAGCAATCGCGCGCCAGGCGCGGGAAGGGCTGTGAGGCTTGGTTGGCGAAGCGGGGGTTGTATTACGTGTCATGCTGGCCGGACCTGAGAGAAAGAATGAGTGATTGTCCTTCCAGACCCAGAGCAAGGGGCGAGGACAAATGGGTGGTCATTATTGCAAGTAATTCTTGTTAACAGAAGTAATACAGTAACTTTATTTGCCCTTTTTCTGGCCGTCGGTCAACTGAGAGGGCTAACCTAGACCTTTCAATACGGAGTTTTATGATGTCCGCGCCTTCTGTTGTGATTGTCGGATGTGGCGATGTGGGGAGTCGGTTAGCCAGCCAATTGCTTGCCTCGAAATGGGAGGTGTACGGCCTGCGGCGCGACATTTCGCGCTTGCCTGTCGGGGTGATCGGCATTGGCGGTGACCTGTTCAAAAAGGACTGCCCCGATACCTGGCCAATCGGCGGCGTGGATTACCTGGTGTATTGCGCCGCCGCGACCGATCACGATGAAGCTGGCTACCGCGCGGCTTACGTGCAGGGGCTGCAACATGTTCTGGAGTGGCTCGGCGATTACGGCCAGCAACCCAAACATCTGCTGTTTGTGTCCAGCAGCAGTGTGTATGGGCAGCAGAACGGTGAATGGGTCGACGAAACGTCCGAAACCCAGGCCAAAGGCTATTCCGGGCAGATCATGCTCGAAGCCGAGCAGGTTGCGTTGAACAGCGGCATTCCCGCCAGCATTGTGCGGTTAACCGGCATTTACGGCCCAGGCCGCGAATGGTTGCTGACCCAGGTGCGCCAAGGTTACCGGGTGGCGGTCGATCCACCGTTATATGGCAACCGGATCCACGCGGACGACGCGGCAGGCTTGCTCGCGTTTTTGCTGCGGCATGTGGAGCAGGGCGGTTCGCTGGATAAGGTCTACATCGGTGTGGATGACGCGCCGGCGCCGCTGGCCGAAGTGGTGGCCTGGCTGCGCGATTATCTGGGCGTGACAGAGTGGTCAGACGAGGCCAGTGTGCGGCGTGCGGGGAGCAAGCAATGCAGCAACGCGCGGATCAAGGCGCTGGGCTGGGCACCGACATACCCGACTTACCGGGAAGGCTACGCGGCGATCCTCAAGGGCTGAAACACGATCTGAAAAATGTGGGAGGGGCCTGCCCCTCTCACATTCAACTGCCTGCAAGGGTCGTTACTGTTTTTCCAACAGCCATTGGCGTGGGCCTGGCGTAAACGAAGGTACTTCGTCTGCCTGTGCCGTATTGACCGCCTGGAAAATTTCCAGCTGTTTGCCCTTGCGCATGAAAATCCAGGGGTTGCCCTGGCCATTGAGTTGCAGCCAGATGCTGTCGTAGCCGCCACTCATAGAGGCGCAATCGCCTGCCAGGCACAGCGAATACCGGTCGACTTTGGGTAGGCCGACAACCTTGCCGTCGGCCTGGAACTGCACGATTGCGCCGTTGCCGAAGCCGTCGGTGATTTTCCAGTCGCCGCCCAGGTAGGCGGCATAGAGCGCTCGTTCGAAGTTGGCGCCCAATGGTGCGCCTTCCGGAGCTGGGTCTTTAGCACGGGCGAACAGTTGCTCGGGCTCGTTATCGTTGGCCACTTGCAGCAACTGCTTACCTTTGCGCTTGAGTTCAGTGGCGGAACTGCCATAGAAATCCACGCTCCAGGCGCCGGATTGTTGCCCGAGCAACTTGCCTTCGGCGACTTCAAAACCGTTGTAGTAGCGGGCTTGAGATGCCTTGACGTTGACCTCCCATTCGAGGTTCGGGCCAAAGCTTTGCAGCGCTTCACGCAGAGGGCCGCCCTTGGCTGCCGCATCGATGGCGACCTGATTGATCCAAGTGCCGCTCACGTCTTGGTCGGCAGGGTTGCTGGCACAGCCGCCGAGCAACAGGGCGAGCAATGAAGAGGCTACAAGCGCTTTGCGCATCATGAAATCCTTTTAAAACGAGGTCGGCGCAGCCTGTAGGGGCTGCGCCGGGTGTTTTTACTCGATCACCAGAATCGCGTCCATCTCAACCTGCGCGCCTTTTGGCAGGGCTGCCACGCCGATGGCGGCACGGGCTGGGTACGGCTGTTCGAAGTACTTGCCCATGATCTCGTTGACCTTGGCGAAGTGGCTCAGGTCGGTGAGGAAAATGTTCAGTTTGACGATGTCCTTGAACGAACCGCCGGCGGCTTCGGCCACGGACTTGAGGTTTTCGAAGACTTGAACTGTCTGGGCTTCGAAGCCTTCCACCAGTTCCATGGTTTTTGGGTCCAGAGGAATCTGGCCGGACATGTAGACGGTATTGCCTGCCTTGATTGCCTGGGAGTAAGTACCGATGGCGGCCGGGGCTTTGTCGCTGGTGATAACAGTCTTGGTCATGAATGACTCCTTGTAATAGGCAGTGGCGGGGTTGAAGAACTACGCACGCATGCGGGTAATGCGGATGACCCCGGTCAAGGCGCGCAGCTTCTTGATCACACGGGCCAGGTGTACGCGGTCGTGTACGCTGACCACTAGTTGGACCACGCTGATGCGACCATCGCGTTCGTCCATGCTGATCTTTTCGATGTTGCCGTCGGCGGCGTTGACGCTGCTGGCCAGCAGGGCGATCAGGCCGCGCTGGTGCTCCAGCTCAACGCGCAGTTCGACGTTGAATTCGCCGGTGACATCCTTGGCCCACGAAAGCTGGATGCATTTTTCCGGGTTATGCCGGATTTCGGAGATGTTTCGGCAGTTGTCCAGGTGCACCACCATGCCCTTGCCCGCGGACAGGTGGCCAACGATCGGATCGCCCGGGATCGGTGTGCAGCATTTGGCGTAGCTGAGCACCAGGCCCTCGGTGCCGCGAATCGCCAATGGGCCTTCGGGGCTCGGCAATTGCTCGCCCTCGCCCAGCAGGCGGCGGGCGACCACATAGGCCATGCGGTTGCCCAGGCCGATATCTTCCAGCAGGTCCTCGATGGTTTCCTGGCGATATTCGTGAAGCATCGCCTGCACGCGTTCTTGGGGAATCTTGTCCAGGGCGCTGTCGAAACCGTTGAGTACCTTGTTCAGCAGGCGCTCGCCCAGGCTGACGGACTCGGAACGGCGCTGCAGTTTCAGGGCGTGGCGAATGTGTGTGCGGGCCTTGCCGGTGACCACGAAATTGAGCCAGGCCGGGTTCGGTCGTGCGCCCGGTGCGCTGACGATCTCCACGGTGGAACCGCTTTGCAGCGGCTCCGACAGTGGCGCCAGGCGCCGGTTGATGCGGCAGGCGATGCAACTGTTACCCACATCGGTGTGCACGGCATAGGCGAAATCGACAGCCGTGGAGCCTTTGGGCAGCTCCATGATCCGGCCTTTGGGCGTGAACACGTAGACCTCGTCCGGGAACAGGTCGATTTTCACGCTTTCGATAAATTCGAGGGAGTTGCCCGCGCGTTGCTGCATTTCCAGCACGCCTTTAACCCATTGGCGGGCGCGGGCATGGGTGCCTTTGGGCTGCTCGTCGCCACTGGATTTGTACAGCCAATGGGCGGCGATGCCGTTGTTGGCCATTTCTTCCATTTCACGGGTGCGGATCTGGATCTCGATCGGCACGCCATGCATCCCGAACAGCGTGGTATGCAGCGACTGATAGCCGTTGGCCTTGGGGATGGCGATGTAGTCCTTGAAGCGGCCGGGCAGGGGTTTGTACAAATTATGCACAGCGCCGAGCACGCGGTAGCAAGTGTCGACCTTGTCTACGATGATCCGGAACGCATACACGTCCATGATCTCGTTGAAGGCCCGACGCTTGCCGCGCATCTTTTTATAGATGCCGTAAATGTGCTTCTGCCGGCCACTGACCTCGCCTTCGATTTCGTCGATGGCCAGGCAATGGCTCAGCGACTCTTCGATCTTGTTGACGATTTCCTTGCGGTTGCCCCGGGCACGCTTGACCGCCTGGTAGATGCGCGCCGAGCGCATGGGATGCATCGCCTTGAAGCCGAGGTCTTCGAATTCGATGCGAATGGCGTGCATGCCCAGCCGATTGGCGATGGGCGCATAGATTTCCAAGGTTTCCTTGGCAATGCGCCGGCGTTTTTCGCCGGACAGCACTTCCAGCGTGCGCATGTTGTGCAGCCGGTCGGCCAGTTTGACCAGGATCACGCGGATATCGCGGGCCATGGCCATGGCCATCTTCTGGAAGTTTTCCGCCTGGGCTTCGGCTTTGGTCTCGAAATTCATCTGGGTCAGTTTGCTGACCCCGTCGACCAGTTCGGCCACGGTTTCGCCGAATTGGGAGCTGAGCGCTTCCTTGGCGATTCCGGTGTCTTCGATCACGTCATGCAGCATCGCGGCCATCAGGCTCTGATGGTCCATGTGCATGTCGGCAAGAATATTAGCCACCGCAAGAGGATGGGTGACGTACGCCTCGCCACTGC
>Ga0302347_1001586_pt1 | contig 26753 bp, 20 predicted proteins | sample PhyWR1_FD_202178 | JGI IMG/M metagenome (GOLD analysis project Ga0302347, IMG submission 202178) | Leaf surface microbial communities from wheat plants in UC Gill Tract Community Farm, Albany, California, United States - DLSL W.R1 (v2)... | ecosystem: Host-associated > Plants > Phyllosphere >...
CGAGCGCTACATGAGCATGCAGCAGGAACTGGCCTCCACCCGCTCGTTGCTGCGCTCACGCCAGAGCAAGTACACCTTCGCGCACTTTATCGGTACCAGCGCCGCGAGCCTGGAAGTCAAACGCCGGGCGCGGCGCAGCGCCAAGACCGAGTCGCCGGTGTTGCTGCTGGGGGAAACCGGCACCGGCAAGGAGTTGCTGGCCCAGGCCATTCATGGCGCCTCGTCACGGGCACACAAGGCATTTGTGAGCATCAACAGCGCGGCTATCCCCCATGACCTGCTCGAAGCCGAGTTCTTCGGCACCGCGCCCGGCGCGTTTACCGGCGCCGACCGCAAGGGCCGCCCCGGCAAGTTCCAGATCGCCCAGGGCGGCACGCTGTTTCTCGACGAAATCGGCGACATGCCCCTGCCGCTGCAAAGCAAACTGCTACGGGTGTTGCAGGAAAAGGAGTTCGAACCGGTCGGCTCCAACGAGATGCTACACAGCGACGTACGGGTGATTGCGGCCACGTCGATGGACCTTGAGGCGGCGATCAAACGTGGCGAGTTTCGCGCGGACCTGTATTACCGCCTGAATGTGCTGCCGATCCAGGTCCCGCCCCTGCGCGAACGCTTGGAAGATATTCCGGCGCTTAGCGAGGCGATCCTCGAAGAACTGCGCAGCCATCACGAACTGGACCGCGAAGCCCTGGACTTATTGGCCCAGCATGCCTGGCCGGGGAATATCCGTGAGTTGCGCAACGTACTGGAGCGCGCGGCGCTGTTAAGTGATGACTTGATATTGAACGCCCAGGAAGTCCGTGCGGCCATCGGCACCTTCAGCCCGGTGGCACGTAGCACTGCCGTGGCGGCGGAGGAAGGTGAAAGCTACAACGCGGCGCGGGAGCGGTTTGACCGGCAGGTGATTGTGGCGGCGCTCAAGGCTTGTGATGGGAATGTGGTGGAGGCGGCTAAGCGGTTGGGGCTGGGGCGGTCGACGTTGTACAAGAAAATGGTCGCGCTAGGTATCACCTGATCTCAAATAAGAGACTTAATTCTTAAAAAATAGACAATCACTGTGGGAGGGGGCTTGCCCCCGATAGCATTGGTTAAGGCACTCTATTTCGGGCTAATACACCGCAATCGGGGGCAAGCCCCCTCCCACACTTGATCCGCACCTGTCTCCAGATTGAGACATTAGCCGAATCCAATTGAAAAATATTCATATATTTCAACAAGTTAGTTAATTGGCACGCATCTCGCTATAGCCCTTCCCCACCGCGTCACCACAAAAATAACAATCCTATCTGGAGACACACCATGAGTGTGATCATTGCCCTGGCAGCCCTCGCGCTGCTGATGCTGGCTGCCTACCGTGGCTATAGCGTTATCTTGTTCGCCCCCATCGCCGCGCTAGGAGCGGTGCTGCTGACCGACCCCTCCGCCGTCGCCCCTGCCTTTACCGGGGTGTTCATGGAAAAAATGGTCGGTTTTATCAAACTGTATTTCCCGGTGTTCCTGCTCGGTGCGGTGTTCGGCAAGCTGATCGAACTGTCGGGGTTTTCCCGTTCGATCGTGGCCGCGGCGATCCGTTTGCTCGGCACGCGCCAGGCGATGCTGGTGATCGTGCTGGTCTGCGCTCTGCTCACCTACGGCGGCGTCTCGCTGTTTGTGGTGGTGTTCGCGGTGTACCCGTTTGCGGCGGAGATGTTCCGCCAGAGCAATATCCCCAAGCGCCTGATCCCGGCGACCATCGCCCTGGGTGCGTTTTCGTTCACCATGGACGCCCTGCCCGGCACGCCGCAGATTCAGAACATCATCCCCAGCACCTTTTTCAACACCACCGCCTGGGCGGCGCCGTGGCTGGGGCTGATCGGCACGATTTTCGTGTTCTGCGCCGGCATGCTTTACCTGGCGCGCCAGCGCAACAAGGCCCAGCGCGCCGGTGAAGGCTACGGCACCGAACTGCGCAACGAGCCGGAAACCGCCGAGAACCTGACATTGCCCAACCCGTGGATCGCGCTGTCGCCGCTGATCCTGGTGGGGGTGATGAACCTGCTGTTCACCCACTGGATCCCGCAGTGGTACGGCAAGACCCACAGCCTTAGCCTGCCGGGCATGAGCGCGCCGGTGACCACCGAAATCGCCAAGCTAACGGCAATCTGGGCGGTGCAGGCGGCGTTGCTGGTGGGGATTATCGTGGTGCTGGTGTTCGGCTTCTCGGCGATCAAGAGCAAACTCGCCGAAGGCAGCAAAAGCGCGGTCAGCGGTGCATTGCTGGCGGCGATGAACACCGCGTCGGAATACGGCTTCGGTGCGGTCATCGCTTCGTTGCCGGGCTTTCTGGTACTGGCGGACTGGCTTAAGGGCATCCCCAACCCGCTGGTCAACGAGGCGATCACTGTGACGTTGCTGGCGGGTATCACCGGTTCCGCCTCGGGCGGCATGAGCATCGCCCTGGCGGCGATGTCCGAGAGTTTTATCGCGGCGGCCCACGCGGCCAATATCCCCCTTGAAGTGCTGCACCGGGTCGCGGCCATGGCCAGCGGCGGCATGGACACCCTGCCCCACAACGGCGCGGTGATCACCCTGCTGGCGGTCACTGGCCTGACCCACCGCGAAGCTTACAAAGACATTTTCTGTATTACGCTGATCAAGACCCTGGCGGTCTTTGTGGTGATCGGTGTTTTCTACGCCACTGGCATTGTGTGAGGTAATCATGACCACTCTAACCGGCAAAACCGCACTGGTTACCGGCTCCACCAGCGGCATCGGCCTGGGCATTGCGCTCAGTTTGGCCAAGGCCGGCGCCAACCTGATCCTCAACGGCTTCGGCGACGCCTCGCAGGTCATCGCTGAGGTCTCTCGGTACGGCGGCAAGGTGGGCCATCACCCGGCGGACGTCAGCGACCCGGCGCAGATCGCCGACATGTTTGCCTATGCCGAGCGTGAGTTCGGCGGTGTGGACATACTGGTGAACAACGCCGGCATCCAGCATGTGGCGGCGGTAGAAGACTTCCCGGCCGAGCGCTGGGACGCCATCATCGCGATCAACCTGTCGTCGGTGTTCCACAGCACGCGCTTGGGTCTGCCGGGCATGAAGGCCAAGGGTTGGGGGCGTATCGTCAATATCGCCTCGGTGCATGGCCAGGTCGGTTCGGTGGGCAAGGCAGCTTATGTGGCGGCCAAGCATGGCGTGATCGGCCTGACCAAAGTGGTGGGCCTGGAGACCGCCACCAGCAACGTGACCTGCAACGCGATCTGCCCCGGCTGGGTGCTGACGCCGCTGGTGCAGAAACAGATCGACGATCGCATCGCCCAAGGCGTGGACCCGCAGCAGGCGCAACACGATCTGCTGGCGGAGAAACAACCGTCGCTGGAATTCGTGACCCCGTCGCAACTGGGCGAGCTGGTGCTGTTCTTATGCAGCGAGGCCGGCGCCCAGGTGCGTGGCGCGGCGTGGAATATCGATGGTGGCTGGCTGGCCCAATAGATCAAACACAGCGAAATGCTGTCGTTTGCAAGACGTGCATAAGAACAAGAGACCCTGCTGATGTCCGAGATCCTCTGGCAACCCTCCCCGGACCGCATCCGTACGACGCGCATGGACCAGTTCCGGCGCTTTATCAATGATCGGCACGCCGTGCAGCTTAGCGACTACCCGGCCCTGCACCAGTGGAGCATCGACCAGCGCGCCGAGTTCTGGCAGGCCATCGTGGCGTTCTTCGATGTGCAGTTTCGCAGCTCGCCCAGCGCCGTACTGATCGAAGGGGATGTTATGCCCAGCGCTCAGTGGTTCCCCGGCGCGATCCTGAACTTTGCCGAGCATTTGCTGCGTCGCCGCGACCATCACCCGGCCGTGATCGCCATCGGCGAAGACGGCCAGCGCGAACAACTGACCTACGCCGAACTCGCCGCCCATGTCGCCGGCTTGCAAAACAGCCTGCGAGCGGCGGGCGTTGGTCTGGGTGACCGGGTCGCGGCGTGCATGCCCAACACCTGGCAGACCCTGGTGGGTATGCTCGCCACCACCAGCCTTGGCGCGATCTGGTCGTGCTCCTCGCCGGATTTCGGCACCCAAGGCGTGATCGACCGCTTCGGCCAGATCGAACCCAAGGTGCTGATCACCTGCGCCGGTTATCGGTATGCCGGCAAAATCATTGATCAAAGCGCCAAGCTCAATGAAATCCTCGAACGCTTGCCGTCCCTGGAACAACTGATCGTGGTGCCCTACGCACGGCCCGAGGCACGGGTCGAGGACTATCACACCCAGGCCCGCGTCACCCTGTGGCAGGACGCCTACCAACCCGGCGGCGAACCGGCGTTTGTCGCAGTGCCGTTCGATCATCCGCTGTACATCCTGTATTCCAGCGGCACCACCGGGGTGCCCAAGTGCATCATCCATGGCACCGGTGGTGTGTTGCTCACCCATCTGAAGGAACATGGCCTGCATGCCGACCTGTCCCGCGACGATTGCCTGTTCTACTACACCACCTGCGGCTGGATGATGTGGAACTGGCTAGTCTCGGTGCTGGCCCTGGGCGCCACGGCGGTGCTGTATGACGGCTCGCCGTTTCATCCGGGGCCCGAGCGCTTGATCGACCTGATCGATGCCGAACGTATCAGCGTGTTCGGCACCAGCCCCAAGTTCCTCGCCACCCTGGAAAAGGCCGGGCTGCAACCGCGTCTGAGCCATGACCTGAGCAGCCTCAAGGGCTTGATCTCCACCGGCTCGCCGTTGTCGCCCCAGAGCTACGACTACGTCTACCGCGAGATCAAGGCCGAGCTGTGCCTGTCGTCGATGTCCGGCGGCACCGATATCGTCTCCTGTTTTGTGATCGGCAACCCGGTGCTGCCGGTGCGCCGTGGCGAAATGCAATGCAAGAGCCTGGCGATGGCCATCGAGGTGTGGGACGAGAAGGCCCAGCCGTTGATCGGCGAAAAAGGGGAACTGGTGTGTACCCGTCACTTCCCGGCCATGCCCATCGGCCTATGGAACGACCACGACGGGCAGAAGCTGCGCGCGTCGTATTTCGCTCAGTTTCCCGGCGTGTGGGCCCAGGGCGACTACGCCGAGGAGCGCGCCAATGGCAGCCTGCTGATCCATGGGCGCTCGGACGCGGTGCTCAACCCCGGCGGCGTGCGCATCGGCACCGCCGAGATCTATCGCCAAGTGGAGAAGGTGCCCCAGGTGCTAGAGAGCCTGGCCATCGGCCAACGCTGGCAGGACGATGTGCGGGTGGTGCTGTTTGTGCGTCTGGACGATGGCGTCGAGCTGGATGACGCGCTGCAACAGCAGATCCGCCAGGTGATCCGCGCCAACACCACGCCACGCCATGTGCCGGCGAAGATCCTCGCCGTCCATGACATTCCGCGCACCATCAGCGGCAAGATCGTCGAACTGGCGGTACGCAATGTGGTGCACGGCGAACCGGTGAAGAACACCGATGCCCTGGCCAACCCCCAAGCACTGGAGGCTTTTCGCGACCGTCCCGAACTGGCGTGAAGATGAAAGGTTTCAGCCCTGAGCAGCTGATTTGCAAGACAAAACGCCAATGCGTGCTATTTTTCCCGGGTAGTCACCCAGGGCCGACTCACGGGATAATGGGTGTTTTCATCTTTCAAGGCGTTACGCTCAGGGCTTTTTCATGAATGGAACATCCACCGGTAGCGAAGCCGCTGCATTGATCGCGCGGCTGGACTGGGCACACAGCCCGCTCGGTGAGGCCAATGACTGGCCGCAAAGCCTGCGCACAGCGGTCGACATCGTGATCAACTCTCCGATGCCGATGCTCCTGTTGTGGGGCCACCAACTTATTCAGTTGTATAACGATGGCTTCGCCCGACTGGCGGGCAACAAGCACCCCGGCGCCATGGGCCAGCCGGCACACCAGGCTTGGCCGGAACTGGAGAGCTTCACCGCACCGATCTACAACGCCGTGCTGGAGGGGCAGGTGCGCACCTTCAGCGAGCAGCGCTTTGTGCTGCAGCGCAACCAGCGCGATACCGAGATCTGGCTGGACCTCACCTACAGCCCCATCCGCGACGAAAGCGGCGAGGTCGCTGGCATCCTGGTCACCGCCATCGAAACCAACGAGCGGCGCAGCAAAGCCCTGGAGCTGCAACAGCGCTCCGAGGCCAGCCTCAAGGCCCAACACAACAGCGAGGAACGCCTGCAACTGGCCCTGGCCGCCACCGACGCGGTGGGCACCTGGGATTGGGACATCGGCGAAGACCATTTCATCGCCGACGCCCACTTCGCCTACCTGCACGGCGTCGATCCGGCGGACGCCGGCCTGTTGCCCATCAGCGATTACCTGCAAGGCGTACACCCCGAAGACCGTGGCACGGTGACGCGCAGTATCAAGTATTGCATCACCAACGGCACCGAATACGCCGAGGAATACCGCCTGTTGCAGCCCGATGGCGAGGTGCGCTGGGTGTTCGCCCGCGGCCGCTGCTACAAGGATCAACAGGGCCGTCCGGCGCGCTTCCTCGGCGCGGCGCTGGACCTGACCGAACGCAAGCACACCGAACAGGCCCTACGCCAGAGCCAGACCGAGTTGCAGCTGATCATCAACGCCATGCCAGTGCTGATCGGTTATGTGGACCACGACGAGCGCTTTCGCCTGAACAACAGCGCGTATCTGGAGTGGTACGGCAAGACGCCCGAGGAACTGTACGGCAAGACCATCCGCGAAGTGCTCGGCGAGGAGGTGTACGCCGGGCGCGCGGACAAAATCGCCGCCGCACTCAAGGGCAAGGCCTGTAGCTTCCTCACCGTCACGCCGCACCGCGATGGGCGGCCGCGGCACGCACTGATGAAGTACCTGCCACGCTTCAGCAACGACGGTTCGGTCAATGGTTTCTACATCTTTGTGATCGACGAGACCGAACGCAAACTCACCGAGGAGGCCTTGCGCCACCTCAACGAAAACCTCGAAGAACGGGTGGCCCAGCGCACCCAGGCCCTGGCCGAGGCCAACCAGCGCCTGCAAAACGAAATGTACGAACGTGAACGTGCCGAAGACGCCCTGCGCCATGCGCAAAAAATGGAAGCGGTGGGCCAGCTCACCGGTGGCATCGCCCACGACTTCAACAATATGCTCACCGGCATTATCGGCAGTCTGGACCTGATGCAGCGCTATATCGCCGCCGGGCGCAGCGATGAAATCGGCCGTTTTACCGACGCCGCCGTGGCCTCCGCCCATCGCGCCGCCGCCCTCACCCACCGGCTGCTGGCGTTCTCGCGCCGCCAGTCGCTGGACCGCCGCCCGCTGGACCCGAACCAATTGGTGGCATCCCTGGAAGACCTGTTTCGCCGTACCAAGGGTGCGCACATCACCCTCAAAGTGAAGCTGGGCCAGGACATCTGGCCGGTCAACACCGACGCCAGCCAGTTGGAAAACGCCCTGCTCAACCTGGTGATCAATGCCCGTGATGCCATGCCCGATGGCGGCGAGCTACTGATCGAAACCGCCAACAGCTACCTGGACGGCACCGACATCACCACCCTCGAACCGGTCAAGGCCGGCGATTACGTGATGCTCGGGGTGTGCGACAACGGCACCGGCATGGCGCCGAAAATACTCGCCAAGGCGTTCGACCCGTTCTTCACCACCAAACCCATCGGCCAGGGCACCGGCCTGGGGCTGTCGATGATCTACGGCTTTGCCCAACAGTCCGGCGGCCATGTGACCATCCAGAGCGCACCGGGCCAGGGCACCTGTGTGCGCCTGTACCTGCCGCGCCTGCACGGCACGTCCCTGGAAAGCAGCCTGCCGGCCAGCCTCGGTGAAGCCCCGGTGGCTTTGGCGGGCGAAGCAGTGGTGGTGGTCGAGGATGACCTGGCGGTGCGCATGCTGGTGGTGAACCTGCTGGACGAATTGGGCTATACCGCGCACCAGGCGGCGGACGCCCGGACCGCCTTGCCGTTGCTGGAATCGGACCTGCGTGTGGACCTGCTGGTGACCGACGTCGGCCTGCCGGGCATGAACGGCCGGCAACTGGCGGAAATCGCCCGCCAGCACCGTCCGGGCCTCAAGGTGCTGTTTATGACGGGCTACGCCGAAACGGCTGCCGAGCGCCAAGGGTTTCTGGAGGATGGCATGGACATGGTGGCCAAGCCGTTTTCCATCGACCTGCTGGCCACCAAAATCCGCGGCATGATCGGCGTCGACGAAGGACTTCAGGCATAATCGCGCGCCGTCGCACACCTGGTAGAGATCAATGAAAGCCCAAGCCCGTCATATCCTGGTGAAAACCAGCGAAGAAGCCGAACAACTCAAGCAGCGCATTGCCAAGGGCGAAGCCTTTGATGTGCTGGCCAAGAAGTACTCCACCTGCCCGTCGGGCAAACGTGGCGGCGATTTGGGCGAGATCCGGCCCGGGCAGATGGTGGGGGCGATCGACGCAGTGATTTTCAAGAAGCCGCTGCGGGTGGTGCATGGGCCGATCAAGAGCAAGTTTGGGTATCACTTGGTGCAGGTGTTTTATCGCGATTGAGGGATGCCTTTAGGGTCGTATCGGGGCAAGCCCTCTCCTACATATATCTGGAGCAATGCAATCGACTGTGGGAGGGGGCTTGCCCCCGATCCGCCGAAGGCGCCCATTCACCCCAGGGGAATCAATGCCCCCGGCACCTGAATCACCCGACTGGCCAGACGATGTCCAGCCAATGCCGCCGCCTCGGGTGAACCACCTTGGAGCCGGCTGGCCAGATACGCCGCGCTGAACGAGTCCCCCGCCGCCGTGGTATCCACCACCTTATCGACCTTTAACGCCGGTACAGAAAACCGCTCGCCGTTGCAGCGGATCAGGCACGCATCTGCGCCACGCTTGAGCACCACCTCGGCGATGCCTGGATAGGCCGCGAACACCTGCTCGGCGTCCTCATAACCAAACAATGCGCGCTCGTCGTCTTCGGTGAGCAAGGCGATGTCCACTTCGGCCAGCACCGCGTGATACGCCGTGCGGGCCGCTTCCACGCGGGGCCACAGGCGTGGGCGATAGTTGTTGTCGAACACTACCCGGCCACCACGGCGGCGGGTTTCGATCAGGGCTTGCAGCAGGCGCGCGCGGCCGATCTCACCGAGCACGGCCAAGGTGATACCGCTGAAATACACCATGTCGTAGCCCGGCAGCGCCGCCAGAACGGGCTCGGCGGCAGGCGTGGTAAAGCAGTCGCGCACGGCGGCTTCGTTGCGCCAATACAGAAATTTGCGCTCGCCTTGGGCGTCGGTCTGGATGCAATACAAACCCGGCAAACGCCCCGGCAAGCGTTGCACCAGGCCCAGACCGAGACCTTCGTCGGCCCATTGCTGGCACATCGCATCGCTGAAGCTGTCATCGCCCAGAGCGGTGACGTAGTCGACGCTGCCACCAGCGCCCAGCTCACGGCGCAGGTACACCGCGGTGTTGAGGGTGTCGCCGCCGAAGCTCTGGTGCAGGCTGCCTTCGGCGCGATGTTGCAGTTCGATCATGCATTCGCCGATCAGGGCGATGCGTGGGGTTGTGTTCATGCCTGAGTCTCTGGTGTGGCTGAGGGCCCTATCGGGGGCAAGCCCCCTCCCACATTGGAACGCATTTCAACAGGTGGGTGGGGCTTGCCCCCGATAGGCGCGGCGCGGGTTAGAAGCAGGTGTGCAAGGATTCGATCACTTGCAATTGCTCATCCACCAGGCAGCCGACGTGCCATTTGTCTAAGGTCAGGCACGGGTGCGAGGTGCCGAAGGAAATGATGTCGCCGATGCGCAGCTCCACGCCCGGTGCCACGGTCATAAAGGCGTGCTGATCCATGACGGCGGTGACGACACAGGCGCTCACGTCATCGCCTTCAGCCGGCAGCACACCGGCCTTGTAGCGCTTGAGCGGCACCGGCAGGCCGGCATCGTAGGCCACGTCACGCTTGCCCAGGGCGATCACCGCAAACCCCGGCTCCGGCAGGGATTGCACGTGGGCCCAGACTTCCAAGGCTGGGCGCAGGCCCTCGTTGAGATCGCTGCGTCGGTCGAGCACGCAGCATTGCGCATCTTTGTAGATGCCATGGTCGTGGGCCACGTAGCTGCCGGGGCGCAATACGCTGAGAAAGCGTCCGGCGGCGTTCTGCGCTTCGAACGACTCGGCAATCAGGTCGTACCAGGCCGACCCCGAGGCGGTGACGATGGGCTTGGCCAGATCGAACGCGCCGCTGTCTTGCAGCTCCATCGCCAGGCGCACCAGGCTCGCAGCGAAATCGCGGATACCGCGGATGGCGTGTTCGCCGTGGATCACCCCTTCGTAGCCTTCGATACCCGTCAGGGCCAGGGCCGGCTGCGCTTTGATCGCCTTGGCCAGTTCGCGCACTTCCTGCTCGCTGCGGCACCCGCAACGGCCGCCGACCACACCGTATTCGATCATCACGTTCAGGCGCAGGCCGCGGGCAGCGAAAAACAACCCGAGGTCGGCGACGTTATCCGGGTGATCGACCATGCAATGAAAATCGAAATCCTGATCGGCCAACAGGTCAGCGATCAGCGCCATATTCGGCGCGCCCACCAACTGGTTGGCCATCAATACGCGGCGCACGCCACCGGCATAAGCAGCACGGGTCTGCACCGCGCTGGCCAGGGTAACGCCCCACGCGCCCTGTTCGATCTGCCGTTTGAACAGCGCCGGCATCATGCTGGTCTTGCCATGGGGCGCCAGCTCGGCGCCGCTGTTGCTGACAAACGTCTGCATCCAGCGAATGTTGTGTTCCAGGGCGTCACGGTGCAGCACCAGGGCCGGCAGGCTGACGTCGCGGACCAAGTGGGCGCCGATGGCGGCAGCGCCTTTTTCGACGGCGTTGAGGGCAGGCATAAGAGGTTCCTATTCGTTGATGCGACGGGCCAGGTTGTTGGCGCTGTCGATCAGCACCCGGCGATAGTCGCTGTAGTTGTTGAGGGCGTCGGCCCGGGGCGCGACGATGCACAGGGTCGCGATGCTGACCCCTTGGGCATCCCGCACCGGGGCGGCGAAGCAATGGGTGAAGGTGTCGGCCACGCTGTCGAACGAGAAAAAACCGTCGAGGCTGGCTTGACGAATCTGCGCCAGGAAAGTCTCCAGCGGCAGGCGCTGGCCGTCCGGCAGGATGAAATCTTCGGGGTCGATCAGCTCGACAATCTGCTGATCGCTCAAGTGCCCCAGTAGCAGACGCCCGGAGGCGGTCCAGGGGATGGGCGCGTTTTCGCCGATATCCGAGGAAATACGGAAATGCCGCTCACCTTCGCGCATCAGCGCCACGGTGTATTTGCGCCCGTTGAGCAAGCACATCTGGGCGGTTTCGTGGGTCTGGCTGACGATTTCCTGCAAGGCATGGTCGGCCTCGCGGGTCAGGTCGAAATGGCGCAGGTGCGCCTGACCGAGAAAGTACAGTTGGCGGCCGAGGTAGACGTGGCCGTCCTTGCCCACCGTTTCCAGGATGCGCCGTTCCAACAGCGAGGCGACCAGTTCATAGACCGTGGACTTGGGGCTGCCGATGCCGCTGGCTATATCGTTCGGGCGCAGCGGTTGGCCGATTTCCTTGAGAAAATCGAGGATATCGAACGCTCGGTCCAGGCCTTTGGCGCGGCGTTTGATGGTGTCTTCGGTCATGATGGTTTTCGGTCCGGTCGAATGTGGGGGGAGCCACTCCCTCCCACATGGGTTCTGTATGGAAGTCGAAGCATTTAGCCTTTTTTCTTGTAGGCCACGCAATCGATCTCGACCTTGCAATCGACCATCATGTTGGCCTGCACACAGGCCCGCGCCGGGGCGTGTTCCGGGGTGAAGTATTCGCCGAAGACTTTGTTGAAACTCCAGAAGTCCCGCGGGTCTTCCAGCCATACGCCGACCCGTACGACGTCTTTTAATTCATAGCCGGCCTCTTCCAGAATCGCCACCACGTTGCGCAGGGTCTGGTGGGTTTGCTCGACAATGCCGCCGGTAATGATTTCGCCGTCCACTGCCGGCACCTGGCCTGACACGTATAACCATCCATCCGCCTCCACGGCACGCGCGAAAGGCCGAGGCTGGCCACCGCCGGCAGTGCTGCCGGCTCCGTAACGAGTGATGCTCATAACAATGTGCTCCTGATTAAAAACGAATGTTCTTCAAAAATTCCGCCAGGCGCGGCGATTGTGGACGTTCGAAGATGTCCTTCGACGAACCCTGCTCCTCAATACGCCCCTGGTTCATAAACACGATCTGGTCGGACACTTCATAGGCAAAACGCATTTCATGGGTGACCAGCAACATGGTCATGCCCTCTTCCGCCAGGCCCTTGATCACACTGAGCACTTCGCCCACCAGTTCTGGGTCGAGGGCTGAGGTGACTTCGTCGAACAGCATCAGGCTGGGGTTCATCGCAATCGCACGGGCAATCGCCACACGCTGTTGCTGGCCGCCGGACAACTGGCCGGGGAAGTGATTGCGCCGCTCTAAAAGTCCTACACGCTCCAGCCATTTTTCCGCGAGAGCAACGGCTTGGTCCTTAGGCATTTTCTTAACTTTCAATAAGCCCAAGGTAACGTTCTGCAACGCGGTCAAATGCGGGAACAGGTTGAACTGCTGGAACGCCATGCCGGTCATCGCCCGGTGCTGGGCAATCACACGCTCCGGGTGACGCACGCGCTTGCCGCCGACGTCGCTGTAGCCGATCGACTCGCCGTCCAGGGTGATCTGGCCGCCCTGGAACTCCTCCAGCAAATTGACACACCGCAGCAGCGTGGTCTTGCCCGAACCGCTGGAGCCGATCAAGGTCACCACATTACCGCGCTGCATCGACAGGTCGACGCCCTTGAGCACTTCCACCTCGCCGTACTGTTTGCGCAGGCCGCGAATATTCAGCAGCGGTTCGGTTGTGTGAGATTGGTTCATGGCAAGGCCACCCGCTTTTCAATGTAGCGCCCGAATAACTCGATGGCGTAGTTGATGACAAAGAACAAAAACCCGGCGAACAGGTAGAACTCCAGGGTCATGAAGGTGCGCGCGATCACCTGCTGAGTGCTCAGTAGCAATTCGGCCACGCCGATCACCGACAGCAAGGTCGAGGCTTTGACGATTTCCGTGGAGGAATTGACCCAGGTCGGTAGGATCTGACGCAATGCCTGAGGTAACAGCACGTAGCCCAGGGACTGTCGGAACGTCAGACCGATCGCCTTGCCCGCTTCCAGTTGCCCACGGGGAATGGCTTGCAGTGCGCCGCGTACGATTTCCGACACATGGGAGCCACAGAACAACGTCAGCCCGACCGCGCCGGCCTGGAATGCGCTGATCTGCCAGCCGAGCGCCGGCAGCATGTAGAAGCACGCCAGCACCAGCACGAACACCGGCGTGCCACGGATCAGGTCGACATACAGGCGAAACGGTGCACGCATCCAGAACTTGCCATAGGTCAGTATCAACCCGGCGACGATACCGATCAGCGTGCCGAAAAGAATGGCCAGCGCCGACACATAAACACTGGCCTGAAACCCCGCCCACAGGGTGTCTCGGGCGATCCACAACTCGTGCAGCCAGCTGGGAGATTCGTACATGGGGAACCCTCCTTAACGACGGATCGCCAGACGTTGTTCCAGGTAACGGAGCAACAGGGCAATGAGGTAACAGGCGGCCACGTAGAGCGCGGTCGTGACCAGCCAGGTTTCAATCACCCGGTAGCTTTCGACGTTGATCTTGCGGGCGTAATAGGTCAGTTCCGGTACGGCGATCGCGGCGGCCAGGGAGGTGTCCTTGAACAGCGAGATAAAATTGTTCGACAGCGCCGGCAGCACGTTGCGCAGCATCACGGGCACGGTGATATAGGCGCGGATGCGCCACTCGCCCAGGCCGATGGCCAGGCCGGCTTCGCGCAAGCCCTTGGGAATATTCAACAGCCCGGCACGGAACACTTCGGTCAGATACGCCCCGGCGTAAAGCGACAAGGTGATGATGAACGAAGGGATTTTATCCAGACGAATGCCCAGGCTCGGCAAGGCAAAGTAGATCAACAGGATCAACACCAGAATCGGTGTATTACGCACCACCGTCACGTATACCGACGCCAGGATGCGCAAGGCGCGGTGCCTGGACAGCATGGCAAACGCCATCAGCAGGCCGATCACGCAGCCGATGGCGATCGACAGCAATGCCAGTTGCAGACCCAACCCGAGCCCCGCCAGCAAGGTGTCGAAATCGCGCCAGACGGCGGCAAAGTTCAACTGATAATTCATGGTCAACGCTACCTGAGAGGGGCGCCGGTGGCGGCGCCCCGGTTTTCAAACGTCACTTGAACTCGACAGGAAAGCCAATCGCCGGCTCCGGCAGGTCCACGCCGAACCATTGCTTGAAGGAGGCTTTGTAGGTGGGGAATTCCACACCGGTCATGGCTTCATGCAGTGCCGTGTTGACGAAGTTCAGCCAGTCCTGATCGCCGCGTTTGACCGCGCAGGCATAGGTCTGCGGACTCCAAGCGTAGGCCGGGCTGCGGTAGCGGCCGGGGTTTTGCACCATCAGGTATTTGACCGAGGACTGGTCGGTGGCGGCGGCGTCCGCGCGCCCGGAGTTCACGGCCTGGTACATCAGGTCAACGCTGTCGTATTGATCGACCTTGGCCTTGGGCAGCGCCTGGTGCACCAACTCTTCGGCGTACACGTTCTGCAGCACGGCGACGGTAACGCCATCGCCAGCGGCCTGCAGGTCGTCGATTTCCTTGTACTTGCTGTTGTTCGGCAGCAGTAGGCCCACACCTTCACGGTAGTAAGGCAAGGTAAACGCCACCTGTTGCGCGCGGCTGGCGGTCACGGTGATGAACTGGCAACTCATGTCGACCTTGTCGGTCAGCAGGTTGGGAATCCGTGCGTCGGAAGATTGCACCACGAACTCGACCTTGCTCGGATCATTGAACAGACCTTTGGCCACGATGCGACCGATATCAATATCGAACCCTTGCAACTTGCCATCCGCTCCCTGGAAGTGCCACGGCGCATTGGTACTGCCTGTACCCACGATCAGATGCCCACGCTTGAGCACATCATCGAGCTTGCTGCCCGCCGCCTGCACAACGCTGGCGACGGAAGCCGATGCGGCGAAGAGAAAAACACACGCTTTGAACACGGAAGGTCGGTGATGCATGACAAGCACTCCAGAGGTTGTGTATTCCGCTATACCGGAACTTAGTATGTAACAACGGAATAGACAGCAGAAAGTGTGCCATAGGCGAAGGCGAAAACATACGCTGAAGGGAAATACCATGCAGATCAGTCACATAGCTCTGCAGCGTTATGCGGCGATGAGCCAGCATTTGCAGCTGGAGTGCTACCCGGGGCCCCAGGTTGGGTGAGAACGCCTCAATTGAGGGCGTTGCTGGGCGTGGAAAAATGGGCCTGGGGGGCTAGGCTGGGAAGGGGGTGGGGGCTGCTAAGGATGAGGGAGTGGTGATGAAGGTAAGGATTATAGGTCTGGTGGTTTTTGCGTTGGTGGCCGGGAATGCGTTGGGCAGCGAGGATCGTCGCGCGTGCAAGGAGGAGTTGGCCAGACTCAAGGAGTCTTTCGATGCCAATTACACCAGTCAGAACCATCACGATTATCGTCGCGCCAAGGCCTCTCGCGATAACGAGGAATACAGGAAGTGCGCCAACCAGGCACGCAAGGCGCGGGAACGCGCGGAACGGGAGGCTGACCTGTAAAGGTTGACAGTAGACGCGGGAGCGGGCCCGGCTTAGCGTTGGCGAAAACCAGCTCTGTCCAAGAGGTTCACGCCATGGGGTACGCCACCGCAACTATTGCCAATGCCCAGGAATATCAACGGATATTGAACACCAAGCGTCCGGTATTCATTCTATTTGTCTCTGAGCATTGCCCAGCCTGCGTTAAGGCCGGGCCGCTGTTTGACCGAATTGCCCGACAGTACCCGCGCGTGCGCAGCCTCGTGGTGGATTGCGCGAAGACGCCAAGGCACCCTGATGTAACAGGCACCCCGACGTTGCTGATCTATATGCGCGGTACCTTGATGGAGAAACTCAAGGGCTTCGGGCCCGAGCCCCAGCAACTCAGCGTCGTGCGCAGGACCTTTAAACACTACTCACGCCGCAAGGTTGCAAAACCACTTGCGTCACCCGCCGCTCTTCTACCGCCACCACCGTCAGACGCCACCCTTCATGCTCCAGGCAGTCGCCCACCACGGGTAGACGATCGAGCAGGCTCATCACCAGTCCCGCCAAGGTTTGGTAATCATCGGTAGCGACCGCGTTGAAGCCGATGCGCTGGCGAACCTGGTGGAGGTTCAGCGCGCCATTGGCGCGAAAGCCTGCGCTTTCCTCGACAATATCCGGCCCTTCAATTTCGCTGGCGTCCGGCAGTTCGCCAGCGATGGACTCAAGAATGTCGGTCATGCTCAGCACCCCCATAAAATCGCCGAATTCGTTGATCACAAAGGCGATATGGGTCGACTGCTGGCGCATTTGCTCCAGCGCGTTGAGGATCGAAAAACTGTCCAACAGGTTGATCGCCCGGCGCGCCAAGTGCTCCAGGTTCGGCTCATTACCGGCCAGGTATTCCTTGAGCAATTCCTTTTTGTGTATGAAGCCTAAGGGCTCATCAACGGCACCGTTGCGGATTAACGGCAGCCGCGAGTAGGACGAATGCATCAGTTTCAGGCGAATCGTCTCGAGATCGTCCGCCAGGTCGATAAAGTCGACCTTGGCCCTCGGCGTCATCAAGCTGCGGATCGGTCGCTCGGCCAGTTGCAGCACGCCGCTGATCATCACCCGCTCACGTCGGTCAAACAGCGGGCCTTGCGCTGCATCGGGCTCGCCCAGCAGATCGACCACCTCTTCACCCACCTCTTCAACCGCCAGGCTGCGTCCGCCCAACAGGCGCATGACCGCATGGGCAGTGCGCTCACGCACCGGCAGCACGCCTTGGGCCGACTTCTTGCGACGGGCACGGGCAACCTGGTTGAACACCTCGATCAAAATCGAGAAACCGATGGCCGCATACAGGTAGCCCTTCGGAATATGGAAGCCCAGGCCTTCGGCGGTCAGGGCAAAGCCGATCATCATCAGGAAGCCCAGACACAGCATGATCACCGTAGGGTGAGCGTTGACGAAGCGAGTCAACGGCTTGCTCGCGACAATCATCAACCCGATGGAAATGATCACCGCGATCATCATCACCGCCAGTTCGTCCACCATGCCCACGGCGGTAATCACCGCGTCCAGGGAGAACACCGCATCGAGCACGACGATCTGCGCCACAATCGGCCAGAACAGTGCGTATGCCGCGGTACCCGAACGTTGCGCCACGTGCCCCTCAAGGCGTTCATGCAATTCCATGGTGGCCTTGAACAGCAGGAACACGCCGCCGAACAGCATGATCAAGTCACGGCCCGAGAAGCTCTTGTCGAACACCTCGAACAGCGGCTGGGTCAGCGTCACCAGCCAGGAAATACTCGCCAGCAGGCCCAGGCGCATCAGCAAGGCCAGGGACAAACCGATCAACCGCGCTCGATCACGCTGCTCCGGCGGCAGCTTATCCGCCAAAATCGCAATAAACACCAGGTTGTCGATACCCAGTACCAGTTCCAGCACAATCAAAGTCAACAAGCCGAGCCAGGCCGTTGGATCCGCTAACCATTCCATTTATAAAGTCTCTTGGTTGAATTCAGAATGCCGGACACGGCAACGCGCGGTCGTAGGACCGGCACAAGATCAGCAATCGAAAAACGGGATGTTTCAGCGGGAACGGCAGCAATAAACGTCTTGGGGAAAGACGACTGGGGGGCTCCGAGAGGGTATTCATGCAAGTCCTGCAATGAGAAAAGGACTTAAATCCTACATTCGAAACATGAATTTCCCACAACGCAAAACCATTACAAAATCTGTATCCGAGGTGTAAACCCTGTGAGAGGCGGGCTTACCCCGATGGCCGCTCTTCAAGTTCGCATAGGTTGATTGATACACCGCTATCGGGGCATAGGCATCTACTTGCCCTTCGATGAAAACAAAACCTGAAAAATGCGTCCTTTGGGGTGAGCAGGCTTGCCCTGCGCTGGGCTGCAAAGCCGCACCCGGGGCAAGCGCTTCGGTGTGCCAAATAAACCCTATTTTTTGGAGAGGGCTGCTTCGCAGCCCAGCGCAGGGCAAGCCTGCTCACCACGGCGTTTTGCATCAGCCTTTAGATACTTAAGGCTATCGGGAGCAAGCCACCGCTCCCACATTGGTGTTACCAGAAGCGCTGCTGAGTCAACCGGCTCCACCACGTCAACAACACGCGGTCCACCGAACCACTGGCCGCCAGGCCAACGCGTTCCTGCAGGCTCTTGCGCTCGGCATAGTGCAGGTGAAATACCTCGGCCGTCTTGGCCTTGGTCGCCAGGTATTCATCGCTGGTCTGCAACTCATCAACCAACTGTTTATCCAGCGCGGCCACACCCAACCACACCTCACCGGTCGCCACTTCGTCGATGGCCAACTGCGGGCGATAACGCGAAACAAAGTTCTTGAACAGTTGATGGGTGATGTCCAGGTCTTCCTGGAATTTCTCCCGGCCCTTCTCGGTATTTTCGCCAAACACCGTGAGGGTGCGCTTGTACTCGCCGGCGGTGAGCACTTCGAAGTCGATATCGTGCTTTTTCAGCAGGCGGTTGACGTTGGGCAACTGCGCCACCACACCGATGGAACCCAGGATGGCAAAGGGCGCGCTGATGATCTTCTCGCCAATGCACGCCATCATGTAGCCGCCGCTGGCTGCCACCTTATCGATGCACACGGTCAACGGCACGCCGGCCTGGCGGATACGCGCCAGTTGCGACGAAGCCAGGCCATAGCTGTGCACCATGCCGCCGCCGCTTTCCAGGCGCAGCACCACCTCATCCTTGGGCGTGGCCAGGCTGAGCAATGCGGTGATTTCATGGCGCAGACTCTCGGTGGCCGAGGCCTTGATGTCGCCGTCAAAGTCCAGCACGAACACCCGTGGCTTGGCCTCGGCTTTCTGTTTGCCCTTCTTCTTTTCGGCCTTGCCCTCGGATTTTCGCAGGGCCTTGAGCTGATCCTTGTCGAGCAGGGTCGACTCCAGGCGCTCACGCAGCTCCTTGTAAAAATCGTTGAGCTTGCTGACCTGCAATTGGCCGGCGGACTTGCGCCGCCCCTTGCTGCGCAGCGCCGCGAAGCTGATCAGCACCACCAGAATGGCGACCACCAGGGTGACGGTTTTAGCTAGAAAACTTGCGTACTCGGCAAGAAACTCCATAAGACACCTATGAGGCTCGAAAGCCGCAGTCTACGGGGATTGTCGCCACCGTGTCTAACACTGTTAACCCGGCCAATATCCTACAAAAATAGCGACAAAGTCCTACTTGCGTAGTTCGATTCCCACATCATTTTCAGACCCGAAGCCCAGCAAATACGGGAGAAAACGACTTTAAACTCGGCGTTGAACACACCCACACAGGAGCGACGCCGATGCGCCCCCAGCACCTCGATACCCGCGCCTGGCTGCTCATGGCGCTGTGCATTGCATCGAGCGCCAGCCTCCCTGGCGTGGCAGCCTCCGCACAGCTCAACCCGGTCGACCTGCGTGCGCAAGAGTTCGAGCGTCGAACCCGCGAGCAACTGGAACGCGAGCAGCGCCTGCGCCTGCTTGAGCGTGAGGCCACCGTGCAATCGGAGCCCGCCGCCCCGCTCCCGCAATCGTCCGCCACCGAACCGTGCTGGCAGATACGCGGCCTGCGCCTGACGGGCAATACCCTGCTCGAGCCGGCGCGCCTGCGCACGGTGCTGCAATCCCACCTCAGCGCGTGCATGGGCGCGTCGCCTATCAACCAATTGTTGGCGGCACTGACCGCGCTGTACGTCGAGGCCGGCTATATCACCAGTCGCCCCTACCTGAAACAGCCTCCCGAAGATGGCCAGCGCCTCGACATCGTCATCGAAGAAGGCTACCTCGAAAGCATCGAACTGGCGGATCCGGACCTACCGGTGTCGTTGCGCGGCGCGTTCCCCGACATGCTGGGCCGGCCGCTGCAACTGCGCGAGCTGGAACAGGGCCTCGATCAGTTGAACCGCCTGCGCTCAGTCGATCTGACGGTGGATGTACTCCCCGGCCAGCAACCTGGGGCCTCGCACCTGTTGCTGCGCCCGCGCTCCACTGCGCCGCGCCTGAGCAGCAGCGCGAGCTACAACAACCGTGGCACCGAGGCGACAGGAAGGCACACGGCGCTACTCCATCTGGCGTACGACAGCCCGCTGAGCCTGAATGACTTCATCAGTGTCAGCGCCAATACCTCCCTGGGCGACAGCCACCGCTACAGTCGTTCCCAGGGTATCTACTACACCTTGCCCTACGGCTTCTGGACCCTGGCCTTGAGCGCCAGCCAGGCCCACTACCGTTATGGCATCGCCCTGCCCAGCCAGACCGTCAGCGCCAACGGCCAGGCCCATCAATACGGCCTCGCCCTCAACCGCCTGCTGTGGCGCGATCAGCACACGTTGCTCAATGGCAACCTGCGCCTGAGCACAAAACGCTCGCAAAGCTACATCGCCGATACCTACCTGGCGATCCAGAGCCCGAGCCTGGCGGTGGCCGAGGCCAGTCTCAACCTGTTGAAGCTGGCGGACGGCATCTGGAACGCCAATATCAGCTATGCCCAGGGCCTCGACGGCTTGGGCGCCGACCGCGACAGCCGGCGTGAATCCCGGGACTTGCCCCGCGCGCAATTTCATAAATACCGCGTCGACATCGATTACACGCGGCACAACCCTACCGCCGACGGTGTGTGGAACAGCCAACTCGCACTGCAATACAGCCCCGACCCACTGCCGAGCCTGGAACAGTTGCTGATCACCGACCATTACGCGGTACGCGGCTTCCGCCTCGCTGCGCTGGCCGCCGCCAACGGCGCGGTGTGGCGCAACACCTTGAGCCTGCGCCGACACCTGCTGGGCCAGTTGCAGATCAGCCCGCGCGTGGGGGTGGACCTGGGCTGGAGCCAGTACCTCAAAGGCGCCGATATCCAGCGTGTAGGCGGGGCCAGCGTTGGCCTGGCCTTGAACCACCGCACCTGGCAAGTGGACGTGGATTACCAGCGCGGGCTGTTCGGCCCCGCGCTACCGATCAAGGAACGAGGTTTCTGGCTGATGGAGTTAAGCCTGCACTTATAACGCCTCCCCCAATAACAACAAGAAGGTCAAGCCATGACTAGTCATTGCCGTTTTCCATCGGTTCATCTCAAACCCTCCCATTCCCTGCGTTGGGTGATCTGCAGCCTGCTGTCGATTCACTATGGCCACCAGGCGTTCGCCGCCGATGTGGTGCCGGTGAGCGGCAATGCCCAGCGCTTCACCGTGAAGGATGTACCGGTATTGAACATCGTCGCGCCCAACCAGGCTGGGGTTTCCCACAATCGATTCGTGGACTACAACGTGCAAAGCGCAGGTCTGGTATTGAACAATGCGGTGGCGGCGGGACGCTCGAAACTGGCCGGGCAGTTACCCGCCAATCCGCAGTTCAGCGGCCGGGCGGCCGGCTTGATCCTCAACGAAGTGACCAGCCGCAAGGCCTCCCATATCAACGGCCCGCAGGAAGTGTTCGGGCGCGCGGCCGACTACGTGCTGGCCAACCCCAACGGCATCACAGTCAACGGCGCCAGCTTTATCAATACACCGCGCGCCAGCTTTGTAGTGGGCAGCCCGGAACTGGAGGGCGGCAAGCTCAAGCGCCTCACCACCTTCAACGGTGCCAACCCCCTCAATGTGGGCGAGCGAGGCGTTAGCAACAGCGCCGGCGCCCTCGACCTGATCGCTCCACGCATCAGCACCCACGGTACGCTCACCGCACGGGACGATCTCAACGTCTTGATCGGGCAGAATCGCCTGCGCTACGCCGACGCCGTCATCGAAAGCAGCGGCCGGGCAAGCGCCCGCCCGGTCGACGCGCAGCTGTTGGGCGCCATGCAGGCCGGACGCATCAACATTATCAGCACCGCCGACGGCGCCGGGGTCAAGATCGCCGCGCCGCTGACAGCGCGCGGCAATCTCAAGGTGACGTCGGCCGGCAACCTGTCCATCTCCGGCAACCCTGAGCCGGTGCGCACCCGCATCAGCAGCACCAACGGCGACGTCGCCCTCGCCGCCCACAACGATCTGACACTGTCGGCAGTTGAGGTGCAGGGTCGTGCCATCGACGCCAGCGCCGGACGCCATCTGCGCCTTGAGGCCAAAACCCGCAAAAGCCAGAGCCAACAGCAAGAGTCCTGGAAAAAGAAGGTGTTGTTCATCACTACCGAAACCTACGACAAGACCACCACCCAGATCGACGTCGAACACGTCGGCACCCAGCTCAAGGCACGCACCGATCTGACGCTCAAGGCCGGTGGCGATCTGCAATTGTCGGCCTCCAGCGCCAGCGCCGGTCGCAACCTGCACGCCACGGCCGGCAGAGACCTGCGCCTTAGCGCTTTGAACGACTCCCAGACCACCCGCGAAACCCTCAACCACCGCAAGGGCCTATGGCGTGGGGATTACGACACCTCGCGCACCACCGAAACCGCCCGCGCCAGCAGCCTGTCAAGCAACGCGGCGATGAGCGTACGCAGCGGCAAGAACCTGACGGTGCTGGGCAGCCAGGTTCAGAGTCAGGGGGACCTGACGATCGAGTCCGGCAAACAGGTCAATGTCGGCGTCACGCGCGCCGCCCAGCAACGCACGCAGAACAACTACGAAGGCGACCTGCTCTCCGGCGCCGTGTTCGGCAAAAACGACAAGGACAACCGCAGCGAAGACCAGTCCATCGGCAGCCGCGTCAGTGCCCAGGGCACCTTGCGGGTCACCTCCGACGATGTGCTGATTACCGGCAGCCAGGTGCTAGGGCAGCAGGACGCGGTATTGATCAGCAACAGCGGCTCGCTGACGATCGACGGCAGCCAAAGCCTGGTGCACTCGGAAAAGTCGCGCTCCGACAGCAAACTGTTCGGCCTATTCAAGGACCAGACTGACGAGCGGAAAAACGCCAGCAACCTGGTGCGCAGCCAGGTGAAGTCCCAGAGCAACCTGCGCCTGCAAAGCGCCAGTGATCTGAATGTGATCGGCGCGGATGTCGAAGCAAAGGCCGAGTTGAAACTGACTGCCGCGGGCGATATCAACTTGCTAGCGGGCACGAGCCGCGACACCACGGTCACGCAAACCACCCACAACGGGTTCACCTCTTCCGCCACCGAGACCAAACAAGCGGCGCCCGGCATCAAGGGCTCGAAACAATTTCAAGCCGGGGTCGGCTATAGCCAGGAGCACAACACCACCACCCAGGACAGCCTCACCCAAGAAGGCAGCCAACTTAAAGGCGCCACGCTGGACATCACTGCCGAAAATACCGTGCGGGTCAAAGCCTCGGACGTGAGCAGTACCCAGGGCGATTTGAACATCGCCGGCCACGCCATCGAACTGCTCAGCGAAGCCGACACCACCACTCGCGTCAGTGAAACCGATACCTTCGGCCTTGGCCACTTTGTCACCGGCGGCATGGATCGAGCCGGCGGCGGTTACAAGGTCGGCCAGGAAGAGGTGATGACAAGCAGCGCCTCCACCACCGTCAAATCGAGCCATCTGAACAGCGCCGGCGATCTGAATCTGGTTGCCGACAAGGGCCAGGGCACGCTGTTGACCGAGGCCGCGCAGGTCAAGGCTGACAAAAACCTCACCCTCAGCGCCGGCAGCGTGGAGAACCGCGCGGTCTCCAACAGCACCGTCGAAACCGAGCAGGTCAAGGGCTGGACCGCCAGTATCGGCAGCAACATCGAATACAAAGACCTCACCCGCCCGGTGCAGAAACTGGTCGAAGGGGTGGATCAGAGCAAGTTCTATCAACCCTCGGTGCTCGATGCGATTGAACCACCCAACCTGGGCGTCGACCTGGCCGTCAATGTGCTGAACACCCGCGCCGAGAGCGGAGGCACCACAGCGGTGGTCAGCACCTTCGAAGGTGCCACCGTCAACGTGCAGGTCGAGGGTGCATTGACCGATACCGGCACACGCTACACGGCCACCGAGGGAGGCGTGTCGATCAAGGCCGACAGCCATACCTTCAACGCAGCCGAGAACAGCAGTTGGCAACAGGACAACGGCACCGACACCGACGTTTCGTTAAGGCTGTACACCACCACCGGCCGCGACCTGAATGCGCGGGTTCTGGGCGTGGGCGGCAGTTTCGACCTGGGTAACACCACCCGTACCGCAGTGCCAGGCAGCATCGAGGGCAAACGCGGCATCAGCGTGCAGCTGGGCAGCGACGGCCGCTATGAAGGCAGCCGCTTCGACGCGGGACGCGGTGATTTAAAGATTAAGGCCGCCGGTTCGCTGACCTTCAACCAAGCCCGCGACTGGCAGGGTTCCGGCGAAGGCACCTTGAGCGGTTTCGGCTGGGTTGAACTGGGCAGCAGCCCAGGCACCAGCAAGAAAGCCAACGCGGGCTTCCAGTTGGATAAATCCGACTTGAGCGTCGAAGACTCCCAAGGCCGCGGTGCCGATTTGATCGCCGACGGCGTGATCGAAATCGACGCCGGGCAGGACCTGACCCTGCACGGCGCCAAGGTCGGCGCGCCCAACAGCGGCGATATTCGCCTCACCGCCGGAAACCGCTTTGAGTTCCTGGCCGGGGTCGATACCCACACGGCCAATGGCGACGGGACCGGCGGCGGGGCTCGCGTCAGTGCCAAAGCGACCCAGGCTGACACATCCAGCAGCAAGAGCGGCAGCGCCGGTGCCCAGTTCAGCCTGGCTGACATCGACGAAGACAGCGTGTTGCAGCGCGGTGGCACGCTCGATAGCGCGGGCACCGTGCGTATCCAGGCCGATCATGTGCGCCTGCAAGGAGTGCAGGGCCAGGCCCAGGCGTTTGAGCTGGCGGCCACCGGCGGCGACTTAGTGCTGGAGTCTGCGGTCTCCAATGAGCACCGCAACAACCGCACTATCGCCGGCGGCCTGGGTGTGAGCGGCACCCGCAGTGCGGACCCGGCCAATAACGGTTCCGGCCTGTACGCGCGCGCCAAGGGCGGCGTGGACCAACTCAGCAGTCAGACCCACGACAATACCCGCCTGCGGGCCGATCGCATTCAACTCGACAGCCGCGGCGACACGCAGTTGCTGGGGGCTACCGTCACGGCGCGCGAAGTCAGCGGCACAGTCGACGGCGACTTGGTGGTGCAGAGCCGTCAGGATCAGGTGGAGGGCTTGAAGGTGCAGGTCGACGCGCAATTGACCACGGAAAAGAACCCGGCGGGCGCGGTCGATAAGCTCAGCGTGGCCGGCGGGCCGTGGTCGGGCAAGCTCAAGACCGCCGGAAAGAACCTTTACGAAAAAACGGCAGACAAGGCGCGCACGCTCAAGGACAAGCTGAACAGCAAGGTCGGTGGCTCGCCCGCGACCCAGGCCGGTACTGGCGCGGCCACGGGGTCGTCCACGTTGAAGAACCTGCTGTTTCAAAATCCGGCCTACCGCGACACCACACCCACACTGCTGGGGGACTTCAGCTGGTTCAGCAATAACACGGTCGCCGAGGCGTCCGGCATCAACGGCGGCGACGGGGTAACGCTGCATGTGGGCGGCGCAGTCGACCTGACCGGCGCGCGCATCGCCTCCAGCCATGGCCGCGTGGCACTGGGCGAGGCGAAGATTACTGGCCGCGACATTCAAGGCCGCGACACCCGCACGGATTTCTCGCTCAACGCCTCGACCTCGCCCCAGCAACTGGGCACAGCGCTCTACGCAGCGTTCAACAACCCCCGTGACCCGCAAAGCCAGCGCGATGAGCATTTCAACCTGGGCCTGTTGCGTACCGGCGGCCACGACCAAGGCCAACACCTGGTCAGCGGAGTCGATCAATAAGCGCGTTAAAAACATCCAGGCCCCTGTGCACAGGGGCCTTGCTCAGTTGCTCCAACACGCTTTTAAAACAAGCGTATGTTTTTCCATTGACAGCTCCCCGGCATCCTCATAACCTCGCCAGACTTTCAACGTACCGGGTGAACGGACGTGGGCAGCATCTATTTGATTCGACATGGCCAGGCCTCCTTCGGTGCAGACGACTATGACGTGCTGTCCCCCATCGGCGTGGAACAAGCGCAAGTGCTCGGTCGCCACCTGGCGGACATGGGCCTGGTGTTCGACCGCTGCATAGCCGGCGACCTGCGCCGCCAGCAGCACACCGCCACTGCTGCGTTCGATCAATACCGCACCCTCGGCCTGCCGACTCCCACCCTGGAAACCGACAGCGCCTTCAACGAATTCGATGCCGACGCCATCATCCGCGCCCTGCTCCCCGACCTGCTCGACAGCGAGCCCAATGCTTTGGACATCCTGCGCAATGCCGCGCAAAACCGCGGCGAGTTCCAACGCATCTTCGCCCTAATCATCGAACGCTGGCTGGCCGGCACCTACGACCCACCAGGGCTGGAAAGCTGGCTGGGGTTTGTCGAGCGCGTCCAAGGCGGCCTGCAGCGTCTGCTGGAAGCAGCCGAAAACACCCACAAAATCGCCGTGTTCACCTCCGGCGGCACCATCACCGCCCTGCTCCACCTGATTACCCGCATCCCTGCCGCCCAAGCCTTCGAGCTGAACTGGCAGATTGTGAACACCTCGCTCAACCAGCTGAAATTCCGCGGTCGCGAGGTGGCCCTGGCTTCCTTCAACAGCCATACCCACTTGCAACTGTTGAAGGCGCCGCAGCTCATCACCTTCCGATGAACCGCGGCCAACCGTGACCCCAAGGTCACTGGACTCCACCCTTAAGGATCGAAACCATGACTG
>Ga0302347_1001587_pt1 | contig 26744 bp, 28 predicted proteins | sample PhyWR1_FD_202178 | JGI IMG/M metagenome (GOLD analysis project Ga0302347, IMG submission 202178) | Leaf surface microbial communities from wheat plants in UC Gill Tract Community Farm, Albany, California, United States - DLSL W.R1 (v2)... | ecosystem: Host-associated > Plants > Phyllosphere >...
GTCTTTGGCCTTCAGCACCATGGCGGTCTTGATTTCCGGGGTGTATTTGATTTCACGGGCGGCGGGGAAGAACTCTCGCACCAACTGGAACACCCCTTGCCCGACGGTGGTCGCATCGATACCGATATATTCCACGCAGTATTTGTCGGTGAGGTCTTTGATTTTCTGCGCCTGGTCGGCAAAGTTCATACCCTGCCATTGGTGGCGCTCCAATACGCGGAACTTGCCCCCGGCCACCATCGGCGGAGCTATAACGGCGCACCCGGCACTGTCGCCGCCATTGGCTTCTGACGGGTCGTAACCAATCCACACCGGGCGATAACCAAAGGGCCGCACGGCATACGGGTTGACGTCTTCCCATTCTTCCAACGTATCCACCATGCAGCTCTGTAGCTCTACGAACGGGAACACCGAGGCGCTATCATCCACGAATTCACACATCAACAGGTTCTTATACTCGGATGGGCTGTATTCGAGCGTGAGCTGATTGAGGTCGAACAGGTTACACCCGCCGGTCAGCGCATCTTCGACCGTGACAATCTGTCGCCACTGCCCATCCTCACAGAGCACGCCTTTCGATAGGTGGCTGTGACTAAGGTCGAGCTGGATGTGATCGTTCTTGCTGCGGCGGCCCTTGTTGAATAGTTCCCCCGACCAGAACGGATAAGCGGAGTGCGCCAGGCTGGACGGCGTAGAAAAGTAGGTGGTGCGCCATTTCTTGTGTAGCGACATGCCGCTGGCGACCTTGCGCAGTTCCTGGAACTTGGGGATCCAAAAGTATTCATCCAGGTACAGGTTACCGGTGTAACTCTGCGCGGTGCGCACGTTGGTGCCGAGGAACATCAGACGCGCACCGTTCGGTAACACCATCGGATCACCCTTCAGGTCAACTTCGACCAGGCGCGCAAAATCAATGATGTAATTGCGGAAGACATGCGCCTGGGCCTTGCTGGCCGACAGGAAGATTTGGTTGCGCCCGGTGGTCAACGCATCCAGCAGCGCTTCACGGGCAAAGAAGAACGTCGCCCCGATTTGGCGTGACTTGAGGATGTTACGGATACGGTGTTGCAGCCCGGCGCGATACCACCCCATCTGGTAATCGAAGGTGGTCTCCATAAAGATGCTGCTGAGTTTCTCAATGGCCGACTCGCTGAACAGGTTACGTTCTACGGGCTTGCGTTCCCCCTTGTTACGGTTGGCAACGTTAGGGTTTAAATCTGCCTCATTGCCACTATGGGCGTAGCGGTTGACCCGTGCCAGTCGTTCAATCTGTCGACCTAACAGGTCAATTTCTTTAAAGTCGATCCCCTCCTTGTGGGTCTTCATGATGAGCTGTATCAACCGTGCTTCCATGCTTTGCTCAACGCGGGAAATGGGCGCGATGGCATCCCACTTGTCGCGCAACTTCCAGCTCTGCACGGTCGGTGCCTTGGCGTGTAGCGTTTCTGCAATCTGGCGCACGGAGAAGCCCTGCCAATAAAGCAAGGCTGCTTGGCGGCGTGGATCGCTGATGATAGTTGTTGTCGGTGTTGTATTCATGCTGCCAAGGCTACGTAAGCCCGTTGCAGCCCGCCTTAAGTCACTGTTGTGTCTACGATCGTCCAACTGCAACGCGTTGAGCCTGCTCGCTGTTATCCGCACACTGGCCCCGAACTTAACAATCGGAGAGCCGTTCACATGGCAAAGAAAGTTTCAAAGTGGTTTCGCATCGGCATGGAGGGTGACACCTGCGACGGTCGCGAAATTGACGCCAACGATATTCAGCAGATGGGCAGCAGCTATAACCCGAAGGTGTACGGGGCCCGTATCAACCTGGAGCACATCAAGGGGATTTTGCCGGACAGTGATTTCCGCCGTTATGGCGACGTGATCGAGCTGAAGGCCGAACAGATTGACGATCCGGACGAACCGCGTTTGCACGGCAATTGGGCGCTGTATGCCAAGTTGTCGCCGACCGCCGAACTGGTAGCGATGATCGGCAAGAGCCAAAAGGTTTACACCTCAATGGAAATTGGCCGCAACTTTGCCAAGACCGGCAGCAGCTACCTGATCGGCCTGGCAGTGACCGATGACCCGGCCAGCCTGGGCACCGAAATGCTGGCCTTTAGCCGCACCGCCCAACATAACCCACTGGCCGCCCGCAAGGCTGATCCGGCCAATGTTTTCACCGCTGCCATTGAAGCGCTGATTGAGTTTGAAGAGGTCGCCGATCCGGAGCAGACCTTTGCCGCCCGCGTGAAGGCCATGTTTAGCCGCAAGCAGGTGACGGATGATGCGCGCTTTAGCGAAATGGAAGGCGCGGTGATGACCGTTGCTGAACAGGTACAGGGCACCGAGCAGCGCTTTAGCCAGCTTGAAACCACGTTGACCCAACAGGTCGCCGAACTCCAACAGCAGGTTGAAACCGGCGCAACGGCGTTCACCGCCCTGAAACAGCAGTTGTCTACTACCGAGAGTTTTAGCCAAGCGGCGCGCCCGGCAGCGACCGGCGGCAGCGGTGCACAAGACGTCTTGACCGACTGCTAATACCCCCGAACAGCGTGAATAACAACAGGAAGAACCATGCGTAAGCAGACTCGTTATAAATTTAATGCCTTTCTAAGCCGTGTTGCGGAGTTGAACGGCGTCGATACCGGCGACCTGAACAAGAAATTCAGCGTTGAACCCTCCGTGACGCAAACCATCATGACTCGCGTACAAGAGTCCTCGGCGTTCCTGAGCCGGATCAACATTGTACCCGTCGCCGAAATGAAGGCGGACAAGGTAGGCCTAGGGGTCAATGGCACCATTGCCAGCACCACCGATACCGCAGGCGGTGACGAGCGTGAAACCGCTGATTTTGCCTCCCTGGATACCGATGGCTATTTCTGTCAGCAGGTGAACTACGATTTTCACATCCGCTATAACACCCTCGACCTGTGGGCGCGTTATCAGGATTTCCAAGCCCGTTTACGTGATGCCATCATCAAGCGTCAGGCACTGGATCGTATCACCATAGGCTTTAACGGCACCCACCGCGCCAAGACCTCTAACCGTCTTAAAAATCCGATGTTGCAGGATATCGCCGTGGGCTGGTTGCAAAAGTACCGTGAAAACTCACCGGCCCGCGTGATGAATAAGGTGACGGGCAAGGGTGGTGACATTATTTCCGATAAAATCCGCGTCGGTGCCGGAGGGGATTACATCAATCTGGATGCACTGGTGATGGACGCCACCTGTCTGCTAGCCGAATGGTATCAGGAAGATCCCGAACTGGTGGTGATCTGCGGGCGTCAATTACTGGCGGATAAATACTTCCCGTTGGTTAACCAGGAACAACCTAACAGTGAAGCCCTGGCCGCTGACCTGATTATCAGCCAGAAGCGCATCGGTAACCTGCCTGCAGTGCGGGTGCCGTTCTTCCCACCTAATGCCCTGATGGTCACGCGTCTGGATAACTTGTCTATCTACTGGCAGGAAGGCACGCATCGCCGCCACCTGGAAGAAAATCCCAAGCGTGACCGCGTCGAAAACTATGAGTCGATCAATGAAGATTATGTGATTGAGGATTACGCCTGCGGGGCGGTAGTGGAAAATGTCGAAATGCTGGCTGCACCACAAAAAGAGTCTGATATCGAGAAACTGACGAATGTCCTCGAAAAGATAGTGAAAGGGAATACGGCAGAGACTGCTGACTCAGCCCCGGAGACTGACGTTAAACCTACTGCAGGCGGTAAGTAACCATGACCAGCCCGGCACGCCGCCACTTCTTGCGTCAATCCGCTATTGAGGCCGCCCGTCAGGAGACGGGCCCCACGGTCCATGCCAACGGCTATGAGCTGATGTTGCTCAAGCTCTATGAGGACAAGCGCAGGCTCAAGCAGGTGCGTTCCCAGGAACGCAAAGCCGACCTTAAGCGCCAGTTGCTGCCGGAGTATGCCCCGTGGGTGGCCGGTGTTTTGGCTGAAGGGCGAGGTGCGCAGGACGTCATCTTGATGACGGTGATGATCTGGCGTCTGGATGCGGGGGATATCCCCGGTGCGCTGGCGATTGCTCGCTATGCGTTGCGCTACAAACTGGTGCCGCCCAATGGGTTCAACCGCTCCACGCCGTACCTGATTGCCGAAGATGTCGCCGAGTCGGCTACCCGTGCCCATGAGGCCGGGCAGGCGGTCAATATCGATCATCTGATGCAAACCATGGAGCTCACCGATGCCGAAGACATGCCCGACCAGGTGCGCGCCAAGCTGCACAAAATCACTGGCTATGTACTGCGTGACGCGGGCCGGGCTGAACTGGCGTTAAACCACCTGAAACGAGCGTTGCAGTTGCATAACGGTTGCGGCGTCAAAAAGGACATTGAACGGCTGGAGCGTGCCATTCGCAACGCCGCCAGCCGCTGACAGAACGCGCCCCGCGCCGGGCGGCACGAGAGCGGCGATAGGGTTATCCGTATCAAAGCCCTCGTCCACCGCCCCCTATTTTCGAGGTCATATGAGTACCGTCGTTATTCAAAAGCCCCGCCCGGATGCGCCCGCACAGCGTCCCCCGGCGGAGGATGAACCGATCGTGAAAAACAGCTTTTTCTGGCCGGACGTCAACCCGCTGGAGGTGCGTGATGTGATGCGCATTGAAGGCACCATTACCGCACCACGCCTGCGCCGGGCGATTAAATCCGCCATCGCCGAAGTGAATGCCGAACTGTTTATTTTCCGCCGTGACCAGATGGCGGATGGCTATCACCGGCTGGCGGATGTGCCTGCCGAATTGCTCGACGGCGAAAGCGTGCGGGTGAGTGAGTACCAGAACGCGGTCAGCGCCATGACCACCGCGTTGCTGTCCGAGCAATACCGCAGCCTGGATACTACCCCCACCGGCAGCCGTAAAGCGGAGGCGATCGAGTCCTCCATTGATGAACTGTGGCGCACCGCCCGCAACGCCATCAGCAACGTGGCCGAGCGCAGCCACTGCATCATCGGGTTGCTGTGATGCGGGTGGTCGCGCAGCAAGGTGACACGGTTGACGCCCTGTGTTGGCGCTACTTTGGCCGTACCCAGGGTGTGGTCGAGCAGGTGTATTCACTCAATGCCGGATTGGCCGATGCCGGGGCCATCCTGCCCCACGGCCAGTCGGTGACGCTGCCGGATGTGGGTGTCTCGCCGCAGCGTGAAACCGTTAATTTATGGGACTGATCCTATGGAGCGTATTACCTCGTTTTTCGCTTACGCCATGGCGATGTTTCTCGCCTGGGTGGGCAAGTATTCCCCGCAGGACATTGCCTTTATGGTTGGGGCGGCGGTGGGTGTTGGCACCTTCCTGGTCAACTGGTACTACCGCCGCAAAACCTATCGGTTGCTCAACCGGCTCGGACTTTCTCGGAGGGTAGCGGATGAACTCAATCGTTAAACGGTGCACCGCCGCTGCCGTGCTTGCCCTGGCGATGCTGTTACCGCAATTCAGTACCCTGCAAACCTCACCCGCCGGGTTGCGCTTGATTGCCGATTTTGAAGGCTGTCAGCTTTCCCCCTACCAGTGCAGCGCCGGGGTGTGGACATCCGGTATCGGCCACACCGCAGGCGTGGTGCCGGGCAAAGTTATCAGCGAACGGCAAGCCGCCGTCAACCTGGTGGCGGATGTTTCCCGCACCGAACGGGCCATCGGGCGCTGTATGCCGGTGGACATGCCGCCGCCGGTGTATGACGCGGTGGTGGCCTTTGCCTTTAACGTGGGCACCACGGCAGCGTGTGGCTCGACCCTGGCCGGGTTTATCCGTCGGCAGGATTGGCGCAATGCCTGCCAGCAGTTGCCGCGCTGGGTGTACGTCAACGGGGTGAAGTCGAAAGGGCTGGAGCGTCGCCGGGCAGCCGAACAGGCGTTGTGCTTGCAGGGGGCGCGATGAGCAGCCGCTCGGTGTTGTTAGCCGTATTGATGCTATTGGCCCTCGTCGGCTGGCTGAAATGGCAGGTGATTTCCCTGGGTAAATCCTTGGCGGACGCGCAACAGCAAAACCGCACCTTAACCGCTGCCGTCAACAGCCGCGATACGGTGATCACCGCGTTGCAGCGTGAAGCTGGTCAGCAGGCCGAGGCAGAGCAGCAATTGAGAAATACATTGGCCGGGGCGCAGCATCTGGTCCTACGGCGTGAACAACAGTTACAGAGGGCACTCAATGAAAACCAGGCGTTACGCGAGTGGTTTAGTCGGGCTTTGCCTGTTGATGTTATCCGGTTGCACCAGCGGCCCGCCTTCACCGGCACCGGCGATTATTTACGTTGGTTGTCCGACGGTCAGCCCGTGCCAGATCCCGGCCAGCCAGCCGACCACTAACGGGGATTTAAGCGCGGATATTCGCCAGCTTGAACACGCCCTGGCGACCTGCGCAATCCAGGTCGATATGATTAAACAGTGTCAGGAACGCCACCATGATAAAGCCCCAACAACTGCGCGCCGCGCTGACTGACTCCTTGCCCTGGCTGCAACGCAACCCGGAGAATCTGCGCCTGTTTACCGACAGTGGGCGCATTGCCTCCACGCTCGCCAGCTCGCTGTCATTTGAATATCAGTTTCGGCTAAACCTGCTGATCACCGACTACAGCGGGGATATGGATCTTATCATCGTGCCGATCCTGGCCTGGTTGCGAGAGAACCAACCGGACATCATGGCGACCGAGGAGAAGCGGCGCACCGGTTATACCTTTGAGGCGGATATCAACAATGATGGCTCGTTTGATATCAGCATCAACTTGCAACTGACCGAGCGGGTGATTGTGAAAGAGCAGGGCGGTGCGTTACATGTGGATCATCTGTCGGAACCACCGTTGCCGGAAAACGTGACCCGCCCAACACAGCTCTATGTTCACGGTGAATTAGTGAGTGAATGGCATGAACGAACTTGAACCCTTTGAGACCAAACTAGCCGGGCTGATTGGCAACTTGTCGCCGCAGTCGCGTAAGGCGTTGGCTGTTACCATTGCCAAGCGCTTGCGCGCCAGCCAGCAACAGAATATCAAACGACAGCAGGCTTCCGACGGTACACCCTATGCTCCACGTAAAACCCAACTACGGAGTAAGCAAGGAAGAATTAAGCGGGCGATGTTTACCAAACTGCGTACGGCACGCTATTTAAAAGCCAGCGGCAACAGCAATGCCGCCGTGGTGGAGTTTGTGGGGCGGGTTAAGCGCATGTCGGAAGTGCATCATTATGGGCTACGGGATCGGCCTTCGGTGCGTGCCCCTGAAGTGCGGTATGAGGAAAGGCCGTTGCTGGGGCTAAGTGAAAAAAATATTAATCTGATTGAGGAGGTGATTATTGATAGAATAAGTGCCTTGCATTAGTTACCCTTTCTTGATATTACATTCATCTAACTGTGTGTCCCAAGTGATAATGAGGATGGTTATCATGGAAGAGAGTCGAAATGAGTTGTTATATAAATTTTCCAGGGTAAGTAAATACAGCCTTGATGCGCTTAAAGACGGATATGCTTGGTTTTCGCGAATGAGTGAGCTTAATGATCCATTTGAAGGTCAGGTTAATTTAATTGGTAAGCATAGTGTAATCAATCGTAAAATAGCAATTGAATGGTTTGAAGCTTTGGAGGAAGTGAAATATTCAAATAAAAAACACCACGCAAAGCTCGATGTTATAATTAAAGAACTTTACGAAATACTAATTCAATCCATAAAGTATCAAACAGAGGAGAGTTGCATACTTTCCCTATCTCAATGCGATGAACGAAGCGATCCTATAAGAAATAGATTGATGTGGAGCCATTATGCTGACGAAATGAAAGGCTTCTGCATCGAGTTCTTCCCTGGTTTATTTAGAAGTCTTTCCGATAAAAACGAAAGTTCCCACATTATTCCGGTAAAAACAGACTACGTCAGTACGCAGAGGGAAATAGACATTGGAAAACTTCATCCTGGGGGTGAAAGCTCTAGGGAAATAATTATGGAAATGCTTAAAAATAAACATGAAGATTGGCGCTATGAGAATGAAGTACGCTTTGCATCTCATAATCATGGCAAGCATTACTACTCACACAACACAATAAAAACAATATATTTGGGCGGGAGAATGCCAGAAAGTCAAAAGGAAGAGATTGTTGGGATTCTTAAAGATGCAAATCCTAGTATTCAAGTGAAATACGCAACTGTTGGAAGTAGGTATGAAATAGTCATTAAATAATTAGAGATTATAACGTGTATTAGCTCAGACCTGACCTGACACGGCTACGGCACTGAGCCAAACCCAATCTGACAGGCAGCTCTGTGCCAAGAGCGGACATTAGTAAAGATGCTAGTTTATATTTAACAAAAAAGTCATAAAGGCACTGCAATAAATTCGTGGTAATGAGTTGAAAAATAAGCGGAATCAGATTAATTTCTTATTCAATTAATATAAAATGCTAGAGTCCCAACACATTTAGGAGAATATTTAATGATACTGTATAAATATGTCGATTTATGCACTGGAATGAAAATTGTAAGAAACCCTTCAGTAAAATTCACACATCCTTACGATCTTAATGATCCATTCGAAATAACCTCTTCATTTTATGAGGCTGATGACCATGACTACTCACATAAAAATAATTACTTAAATCTGCTTAAATTAACATCTAATTATGGAGTCCTTTCATTATCAAGAGCGCCGCTAAATGCTTTAATGTGGGCACATTACGCACGGGGGAAACGACATGGGGATAGTAAATTCATTCATTTTGGAGAAAACAATACAACTCACGGGGGATTAGTCATAGGAATTGATGCTGACAAGGCCGGGCTAAACGATGAAGGAAATAATATAATACCTGCAAAATTTGGTAGTGTAATATACACATCGACAAAACCAACTTCGAGATTCAATGATTCAGAAAATATAAATATCATTGAGGGAATGGTAACTCATTATGATTATAAATACTTAGAGGCACTACAAAGGATGTTTTTGTATAAATCAGTGGATTGGTCGTATGAAGAAGAAGTAAGGGTTGTGAGAAATATAACAAGAGGATACGAAAAAGAATATGGTCAGGAAATTATTGCTATAGATAAAAACAGTATAAAGAAAATATATATAGGTAGCATTCACAGTTTTCCACTGGAAAGCGCAAGCTTTATACTTAGTGAAATAAAAAAGAACTTACCAAATTGTGAGGTTCTACTCTGCAACACGAATGGTAAAGGTTGGAATATAAACGCGAAGCCATTCAGTAATCAATCTTAAAATTTAGATGGCACCTAATCCAGCAGTCTGTTATTCGCTCAAAGCCGACTATCAGATAAGATTGTGTTCTATCCAGGGAAACCGTCAGTTCAGGTCTGAGCTAATACATATAACGTTATATATTATTAGTCATGTTGTTTGTTTCACCTCCCAACTACTCTACATTGCCGTCTTCAGCTTGGAGCGGCATCCTTCCTTACATGAACAATCAAACCAACATCCTGCGCCTACTGCGCAATCTGATCCGCATCGGTACCGTCCACACCGTTGACCTGGATCATGGGCTTTGCCGTGTGGAGACCGGCGGTAACCTCACCGACTGGCTGCATTGGCTCACCTGCCGGGCGGGCCGTTCCCGTACCTGGTGGGCACCGTCCGAAGGCGAACAGGTGTTGATACTGGCGCTCGGTGGTGAATTAGATACCGCCTTTGTGCTGCCGGGCATTTTCTCTGATGACTTCCCGGCCCCGTCGGTCTCGGCGGATGCGCTGCATGTTGTGTTCCCGGATGGGGCGGTACTGGAGTACGAACCCGCCACCGGCGCGCTGACCGTGACCGGCATTAAAACCGCCACGGTAGAGGCGTCCGAGTCCATCACCGCCAACACCAAGGTGGTGATGGTCAACGCCAGCCAAAAGATCACACTCGATGCCCCCGTGGTGGAATGCACCAATAAGCTGGTGACAGGCACTATCCAGATTAAGCAGGGCGGCAGCATGACCGGCAATCTCACCCACACCGGCGGCAATATCACGTCTAACGGCGTGGTGATGCATACCCACACTCACGGCGGCATTCAGCGCGGTGGTGGCAACACGGATAAGCCAGCATGAACAACGCAAAATACGTAGGGATGGATCGCGCCACCGGACAGGGGCTAACTGATATCGACCATATCCGCCAGTCAGTGGCCGACATCCTTATCACGCCGGTGGGATCTCGCCCGATGCGCCGGGCATATGGTTCGTTACTGTCTGAGCTGCTCGACCAGCCACAGAATGACGCATTGCGCCTGCATATCATGGCGGCCTGCTACAGCGCGATCCTGGCCTGGGAGCCGCGTGTAAAACTGACCGGTATCACCTTCAACACTGGCTATGACGGCAAGATGGTGATCGACCTCACCGGCACCCGTACCGATATCCCTGGCGCGCTGTCGCTGTCCATTCCTGTGAGCTAAACCCATGCCAACCATTGACCTGAGCCAACTCCCTGCGCCCGCCCTTGTTGAGGTGCTCGACTATGAAAGCCTGCTGGCCGAACGCAAAGCCACGTTGATTTCTCTCTACCCGGAGGAACAGCGCGAAGCGATTGCCCGCACCTTGTCGCTGGAGTCCGAACCACTGGTGAAGCTCCTGCAGGAGAACGCCTATCGGGAAGTGATTTTACGCCAGCGTGTCAATGATGCGGCCCGTGCTGTGATGGTGGCTTTTGCCACTGGCAGTGACCTCGACCAACTGGGGGCAAACGTCAATACCCCACGGCTGACCATCACGCCTGCTGATAACACCACCTTGCCGCCAACACCGGCGGTGATGGAGTCCGACAGTGATTATAGGGTGCGTATCCCGCAGGCGTTTGAAGGTATGAGCGTGGCCGGGCCGTCCGGTGCCTATGAATATCATGGACGTTCTGCCGATGGTCGGGTGGCCGACGTGAAGGCAACCAGCCCCAGCCCGGCCTGTGTGACTATTTCGGTGCTGTCACGGGAAGGTAACGGCACCGCCAGCGCTGACCTTTTGGCTGTCGTTACCCGTGCGCTGAATGATGAGGATGTGCGCCCGGTAGGTGATCGCGTGACGGTGCAATCTGCTGCTATCGTCAAATACACCGTTGAGGCGGTGCTCTATCTCTATCCGGGGCCGGAGTCAGCTCCCATTCAGGCCGCCGCTGAGGCCAAGCTTAAGCATTACATCACCGCACAACACCGGTTAGGGCGTGATATCCGCCTGTCAGCTCTTTATGCCGCACTCCATGCCGAAGGCGTACAGCGTGTGGAGCTGAAAAAGCCGCTGGCCGATATCGTGCTGAACAATACCCAGGCGTCCTACTGTGAACAGTACCGCATCACCGTCGGGGGATCTGATGAATAACCGTCTATTGCCGGTCGGCTCTTCTGCGCTGGAGGTGGCTGCCGCCCGTGCCTGCGCCGAACTGGCACACATCCCGGTGCCAGTGCGTGACTTGTGGAATCCGGACTCCTGTCCGATCGCCTTGTTGCCGTACCTGGCCTGGGCATTCTCGGTCGATCACTGGGATGAACGCTGGCCGGACACCGTCAAGCGCAACGTGGTGACCTCGGCGTTTTACCTGCACCGTCACAAGGGCACCCTGGGGGCCGTTCGCCGGGTGGTTGAGCCGCTCGGTTATCTCATCAAGGTGTTGGAGTGGTGGCAAAACAATGATCCACCCGGCACCTTTCGGCTGGATATCGGCGTACTGGAAACCGGTATCACCGAAGCCATGTACCAGGAGATGGAGCGGATGATCGCTGATGCTAAACCGGTCAGCCGCCATCTTATCGGCCTCAATATCGTGCAGGACGTTCAGGGCCAGATCCACACCGGCGTCGGCACGTTCGACGGCGACACCCTTACCGTTTACCCCGGATAACAAGCGAGACACCATGAGCAAATACAAAGCCATTCTGACCACCGCCGGGGCGGCAAAAATTGCGGCCGCCAGTGCGGGCGGCAAACCGTTGAAGATTGACCGAATGGCCGTCGGAGACGGTAACGGCAAATTACCCACGCCCAACCACGCCCAGACCAAACTGGTTAACGAGCGTCACCGGGCGGCACTAAATTCGTTGACGGTTGATAAGGCTGCGGCTGATCGGCTGATTGCCGAGTTAGTCATTCCTGCCAATGTTGGTGGTTTCTGGCTGCGTGAAATGGGCCTGTATGACGCAGACGGCACGCTGATTGCGGTCAGCAACATGGCTGAGTCCTACAAGCCGAAGCTGGAAGAAGGCAGCGGGCGCACGCAAACCTTGCGCATGGTGGTGATTGTCAGTCATACCGAGGCTATCACGCTGATTGTCAGTGGTGACATGGTGATGGCGACCCGTGATTTTGTGGCGGCGGCAATTAATGACCATGCCAAATCACGCAACCACCCGGATGCCACCACAGCAGCCAAGGGGTTTGTGCAACTGAGCAGCGTTACCAACAGCACCAGCGAAGCCCTGGCGGCCACGCCCAAAGCGGTTAAGGTGGTGAATGATGCAGCGGTGAAGTTGGCGCAGAACCTGGCTGACCTACCTGATAAAGCCAAGGCTCGCGTGAGCCTGGGGCTGAAGTCCGCCGCGCTGCGTGATACGGGTGAGGCAACCGGACAGGTGTTGACCGCCAACAAGGCATTTGGCCTGGGGCTGATGGAGCCTGAACGCAGGCACCGGCTGGCAGACCTGGCCGGGGCGAATGCCTTCACTGGTTTTACCTGGACAAAGAGTGATGATCCCGACGCGCCGCCATTTACCGGCACCGTTGGCATCATCAATCACGCCTGGCGCGCATCCCCGACGGCGGCCCCTTATGCGTTGCAAATGGGGTGGCGTGATGGTCGTATGGCTTTTCGAACCAAAGAATCCAACAAGGATTTTCTGGGTTGGTGTGAATTGCTGCATACCGGTAACGGCTACACAGCGGCGCAATGTGATGGCAAATACGCGTTACGTTCTATCAAGGTCAATGGCAAACCGTTGAGCGCAGATGTCAACCTGCTGGCCGGTGATGTCAACGCCTGGAACAAAACCGAGGCAGATGCTCGTTATCTGAAATTGTCAGGCGGGACAGTCAAAAACCTGACGGTTAAAACCGGCTCTACCGGCACGGAGAATACATCCCTGCTGATTGATGGCGTTGAGCACACACCTTTGGTATTAAAGCGCAGCAGTGCCACCGCCAATCTGTCGATCGGTTTTCAGCTCGGCGGCAATGCGCCGCTGTACCGACTCGGTATTAATGACAAAAATAATCTGTCCTGGGGCACTGATGCCAACCAGGCTAGCAATGCCACGATATACCATACCAAAAACAAACCCACTGCGGCGGATGTAGGCGCGCTGACGGACGCACAAGCGGTACAGAAGTATGCATTGCGTTCTATCAAGGTGAACGGCAAACCCCTTTCAGCCGATGTTAACCTGCAAGCCGGGGATGTGAACGCCTGGAACAAGACCGAGGCAGATAACCGCTACCTGCTGAAGACCGGCGGGATCGTCACGGGGAAAACCCGCTTTGCTGCCGGGGTTAACTTTGGTAATGAAAACACCTCGGTTGAGGGCGGCAGCGATGCGGCCGGGTTTACTTCTAACAACCTGATGCTGAAAAGCTGGTACGGCATTGGTTTCTTCAATACCTGCACCACGTCGGGTTTGAAAGGCGTGACAGGCTATATCAACACCCGCAGCGGTGACCTGCAGATGAAAGGGCGGGTGATAGCCGATACTCAGGTGATTGAGGCCGGTAAACGCGTCTATTCCCCCAATAACAAACCTACGGCGGCGGATGTAGGGGCGTTGACCGATGCACAAGCAACGCAGAAATATGCACTGCGCTCTATCAAGGTGAACGGCAAGCCACTTTCCGGTGATGTGAACCTGGTGGCAGGAGATATCAACGCCTACACCAAAACAGAATCAAATGGCCGTTACGTTAAGCAGAGCGGTGACAACATCAATTGGCTGACGGTGAAAGGGGGCGCGACATTCCAGGGGCTCGACTACATCAACAAATCGGGTATTAACACCTATTCCAATGCGGAGGGGAGTCATCGCCAGGTAAATGCACTTCGGTTAAAAGGCGAGGGCAATCTGGTGGCCGAGCTTTATCACCATGAACTGGTCGGCAAATACCATAACCTGGGTATTCATGTCGGCAATGGTAATGATCACGGCTGGTATGAGCTGCGTGGCAATGGGGAGCTAAAGGTCAATGGCACGTGGCCCACCTTGCACCTAGGCGAAACTGTTCATCATCCGGATGGCAATATTTCCGGCACTGCCTGGGGCGGTTATCTCAGTAATTTCATCACCAATGGCCTCAATGGCCGGGTTGACTGGAATGCGTTTAACAGCCGTTCGCACGTCGCGGGCACGCGTCAGGCATGGTGGTACAAAGACGAACTGACCGGTTTTATTTTCCAGGGCGGCGTGGTCAACCGAGGCGAAGGCTATCTGACCTGGGTTGGTTTTCCGCGTGGCTACACACAGGACTGTTTCGGCGTCCAGCTCACACTGGCCGGGCATTGGGGAGATTCAAACATGAACGTCGAAGCACAAAGCCTGTCGGCAGGCGGGTTTAATGCGGCGATGGGGGATAATGAACGCGTGGTCTTCTGGTGGGCAGTGGGGGTTTAAGATGAGTTACGGATACAGTGCAACCACCAATATTCTCTATGTATTGGAAGATAAACCAGCCTATGACGCCAACGGCAATTGGCCGGAGGATGTGAAACCCATTACTGATGCAGAGTGGACGACGTATTGCGCACAAGGGCCAGAAGGGAAAATGCGTGGTGCTGATAGCCAGGGTTTACCCTGCTGGGTCGATATCCCGCCGCCGTCAAAAGCGCAGGCGGTGGAGGCCGCCAAGATAGATAAATCGCAACGACTGGCACTGGCGACAAAGAAGATCGCCCCGTTGCAGGATGCGCAAGAGCTGGGGATAGCGTCAGCCGATGAGCAGGCGCAGTTACTGGCCTGGAAGCGTTACCGGGTGCTGATTAACCGGGTAGATGCTGAAGCCGCGCCGGATATTGAGTGGCCGCCGGTGCCGGAGGCGTAAAACATGGCCCGCTGAACAGGGTAGCTTCACGTAAATCGAGCTAGTAGATAGCCTAATGCGCACTCTGTGATCGGGCTGACAAAAGAAATGCCTTGCGTAAGATATGCTTATCAATTATACAAAATAGACGGTTAGGGATAAAACGATAGATTAGGGAGTGACTTTTTTCATGGAACGATTGCCAAATGAAATGCTAATAGATGAGTTAAGTATTGTTGAAGGTGATTCTCATCGGGATGATAGTCGCTATTTGTTGCTTTTTGCTCTAAACGTTGTTTGTGTTTTTAATAATTGCAAGCTCGCAAAGGGAGTATAATATGAGCAGCAATATGGAGATAGCCAAACGTATAGTGAAAGCCATTTTATCACCGGACTCGGTGATAGGGTTTTTTCATGGGGTGCTATCCGTCCCTAAAGATTTAGGGTATTTGGCCTATGGCTATATGGATACTGATACCCGATTCATGCGTGAGTCAGAACGAATTAGAATGGTAGGTGCCATTAAACATGGCATCTTAGAAAACAAAAACTTTGCTGAAACTATTGAAACGGTATTAGATAAGTTTAGCGACAACGTTCCAGAGAAAAAAAAGGATAGTATTTACAGCCAGGTGGCTTTTTCAATGGTCGGTAGAACTGTTACAAACTCTGTGATAGCGGGTAGGTTAGCCATTGCCGTTTCTCAAAGCAGCTCTCTTTTGGTGGCGGTTCGGGGTGGGATAATGGGCAATATCCTTCTGATGGGAGGGATGGCTGAACGTAGCATTTATACATCCAGAGCATTACAGCAAAGCGACCCTGAAATATACTATGCGTTACATCGTAAGAATTACGATCTTCTATATTTTTTGGTGGAGCCTTTACTGGAGCCCTTTGTGGATGCTCTGAGGGTAAAAAGAACTCAAGGGCAGCCTGAGTTTGATAAAATTTTGGATATGGTAGAAGATGAACTCAAAAAATCAAAAAGGCCATGAGATAAAGCAGAGCCTTTTTAGGCGGTTAATGCATACTGCTTTAGAAACCATGGCATCAATTTTAGGCGGTGCATTGGTTCTTATATGTGCATATTGGTTTTTCCATTTTGATACGTGGCATGAACGATTTATTTATATTACTTTATCTATAGTAGTTGTGTATTTGATTTGTAAGGTATTGCCTGATAGGCCAGAGTAAAAAATGTTTTATCTGGTAGCTAACGTTTCCCTAACGGTTAAATCATTAAGTAAACCCACCAAATGTTACCCAAGCGCCCATAATAAAGCCCGCATAAAATGCGGGCTTTTAGGGTTGTGGCGTTTCCCTGGTGTTGCCACAAGAAGCCCATTAACCCTAGAGGAATGGCTAAAACTCGTCCAATCGATTCGCTAGATCAATAACACGATATTGATCGGTGAAAACGATCGTAGCCCCTGCATTGCCTTGCTTCCCTTCTACAGCCTGTTGTCTGGTCGGCCTTCCATCCGTCACCACGTGCAGCCTTGTCTGCCTGGCGGCATGCTGTTTGTACCTACTCACAACGGAGCAAGCCGCTTATGGCTGACTATCATCACGGCGTGCGTGTCATCGAAATCAACGATGGCACCCGCGTAATCTCTACCGTTTCGACGGCCATCGTCGGCATGGTCTGCACCGGGGAAGATGCCGATGCCACACTGTTTCCTCTTAACACCCCGGTATTGATCACCGACGTGCTGGCCGCCAGTGGCAAGGCCGGTAAAAAAGGCACCCTGGCCGCGTCACTGCGCGCCATTGCTGAACAGGCCAAACCGGTTACGGTGGTGGTGCGTGTAGCCGAAGGCAAAGACGAAGCTGAAACCACCTCCAACATCATCGGTGGTGCGGATGAGAATGGCCGCTACACCGGCATGAAAGCGCTATTGGCCGCGCAAGCAGAATGCGGGGTTAAACCGCGTATCCTCGGCGTACCTGGATTGGATAACCAAGCGGTAGCGACGGCACTCGCCAGCGTCTGCCAGCAGTTGCGCGCCTTTGGTTATATCAGTGCGTTCGGTTGTAAAACCGTGTCGGAGGCCATCAAGTATCGCGACAACTTCAGCCAGCGCGAGTTGATGCTGATCTGGCCTGAGTTCATCACCTGGAATACCACCGCCAACAGCAGCGACATTGCCACGGCCACCGCGCGTGCGCTCGGCCTGCGCGCCAAAATTGACACGGAAACCGGCTGGCATAAAACCCTGTCCAACGTTGGCGTCAATGGCGTGACCGGTATCAGTGCCTCGGTGTTCTGGGATTTGCAGTCACCGGGCACCGATGCTGACCTGCTCAATGAGGCTTGTGTCACCACGCTGATCCGCAAAGACGGTTTCAAGTTTTGGGGCTCCCGCACCTGTTCGGATGATCCGTTGTTCCTGTTTGAGAACTACACCCGCACCGCGCAGGTGATTGCCGACACTATGGCCGAGGCGCACCTGTGGGCCGTTGACCGTCCGGTTACGCCCACGTTGATCCGCGACATGATCGACGGCATCAAGGCCAAATTCCGTGAACTGAAATCCGCCGGGCTGATTATCGACGGGGATTGCTGGTATGACGACAGCGCCAACGATAAAGAAACCCTCAAGGCCGGCAAGCTGTTTATCGATTACGACTACACCCCAGTGCCACCGCTGGAAGATTTAACCCTGCGCCAGCGTATCACCGACAAATATCTGGTGACGTTCGCCGCGTCCGTGAACCGCTAAGGAGCCGTTGCGTTATGGCACTGCCGAAAAAACTGAAGTACCTGAACCTGTTCAACGACGGTTACAGCTATATGGGCGTGGTGTCCTCGCTCACCTTGCCCAAGCTCACCCGCAAGCTGGAGAAGTATCGTGGCGGCGGGATGAATGGCGCCGCGTCTACCGATATGGGGCTGGACGATGACGCGCTGGCCCTGGAGTGGTCGATGGGCGGTCTGGATGAATTGGTGTTGCAGCAGTGGGGCAGCGTTGATGTGGTGCCGCTGCGCTTTGCCGGTTCGTTCCAGCGTGACGATACCGGTGAGGTCTCCGCCGTGGAAGTGGTATTGCGTGGCCGCCATAAGGAAATCGACTTTGGCGAGTACAAGCAAGGGGAAGACACCGAAACCAAGGTGGCGACCGAATGCACCTACTTCAAGCTGACCATTGACGGCAAAGAGCTGATTGAAATCGACACCGTGCATATGGTGGAGAAGGTCAACGGCGTTGACCGCCTGGCCGAGCACCGCAAAGCCATCGGTATGTAATTCTTGCGCCAGTCTACCCGGCTGGCCGTTATCCCTGTTTATTGAGAGAACATCATGAAAGACGAAAAAGACGACAACCTAGTGACGCTGGAAAACCCGATCCAACGCGGTGACACCACCATTACAGAAGTCCGCATCACCAAACCCAACGCAGGCACCTTACGCGGTGTGGGTCTGGCTGCTGTAGCGAATGCCGATGTTGATGCGTTGCTGATTGTCCTGCCGCGCATGACCTACCCGAACCTGACCAAAGACGAATGCCACCGCCTGGAGTTGCCCGACCTGGTGGCGTTGGCTGGTAAGGTCGTCGGTTTTTTGTCGCCGAACTCGGCAGCGTAGCAATGGACGCCCGCTTGGGCGTGGATGATCTGATGGCGGATATTGCGGTGATATTCCACTGGCCGCCGTCGGAAATGGCCGGGATGTCGCTCACCGAGCTGCTGAACTGGCGGGATAAAGCGGTGCAACGCAGTGGAGTGAACCATGAGTAATCGGCTACAGCTTCAGGTGTTGCTGAAGGCCGTCGACCAGGCCACCCGCCCGTTAAAGAGTATCCAGCAGGCCAGCAAAAAACTGGCGGCGGATATCAACGTGACTCAGGGCACTCTCAAATCCTTGGACGCACAGGCGCGCCGGATTGAGGGCTTTCGTAAAACCAACGGGCAATTGGCGGTCACCGGTGAGGCACTGAAAAAGGCCAAGGCGGAAGCCGCCGCCTTGGCGGTGCAATTCAGGGCCACGGCAAACCCGACGGCGCAACAGGCGCGGTTACTGGCCGCGTCCAAACGGGCCGCCAGTGAGCTGCAAACCAAATACAACGGCCTGCGCCAATCGGTGCAACGCCAGCGGGAGGCACTCAACGCCGACGGCATCGCCACCCGAAACCTGAGCGCCGAACAGCGCCGGTTAAAAGCCAGCGTGAACGAGGCCAGCGCCAGCCTGGCACGTCAGCGGCAAGAGCTGGAACGCCTGAGCCAAAAACAGAGCGCAGTGAACCGCGTCAATGCACGTTACCAGAGTGGTAAAGCGCTGGCCGGATCGGTACGCAATGCCAGTGCCGCCGGGGTCGGGATTGCCACTGCCGGGCTGTACGCCGAAAGCCGGTTTATTGCACCGGGCGTCGAGTTTGACCGGCAGATGTCAGATACCCAGGCCACCCTGGGACTGGCAAAGAATGACCAGCAACTGGCGGCCATCCGCCAACAGGCGCGGGATATCGGTGCGACCACGGCGTTTTCCCCGACCGATGTCGCCCGTACCCAATCGGTGTTGGCGAAGTCCGGCTTTGACGGTAACGCCATCCTCAAATCGACCGAGTCCACCGTCAATCTGGCGTTGGCGTCTGATTTGGACATTGCCGACGCGGCAGACATCATCACCAACATGCAATCGGCGTTTAACCTGCCGATCGATGAGGTGCAGCGCGTTGCCGACGTGATGACCAAGGGGTTCACCAGTTCCAACAGCAACCTGATGGATTTTGGCGAGGCGATGAAGTACGTCGCGCCGATTGCCGAAGCTGCCGGGGCCAGCATTGAAGACACCACCGCAATGCTTGGCGTGCTGGCGGATAACGGCATCAAGGGCAGTATGGCCGGGACGGCGACCAGCGCGATGTTTACCCGCCTCCAGTCCCCGGTTGGGCAAGCGGGGGATGCTCTGTCAGAGTTGGGGGTAAAAACCCAAGACGACAAAGGCAACATGCTGCCGATTGCCGGTATTTTGAAGAAAATCGATTCGTCGTTTAAAAAACACAAACTGGGTACCGCGCAGCAGGCGGAATACCTGAAGGTGATTTTTGGCGAAGAAGCGATGAAAGGCGCGATCAAGCTGATTGGTGCCGCCGGTAACGGCAAGTTGGCGACCAAACATGACACGGTGAGCCGTTCCAAAGGGGCGACCGCGCAGATCGCCAAGGTCAAGGTAGACAACCTGGACGGCGACCTGAAAAACCTGTTCTCCGCCTGGGAAGATGTGCGTATTGAGGTGTTCGACGGGCAGAATAGCGCGCTGCGTCAACTGACCACCACGGCAACGACTTGGTTGGCAACCGCTGGCACCTGGGTAAGGGCCAATCCTGAACTGGTCGGCACCCTGGTGAAAGTGACCGCCGGAGTCACCGCGCTTATTGGCGGGCTGGCTGCACTCGGTCTGATTGCCTGGCCGGTGATGGCCGGGGTCAATATGTTGGTGGCCGGTGCCGGGTTGCTGGGTACGGTGTTTACAGTGGTGGGTGGTGCGGTTGCGGCGGCGTTTACCGCCATTACCTGGCCGGTTCTGGCATTGATTGCCGCCGTGGCCGCCGGTGCGTTGCTTATCCGCAAATACTGGGAGCCGATTAGCGCCTTTATCGGTGGCGTGGCTGAGGGCTTCAAGGCCGCCATGGCCCCGGTAGCTGCGGCGTTCTCACCGCTCAAGCCGATTTTCGACTGGTTTGGCGAGAAGATAAAAGCCGTCTATGACTGGTTTATGGCGCTGCTTGCCCCGGTGAAGTCTACCCAGGCCGAGCTACAAAGCGCCGCCGAGATGGGGCGTAAGTTTGGATCCGCCATTGCGGGCGCATTGAACCTGCCGATGCAGGTACTGGAGAAGCTCGGCAGCAAGGTCGGCTGGCTGGCGAAAAAGCTCGGTCTGATGAAGGATGAAACCGCCGAGCTGGATAAACAGACGGTGATCAATACCCCGACTGCTACCGGTGTCGACGGGTTGGGTTATTCGCCCAGCGGTGGCTTGCTGGCGGCCAACCCGGCACCGGTAGTGAAAACGGCTCCGCCAGTGGGCGCGCCTGGCGTGTTACCGGCCCCGGTGGTCAATGTGACCTCCAACACCGCTTTACCGCCACCGGTGGTGCAGGTTTCCCCGGCAGCCATTGCTTTGTCACCGGAGGTTGAGGCACCCGACCAGCCCACGACATCCGTCATCGCCCCAGAGCAGCTCGCGCCGTCGGTGAATGTCCAGGCTACCAAGCCGTTAGCACCGCAGCGTTACGCACCGGTGGTGCCGGGGGCGTCCAGCGCCTACACCGACAACAGCGTGACGCACAATAAGTTTGATGTTGTCGTTCCCCCAGGGATGAGCCAAGAAGAGGTCATCCGGTTGTTGAACGAGGCGCAGGCTCGACAAGATCGCGAACGCCGCGCCCGTGCGCGCAGTGCCATGACCAGCTAGAGGAAAATCACCATGATGCTAACGCTAGGGTTCTTTGTTTTCATGCTGCAAACGCTGCCTTACCAGTCAATGCAGCGCACGGCGGATTACCGTTGGCCGACCAATGGCCGGGTGGGGCAGCGGCCTGCCGCGCAGTTCCTGGGGTTGGATGAGGAGAAAATCACGTTATCCGGGGTGTTGTTGCCAGAAGTCACCGGCGGGCGCTGGTCACTGCTGACCGTGCAACTGATGGCGGAGCAGGGCCGTGCCTGGCCGCTGATTGAAGGCACCGGCACCATCTACGGCATGTTCGTGATTGAGTCGGTGAGCGAGACACACAGCCAATTCTTTGCTGACGGTAGCCCGCGCCGCACCGAGTTTACCCTGACCTTAAAACGGGTCGATGAGTCCCTGGCGGCGATGTTTGGCGACCTGCGACAACAGGCGGGTGAGTTGTACGGGCAAGCCGGGGAGCTGGCCGGAAAGGTGGGAGGCTTCTTGTCATGATAACCGGCGTATCCTTACCCGCCGGGGCGCGTATTGCCCCGGATTTCTCCCTGACCCTACAGGGAAATGACATCACGCATAACATCCGGGCACGGCTGCTGTCGTTAACGCTGACGGATAACCGGGGCTTTGAGGCTGACCAGCTCGATATCGAACTGGACGACAGCGACGGCCTGATGGTGATGCCGCAGCGTAATGCGGTGCTGTCACTGGCGCTCGGTTGGCAGGGCTCACAACTGATACACAAAGGGCGGTTTACGGTAGATGAGGTGGAACATCGGGGCGCACCAGATACGCTCACCATTCGCGCCCGCAGTGCCGATTTTAGGGGCTCGCTCAATACCCGCCGGGAAGCCTCTTACCACGACACCACCCTGGGTGACATCGTGCAGCAGATTGCCGCCCGAAATGCGCTTACTGCCAAGTTGGCCGCCGGGCTGGATGTGATAAAAATCAGCCATATCGACCAGACACAGGAAACGGATGCGGCGTTTGCTACCCGGCTGGCCTCGCTCAATGGCGCAGTGGCCGCCGTTAAAAATGGATGCCTGCTGTTTATCCGCCCAGGGAACGGCACCACGGTGAACGGCAAACCGCTGCCGGTGATGACTATTACCCGCCGTGATGGCGATCGGCACAACTTCAGCCTGGCCGATCGGGATGCCTACACGGGCGTGACCGCAAGCTGGCTTAACACCCGACAGCCCAAACCGCAGAAGGTGAAACTGCAGCGCAAACCCAAAACGCAGCACCTGCGTGCACTGCAACACCCGAAGGCCAAACCGGCCACACAGAAGGCAGCTAAACCGGCTGAACCACAGAAAGGGGAATACCTGGTCGGTGCGGAAGATAACGTGTTTACCCTCCCAACGGTGTATGCCACGCAAGCTGCCGCCATGCGTGCCGCGCAGGCCAAGTGGGAGAAGCTACAGCGCGGTGTGGCGGAGTTCTCGTTATCCCTTGCCATGGGCCGTGCGGATCTGGTGCCGGAAACGCCGGTGCAGGTGAGCGGGTTTAAACAAGTGATCGACGCACAACCCTGGATCGTGAGCAAGGTGGTGCATAACCTGAGTAACAGCGGTTTTACGACGGCGGTAGAATTAGAGGTATTGCTATCTGATGTCAGTTACGAGGCTTCATAACTTCACTTTATGCATTTGTAAATTAGATTAAAGCTAATTCAAATCCAGATCGCAACGCGTATCATCGCGGTAAGAGCCATTGTTAAGGATATTGCCGTGTTTCATTGCCCGTTATGTAAAACTGCTGCACATGCTCGGTCAAGCCGTTACCTGAGCGATCAAACCAAAGAGCGCTATCACCAATGCCAGAACATCAATTGCGGGCATACGTTTAAAACGATGGAAACATTTGATAGTTCAATCATGGTGCCAGGCGTAATCAACAGTGCGCCGCCGCATCCCACAAGGGGCAATCAAGGCACTCTTTGGATTTAATGAAGGCCCGCGATAAAGCGGGTTTTTTGTTGCCTTGAGTAAGGTAAACGGGCGCTGCTGAAGTAGGGATTGATACAAGAGGGGCTGAGGGCCAGAAAGTAGAGCGACACTTTTGCGACACTAGTTGCTGGGAACAAAAAAGCCACCTCGTGAGAAGTGGCTTAATCATATGATTTTAAAGCTAAAATTTGGTGGCCCCTACTGGACTTGAACCAGTGACCAAGCGATTATGAGTCGCCTGCTCTAACCAACTGAGCTAAGGGGCCAGGCGCGTGATTATACGGTAATCATGGGATGCAGGTCTACACCCATAAAACCATATGATGTTTTTATGCACAGTTCTAGTCTGTTGTAATTGCAGGCAGATTTTGCGATAACCGCTGTTAATTCATTTTAACGGACTGGTGATACTCATGGAACTTTTGGCGCCAAACCTACAGGTGGTGTTCTGCGGCATCAATCCTGGCCTTTCCTCTGCCCATCAGGGCTATCCCTTTGCCAACGGCAGTAACCGCTTCTGGAAAGTGATCTATCAGGCGGGCTTCACCGATCGCCAGTTGGCACCGGAACAGTGGCTACAACTGCAAGATAACGGTTGTGGGATCACTGCTCTGGTCGCGCGCCCAACGGTGGCGGCCAGCGAACTTTCACGTGATGAGCTGCGTGGTGGCGGTGAGGTGCTCAAAGAAAAAATTCTGCGTTACCAACCTCATGCTTTGGCGATCCTGGGGAAACAGGCGTTCAGCAGTGCGTTTGGTGTGCGTAATGCCGCCTGGGGGCGTCAGGAGATGATGCTGGGTAAAACCGAAGTGTGGGTATTGCCTAATCCCAGCGGATTGAATCGTGCCACGCTGGAGCAACTTACCGAGAGTTACCGCGAACTATTCCTGGCGTTAAAATAAGGCATAAAAAAACCCCGGCGAGCCGGGGTTCTTACGAGGTCGTTAAACCTTAGTCATCCAGGAAGCTACGCAGCACTTCTGAACGGCTTGGGTGGCGCAGTTTACGCAACGCTTTGGCTTCGATCTGACGAATACGCTCACGGGTAACGTCGAACTGTTTGCCCACTTCTTCCAGCGTGTGGTCAGTGTTCATATCGATACCGAAACGCATACGCAGCACCTTCGCTTCACGTGCGGTCAGGCCAGCCAGGACGTCGTGCGTGGCAGAACGCAGGCTTTCAGAAGTGGCAGAATCCAGTGGCAGCTCGAGGGTGGTATCCTCGATGAAATCGCCCAGATGTGAATCTTCATCATCACCAATCGGCGTTTCCATGGAGATCGGCTCTTTGGCGATCTTCAGCACCTTACGGATTTTGTCTTCTGGCATCAGCATACGCTCGGCCAGCTCTTCCGGCGTTGGCTCACGGCCCATCTCTTGCAGCATCTGGCGCGAAATACGGTTGAGCTTGTTGATAGTCTCAATCATATGCACCGGAATACGGATGGTACGTGCCTGGTCGGCGATAGAGCGGGTTATAGCCTGACGGATCCACCAGGTGGCGTAAGTTGAGAACTTGTAGCCACGGCGGTATTCAAACTTGTCTACCGCTTTCATCAAGCCGATGTTGCCTTCCTGGATCAGATCCAGGAACTGCAGGCCACGGTTGGTGTATTTTTTGGCAATCGAGATAACCAGACGCAAGTTGGCTTCAACCATCTCTTTCTTCGCGCGGCGAGCTTTTGCTTCACCGATCGACATACGACGGTTGATGTCTTTCACCTGCTCGATGGTCAGGCCGGTTTCTTCTTCGATCTGACGCAGTTTTTGCAGGCTGCGCTGAACATCTTCATTAACATCTTTCAGCTTCTCTGACCAGGGTTTACCCATTGCCAGTGCCGCTGCGAACCAGGTATCGCTGGTTTCGTTGCCGGCGAACAGGGTGACGAAGTTTTTCTTCGGCATTTTGCACTGCTCTACGCACAGTTTCATGATGATACGTTCTTGCGTACGAACGCGATCCATCATGGTACGCATGCTGTTGACCAGGAAGTCGAACTGTTTTGGCACCAGGCGGAATTGCTTGAACACTTCAGACAGCTTCAGGATCTCTTCTGCTGCGCTGGCGTGGCTGCGGCCGTTCTTTTTGATAACCAGACGAGTGGCTTCGTACTGATCGCGCAGATCGGTAAACTTCTGGCGCGCCAGTTCTGGATCGATGCTGTTGTCGTCTTCAGCTTCGTCTTCTTCATCTTCGTCTTTGTCGTCGTCGTCCTGCTCTTCGGTGGTTAATTCAGAACCGATGTGAGTAGCGGTAGGGGCGATGTCCTCTTCCGCGTTAGGATCGACGAAGCCGGTGATCAGATCGGACAGGCGTGCTTCGCCAGCCTCGACACGATCGTACTGCTCCAGCAGATAGGTGATGGCTTCAGGGTACTCAGCAACCGAGCACTGTACCTGGTTGATGCCGTCTTCGATACGCTTGGCGATGTCGATTTCGCCTTCACGCGTCAGCAACTCAACGGTACCCATTTCACGCATGTACATGCGCACTGGGTCAGTGGTACGCCCGATTTCAGATTCTACGCTGGACAGCACCTGAGCGGCAGCTTCTTCCGCATCTTCGTCTGTGCTGTTGGTGTTTTCAGCCAGCAGAAGGTCATCGGCGTCCGGTGCTTCTTCCATCACCTGGATGCCCATGTCGTTAATCATCTGGATGATGTCTTCGATCTGATCGGAGTCGACGATATCTTCCGGCAGATGGTCATTGACCTCAGCATAGGTCAGATAGCCTTGCTCCTTACCACGTTGGACAAGAAGTTTAAGCTGTGACTGCGGGTTTTGCTCCATAAGACGGTATCCACACTTCAGAGTATTTGGGTTGGTGTCGGTCGGCGAAACCGCCAACAATAGCATTTGGGGCGTTTTTGTTGTTGCCGCGGCCCACTGTGGCGGCATATTGCAGGGCTCTGCCCTCGCATTTATCGGCACTTAAGCCGTTTGGTATTCAGTCTTTCTTCGCTAATGCCAGTTGTAATGACCAGAGTTCCTTGCGTTCGTCTGCATTCAGGCCATGCGTTCTGTCACGTGCGATCAAATCTTCCTGACGTTTTTCCAGCACTGAGTCATAGAGATTCGTCAGAGTATCTAAAAAGTGTTGCTCAACTTGTTCCTCAACGATCATATGGTTCCATGTCGCCAAGGTTTCAAGCTGCTGGCTCAATTTGTTATCTCGGTACAACTCCAGCAACTGGCCAGTAGTCAGGCCCGGCTGCGCTAAACAGGTCTGCACCAGTTCAACAAATAGCGGCAAACCCGCCTGTTTAGTCTGCTCGAGCCCTTCCAGAGAAGGGATAAGTGTAGCCAAACGCGGATTTTGCACCAGTAATCCTATCAGTATACGCATGGTTGTGCGTTTTAGCTGGGGCGCCTGATAAGTATTCGCATTTTCCGCCTGTTTGGGCATCAGCTTG
>Ga0302347_1001591_pt1 | contig 26715 bp, 24 predicted proteins | sample PhyWR1_FD_202178 | JGI IMG/M metagenome (GOLD analysis project Ga0302347, IMG submission 202178) | Leaf surface microbial communities from wheat plants in UC Gill Tract Community Farm, Albany, California, United States - DLSL W.R1 (v2)... | ecosystem: Host-associated > Plants > Phyllosphere >...
ATGCGCGGCCCTAAGCTAGGAGAACTTTATGTGTGGAATCGTTGGCGCAGTCGCTGAACGTAATATCACGGCCATTCTGCTGGAAGGCCTGAAACGTCTTGAATACCGTGGTTACGACAGCGCAGGCGTAGCTGTTTTCACCAATAACGGCACCCTGGAGCGCATGCGTCGCAACGGTAAAGTGGCCGAGCTGGAACAAGCCCTGGCCGGTGAACCTCTGGTCGGTCGCCTAGGTATTGCCCACACCCGTTGGGCCACCCACGGCGCGCCGTGCGAGCGTAACGCTCACCCGCATTTCTCCGGCTCTGATCTGGCCGTAGTGCATAACGGCATCATCGAGAACCATGAAGCCCTGCGTGAGCAGCTTAAAGGCCTGGGTTATGTCTTTACGTCGGACACCGACACCGAAGTCATTGCCCACCTGCTCAATCACAAACTGCAGGACAACAGCGACCTGACCTCGGCCCTCAAGGCCACCGTCAAAGAACTGCACGGTGCCTACGGTCTGGCTGTGATCAGCGCCAAACAGCCGGACCGTCTGGTTGCTGCACGCAGCGGCAGCCCGCTGGTGATTGGTCTGGGCCTGGGTGAAAACTTCCTGGCTTCCGACCAATTGGCACTGCGTCAGCTGACTGACCGCTTCATGTACCTGGAAGAAGGCGATATCGCTGAAATCCACCGTGACAGCGTGCAGATCTGGGATGTAAATGGCCAAAGCGTTCAGCGCGAAACCGTGCAGTACAGCGATGGTGCAGAAGCGGCCGACAAGGGCGAATATCGCCACTATATGCTCAAGGAAATCCACGAGCAGCCAGCCGTAGTACAGCGTACGCTGGAAAACCGTCTGGGCGCTGACCATGTACTGGTGCAAGCCTTCGGCCCGCAAGCCAAGGAGTTGTTCGCTAAAGTACGCAATGTGCAGATCGTTGCCTGTGGCACCAGCTACCACGCCGGTATGGTTGCCCGTTACTGGCTGGAAAGCCTGGCGGGTATCCCGTGCCAGGTTGAAGTGGCGAGCGAGTTCCGTTACCGCAAAGTTGTTGTGCAGCCGGACACCCTGTTTGTTTCGATCTCGCAATCGGGCGAAACTGCTGACACCCTGGCTGCACTGCGCAATGCCAAAGAACTGGGCTTCCTTGGCAGCCTGGCGATTTGCAACGTAGGTATCAGCTCGTTGGTGCGTGAGTCTGATCTCACCCTGCTGACCCAGGCTGGTCGTGAAATTGGCGTGGCATCTACCAAGGCTTTCACCACCCAACTGGTAGGCCTGTTGCTGCTGACCCTGTCCTTGGGCCAGGTTCGCGGTACGCTGGAAGCGGGCGTTGAAGCTCAGCTGGTTGAAGAATTGCGTCGTTTACCAGCGCGTCTGGGCGAAGCCCTGGCGATGGATTCGATTGTCGAAAAAGTCGCTGAATTGTTCGCTGACAAACACCACACCCTGTTCCTGGGCCGTGGGGCTCAGTTCCCGGTGGCAATGGAAGGCGCACTCAAGCTCAAAGAAATTTCGTATATCCACGCTGAAGCGTACCCGGCGGGCGAGTTGAAGCACGGCCCTCTGGCGCTGGTGGATAACGATATGCCGGTAGTGACTGTGGCACCGAACAACGAGCTGTTGGAAAAACTCAAATCCAACCTGCAGGAAGTGCGTGCCCGCGGTGGCGAGCTGATCGTGTTTGCCGATGAGCAAGCCGGCATGACCAATGGTGAAGGCACCCACGTGATCAACATGCCACATATCCACGATGTGCTGGCGCCGATCCTCTACACCATCCCGCTGCAATTGCTGTCGTACTACGTTGCTGTGCTCAAAGGCACCGACGTTGACCAGCCACGTAACCTGGCCAAATCGGTTACCGTGGAATAAATTCCACTGCGGCATTCAATAGTGGTTTTAGAGAATTAAAACTCTCGCAGGAGCCGGCCAGGTCTGACCTACCGCCTCCTGCCACTAAGCAAAAAGCGCAGCAATTACAGGTGGAAGTCGCCTGCAGCCTCCGGCTGGTAAAGCACTTTCCTGATTTCAATCCGGCGGGTCCGATCAGCAATTCGCCAGTCGATGGCGTCCCCCTCCTGATAGCCCAGAATGGCAGCGCCTATGTCGGAATACACGGAATGCTTCCCTGCGTTGCTGTCCGCGTCTTCAGGGTAGACCAAGGCCACTTCGATCTCTTCGTCGTCCAGCTGCAGCAACGCCCTGGAATTCATCGTGACGACATTGCACGCCACCTGCTGCGGCGTGACGACAATCGCCCGCTCAAGCTCATGTTCGAGTTCAACAACGGTCGGGCCTTGCTCGAGCGCGATCAGACTCTCGAGCCTGGCCTTGTCGATTTCAGTGATGTAGATCCTGTTGGAGTCGCCAACGGTACCTTCGCGCAAGTACTGAAGATAGCGGCCCATCGTCATGGAAAATGACTTCAATGTCGGCGTTTCGCTCTCAAGCAGAAAGCCGCTGCGCAGAAAGGCTTTCAGCGAGCGCGCATTGTCCGGGTGGATCTTGGCGATGAGCTTCTTGGCCCGCATGTCGAGGAAGGCCAGTTTCATGCCTTCGCGGATCGTGCGGGCGCCAAGGTTTCGGCCCCATTTGTCGCTGTCTCCGATGACTAGGACTATCTCGCAATTTGAGCCAGTCTTGATTAAGCGGACAAAGCCCACCGGGGCGTCATGCCGGTCATAAGCCATGAAGAATCGACCGCCCTGGTTGAACAGATGGGTCAGGATTGGCGATTGGGTCCGATCGATGGCTTGCTCGATGGAGCGGGAGACATGACGTGAATCGCTCAGATAGCAGGTGACGCGCTCATCCTCCAACCAGTCCATCAACGTCAACGCATGTGCCCGAGTAATTTCAGGGCACAGCGAAATGAAAGGCTTGTTCATCTTCACCACACTTATTTTCAAGGGATGAAAGCCCTTCATGGCTATGGCCATGACGGTTCTTTCGGCAACCGGCTATTTTAAGACATAACGCGAGTAATGCCGAATGGCCTGTGGATAACCTCAGCAAGGAGCTGACATGCTTTACACCAATTCGCTAAAACAACTGGATATGCAGGATATTTCGATTGTCTTGTTATTGATCGAAAACCGCAGTGCCAAGCGCGTTGCCGAGATGTTGAATCTAAGTCAGTCGAGCATCAGCTACAGCTTGAAAAAACTCAGACACTGTTTCGACGACAAACTGTTCGAAAACAGTGATGGCGCCATGCAACCCACGGCGCGGGTGCTGGCGATCAAGCCTTATCTGCAAAACATCATGCAGTGCATTAATCAGTGCGCCAAAGAGGGGGCCGATCAGGGCTGCGTGCTGCGGCAGTGGAACATTACCGCTCCCGAATATTTCGAAATTCTGATGCTGCCCACGTTGTTGCAGCAAGTGCGATCAAGCGGGCGTAACGGGTCGTTGAGTGTGAGCCGTCTTGGCAAGGATTTACCGATCAATGAGTTATTGGCCTCAGACATCGACGTTTGCTTTGGCTTCGGCCCGGGATATCACCAGCGCCATCCGCTGCTGGGCTATCGCAGCCTGAATGAAGATTCTTTTGTGTGCTTGTCCAGCGTGGCAAAACATCAGCCAAAATCCGCTTTGGATATTGATGATTTTTGTGACGCGCCGCACATATTTCCAACACCGTGGCTGTCGGAAAAAAACATGGTGGATAGCTGGTTGGAAAAACAGTCGCGCCGCAGAAATATTTTTACCCGGGCCAATTCCTATCACGCCGGGGTCAATATTTTATTGTCAGTGCCTGCCCTGATCGTGATCCCGAAAAAAATAGTAGCCACCCTGAATATTTCTCCAAAAATAAAAGTTCTCGAACCGCCAACAGGTTTTCCGACTTTTACTCTGGATATGATCTGGAGCCGCGAAAGACATATCCACAATGACTTCCATCAGTTGGAAGCGTTGATCGAAAAAATAAAAATTTAAATATCGTTCCGCAGAACAACCCGTGGTGCGCTATACATTCCGACTGTTTATACCGCAAGGTGGTGTGTGGCCTTGGACTGAAAAGGAATTTTCAATGTTTAAAAAAATTATCAAACCCGCCCGCGCCCGCGCGGTTTTTTTGCTGTCTTGCCTGGCAGCCTCCATTGCCTGCGCCGCCGATAAAACCAGCTACCCCGATGCCGCCGCCAGCGACCCGGCGACCATGGGCTGGATGGTAGGTGCGCCACCACCGCCTGATCGCATCGTACGATTTGCCGATGGCAGTTATTTCAAGTTCCCGGCCATGCGCTGGAGCGTGTCCAACTTTCGCCAATTGATGCCCACCACCAACGTTTCCCGTGGCCTGGGTGCGCCGGTGCCGCTGGAGAAAGCCTTGCGTACGGATATCGACGCATTGACCTTCGTGCCGCTGGGCAGCAAGCAGCCAATGACCTGGGAGCAGTCACTGGCAGCGAACTACACCGATGGCATTGTGGTGCTGCATCGCGGAAAAATAATTTATGAGCGCTACTTTGGTGTGTTGAACCCTCAAGGTCAGCACGGCGCAATGTCGATGACCAAATCAGTAGTGGGCACCATGGGGGCGATGCTGGTGGCCGATGGCACCCTGGATGCCAATAAGAAAATTGCCGACTATGTACCGGAACTGGCTAAATCCGCCTTTGGCAGCGCCACCTTGCGCCAGGTGCTGGACATGACCACCGGGCTCAAATACAGCGAAGACTACGCTGACCCCAATGCCGAGGTCTGGAAGCATGCGCAGGCGGGCAGTCCTCTGCCCAAGCCCAAGGATTACACCGGCCCGCAAAGCTATATGGAATATTTGCAGACCGTTGAACCGCAAGGGGAGCACGGCGAGGCCTTCGCTTACAAAACCGTGAACACCGATGTGTTGGGTTGGGTGATTGCCAAGGTTACCGGGCGTAATGTGGCGCAGTTGTTGTCGGAAAAAATCTGGCAGCGTATGGGTGCTGAGCAGGACGCTTATTTCACCGTCGACTCCATCGGCACTCCGTTCGCGGGCGGCGGCCTGAACACTGGGCTGCGTGATATGGCACGGTTTGGTGAAATGATCCGCAACGACGGCCAGTATCTGGGCCAGCAAATTGTGCCAAAGTCGGTGGTCGATGATATTCGTGCCGGTGGTGATAAAACTGCGTTTTCCAAAGCTGGCTATGACCTGCTCAAGGGCAGCAGTTATCGCGATATGTGGTGGGTGACGCACAACGCTGACGGTGCCTTTATGGCGCGCGGTGTTTACGGCCAACGTACGTACATCGACCCGAAAGCTGAAATGGTGATCGTGCGTTATGCATCCAACCCGATTGCCAGCAACTCGGCGAATGACCCGGTGACCATTCCGGCATTTGAGGCCCTGGCCAAGCAGTTGATCGCACACCCGTAGCAGCAAGGGATTTGGCGTTCAATCTCAGTCGTTTCGTACGACGTTTCGCTTTCATTGTCGTGAAACATCCGAGAAAATCCAGCTCGCTTGCGCCTGTCCAAATCGGGTAATAGTCTCGGCTCATCGCTGCAAAAACAGCGGTTGGGTTTAGTCGCCCGACGATGTGATCAGGCGCAAGGCGCCACCTTTGCGAGGCGCTTTTTTTCGGCCTGCGTTTATGGTGGCCGTGCGCAGGGCGCCTTCGAGCGCGCCGGGTCTCCTGATCACCGGTCGACTAACCTGCGCACGGCTGCCACCCAATTCGTTTAGTCGCGACAGGTGACAGCTCCTTTAAGTTGGTCAGGAGTTTAACCATGAAAAAGATCACCCCCGATCCACCTGCTGTCCCCCTTGCTGCTGCTGACAGTAACAACCCGTGGCTGGATCGTACCGCCACTGAACGCGCGCTCAACTTTTACCTGCAAGGCCATAAGCCCGTTCGCCCCATGGGCACGGCGATGTATGCCATCCCGGACAGTGTCAATTCAGAAGCGGCTTTGGCCCAGGCGTCAGACTTGTTGCGCTGTGCGGGCGCCTGCGCGAATGAGGCGGGGAATGGCTTGAGCGGGCCTGCGCGCGACCTGGTGTTGTCGACCCTGCACTTGGTGGAGCTGGCCAAGGGTTATGTCGACAAATCGCTGGATACGCTGGCAACGCACTGAAGCAGCACGCGCCTGAGTGCGGCAGGCGCGTCATTGATTACCCCTCCTTGCATTAATCAGAATGAAGCAACCCTAGGCTCGACAAAGGTTTCATCATTTCTACTCCATCGAAACGAGATACTTCAGAGCTTAGCGCTTGCATACGCGCTGATCCCGCCTTCTAACAGGTTGGAGATTGATCCAGACAAACGGTCGCGCAGGCTCTAATACCTACCTCTTGTCTGCGAAGCTGACAGTTTTCGTTATTCGTCTAACCTATAGTTTTGTTATCTGAAATGAAGGAGGAACACAGATGCTCGCGCAACTTCCGCCGGCCTTACAGAAACTTCAACTTCCATTACGGCTGAGGCTGTGGGACGGACACGAGTTCAATTTCGGCCCGACGCCCAGCGTCACGATCGTGGTCAAAGACCCGGCCCTGGTGTCGCAATTTACGAGGCCCAGCCTCGACTTGCTGGGCAGCGCTTTTGTTGAGGGCCGCCTTGAGCTCGAAGGCTCAATCAGCGAGGCGATCCGGGTATGTGATGAGCTGAGCCAGGCGCTGCTGGACGATGATGAAGACTCCACGCCCCCTCGCGTTTATCACGACAAGGCCACCGACGCCGAGTCCATTTCGTATCACTATGACCTGTCCAACGACTTCTACCAGCTGTGGCTTGACCGCGACATGGCCTATTCCTGTGGGTATTTTGAAACCGGGGAGGAGAGCCTGGATGAAGCGCAGCAAGCCAAGTTTCGTCTCTTGTGTCGAAAGCTGCGGCTCAAACCCGGTGAATACTTATTGGATGTGGGGTGTGGTTGGGGCGGGCTGGCGCGTTTTGCTGCGAGGGAATTCGGCGTCAAGGTGTTCGGGATTACCTTGAGCAAAGAGCAACTCAAATTGGCTCGCGAGCGGGTCAAGGCAGAAGGCCTGCAAGACAAGGTCGACCTGCAGCTGCTCGATTATCGTGATCTGCCCCAAGATGGCCGCTTCGATAAAATCGTCAGTGTCGGCATGTTCGAGCACGTAGGGCACGCCAACCTGCGTGAGTATTGCGAGATCCTGTCCCGGGCCGTGCGCGAAGGCGGACTGGTGATGAACCACGGCATCACCTCCAAGCACACTGATGGTCGTCAGGTGGGCCGGGGTGCGGGGGATTTTATCGATCGCTATGTGTTCCCTAACGGCGAGTTGCCCCATCTGTCGATGATGACTGCCGAGATCAGCGAAGCCGGGCTGGAAGTGGTCGATGTTGAAAGCCTGCGCCTGCATTACGCGCGCACGCTGGATCATTGGAGCCAGCGTCTGGAGCAAAAGCTGGACGCCGCAGCCAAACAAGTCCCGGAACAGGCCCTGCGCATTTGGCGCCTGTATCTGGCAGGTTGTGCCTACGCTTTCGCTCATGGCTGGATCAACATCGACCAGATCCTGGCTACTAGGCCCCATGCCGATGGCTCGCTGGAGCTGCCACCGACCCGGGCGGATATTTATCGCTGAGTGTGGTTTTCCCATGTGATGGGTTGCGGGTCCTGGACCGGGTTTTTGTCCAGGACGAAGCGCCCGTCCTGCAGGCCAATGTTTTGATCAACCTTGGCCAGGGCTTTCTGCTCAAACGTCAGTGCGCTCTTGTTGAACACAAGGTCGTGGCGGGCAACATTGCCGCCCCAGTCCGGTGAGGGGAGGGAGATGTAGCTGATGCGGTATTGCTCGTCAGTGAAGTCTCCCTCCACCACATACACGCCGTAGTGGTTCTCGCCAGGAGAAATGATTTTGTAGAGGCCGTTGTCGTAGTAATACAACACCGCTTCTTCGAAGGGTTTTTCGCTGTACATCTTCTTGTAGTGCAGCCGGTGGATGTACGTCGGCTGACCGACTTCGACGTTGATAAAAGGAGATGAAGGCGCTGCGGCAGTTGTCTTGGCTTGAACGGGAGCCAGTGCGCTGATGCTGAAGAGCAAACCCATAAACGAAAACTTCATTGTTGTTATTCCTTGAGCTGAGCGGCCGGATGATTCCGGGCCGCTCAGTTTATGGAATCCTGTTTGACTCTTTTGACTGCTCCGAACGATTCAGACCCTTCCTACAATTGCTGTTTACCAAGCCTATAAAACAGGCGAAACCAGGCGTGCCACTCGCATGCCCAGTTGCTGCAAACGGTGAGTAGACTTGATATCGGCTTCTGTGATTTCACGGGCCAGGGCGAAGTCATCGAGCAGCATGTGCTCGACCTCTCTGGCGAAGGTTTGATCGACGGTAAGCAACATCACTTCAAAGTTGAGACGGAACGAGCGGTTGTCCATATTCGCGCTGCCAATGGCGCTGATTTCGTCGTCCACCAACACCACTTTCTGATGCACAAAACCGGGCTGGTAGCGGAAGATCCGCACGCCTGCGCGTACGGCTTCAAAGGCATAGAGGCTGGAGGCTGCGTAAACAATCTTATGGTCCGGGCGCGAAGGGATCAGGATGCGCACATCCACACCCCGCAGGACGGCGAGCCGGAGCGCGGAGAACACGGCTTCGTCGGGTACAAAGTAGGGGCTGGTTATCCATACCCGTTGGTTGGCAGCGTGGATGGCTTCCACGAAAAACAGCGAGCAGGTTTCATACGGGTCGGCCGGGCCGCTGGCCAGAAACTGGCAGAGCACACCACCGTCGGGGTAGCTCTGCGGCAGGAGCAGGGGCGGCAGTTTGCGTGCGGCCCAGAACCAGTCTTCGGCAAAGGATTCCTGCAGGCAGGCAACCACTGGCCCGGTCACTTCCACATGGGTATCGCGCCACGGTGCCAGAGGTGGTTTGGCCCCCAGGTATTCATCCCCGACGTTGTGCCCGCCGACAAATCCGCGCACGCCATCCACGACCACCACTTTGCGGTGGTTGCGAAAGTTCACCTGGAAGCGACTGATCCAGCCGCCACGCGTGGCAAAGGCATAGGTCTGGACACCACCGGCGCGCAAGGTCTCGGCATAACTCTTGGGCAGCGCATGGCTACCGATGCTGTCATAGAGCAGATGCACTGCGACCCCGTGGGCGGCTTTTTCAAGGAGCAGTGCGTGCAGCTTCATGCCCAGGTCATCATCGTGGACGATAAAAAATTGCACCAGTACGACTTCTTTCGCACCACGGATGGCAGCGAAGATCGCGTCGAAAGTGGCCGTGCCATTGATCAGCAAACGTACTGAGTTGTTAGCCAGGCAAGGCATGCGCCCCAGCCTTGGCATTGCCCGTAGCGAGGCGTACGCCTTGGAGTTGCGTGCCGCGAGTGCTTCTTCTACCCAGGGGCGCCAACTCAGGTGAGTGATGGCTTCGCGCATTTCCTGGTTGGCATCGCGCCGGGCGCGTATGTAATCGTCAAAAGTGCTGCGGCCAAAAATCAGATACGGGATCAGCGTAAGGTAAGGAATAAAGAACAATGACATGGCCCATGCAATCGAACCCTGCGCCGTCCTGACGGTTAACACTGCGTGCACGGCGGCAATCAAGCCTAAGCTGTGGATTAATAAAATCAGATAACCAAATACGTGCGGGCCTAGATAATCCATGCGTATCCTTGCTCCTCAATGTGCAATGCCAATGACTAACAGACCATGGTCTGTAGGGAATGTCCCTATTTGATTGCGGGTGCAACACTTGCCCACTTTTGACGTCTAACGCTGACAATTACGCAGGAGTTACTTGATGAATGTTCGTCTGCTTGGGCTGTTCATGGCCTGTGGTTTGTCGATCCCGGTGGCTCAGGCCCAAATGCTGCAACCGGGGCTTTGGGAACTGAGCTCCAGCAATATGCAGGTAGATGGCCAACAGTTACCTGAACTGCAGGTAATGTTAGGCCAGTTACAGAATATGCTGACTCCGGAACAAAAAGCCCAGCTGGAAAGCCAGGGGCTGACTATGGCCGGCAAAGGTGTTCGGGTGTGCCTGACACCCGAACAGGTGAAGACGGACAACATCCCGCTGACGGACCCCAAGTCAGGGTGCAACCAGCAGATCACTGAGCGTAGTGGAAATCAGTGGAAGTTTCGCTTTAGTTGTCCAAAAGCCCAGGGCGCAGGTGTGGCAACTTTTGCCAGTGATCGGGAGTTCACCACCCAAGTGAATGGCACCTTTAATGCGACGGGGATCCAACAGAAGGGCAGCATGGATACCCGTGCTGTTTGGTTGGGGCAAAACTGTGGAACAGTCAAACCGCGTACCTGATCAAAACTCGTTTTGCAGCGCTTTATAGCCGCGTACCAGATCGACATTGGTGCGCGCTACATCCTCTGAAAATTCCGATGCACTGACACTGACTGGAGCGAACTGGCTCAGGTCAGTGTTTGGTCCGATACGGGTTGTGGACGGTACATAAAAATTCTCTGGCAGGTCGCGGCCATCGACGACCGAGTTATGCCGCACCACGCAACCATCACCCAGCTCGCAATTGAACAGCACACTGTTGAAGCCGATAAATACTCGGTCGCCCACACGGCATGGCCCGTGAACGATAGAGCGGTGCGCGATGGAAGTGCTTTCACCGATGGTCACCGCCGCCCCCGACTTCGAGTGAATAACCACACCGTCCTGAATGTTGGAATTGGCGCCAATGGTGATCGGCAGCATACCGCCGTCCTGGTCTACCTCGTCTGCGCGGATCACGGCATAGGGCCCAACAAATACATTCTCGCCAATCACCACTTTGCCGCAGATGATGGCAGTACGGTCTATATAGGCGGACTCTGCAATCACGGGCAAATCACCCGACGGGTTTTTTCGGATCATGGCTGGCTCAACGCAGTGTTCAGGGTGTTGAGGTTGTACTCGAAGAGACCCAGAAAGCTACTGGCGGGACCTTTGCTGGCCAGAGCATCGGAGTAAAGCGTGCCACCTATGTGAGCGCCACTTTCATCCGCGATTTGTTGCAGCAGGCGCGAGTCTTTGATGTTCTCCATAAATACGGCTTTCACCTTGTCGTCGCGGATCTGGCGAATCAGTGACGCGACTTCGGCAGCAGAGGGTTCTCGCTCAGTCGACAGACCTTGAGGTGCCATAAAGTCGATGCCATAGGCCTGGCCTAAATAGCCAAAGGCATCATGGGACGTCACGATGCGCCGATTGCCTGCGGGCAGACCGCTGAGTTTGGTTTTTGCTTCGGCTTGCAGGCGATCAAGTGCTTTTAGATAAGTCTGGCTGTTGCGGGTGTAGTCGGCCTGGTCGGTAGGGTCCGCCTTGATCAGCGCCCGGGTAATGTTGTTTACATACAGTTTGGCGTTCGCCAGATCGTGCCAGGCGTGCGGGTCCGGAATGACTTCGCCATCTTCCTTCATTGAGTGTGCGGCAACACCCTCGCTGGCTGTGACTACAGTGGCTTTGGTTTCAGTGCTGGTTATCAGACGATCGAGCCAGGGCTCAAAGCCCAAGCCATTTTTGACAATCACTTTGGCATTGAGCAGCGCCTTGGCATCGTCCGGTGAGGGTTCGTAAGTATGAGCATCTTCATCGGGGCCGACTAACGCGATGACTTGAATATGTTCACCGCCAATTTTCTGGGTAATGTCTCCAAGAATACTGAAGCTGGTGACCACAGGGATTTTTGGTTTTTCTGTGGCGAATGAGAGCGAAGAACCCATTACCAGAAACACACTGAATATCACGGGTAGAGCGCGCATCGTGTAGCACCTCATTGGGATGACAGCAAAGGTGGTCGGCGCAACAAGCCGTGTACCGGACCGAAAATCACAGACAGCAGGTACATGCTGCCAGCCATCAGCACGATGGCCGGACCGCTGGGCAGTGAGTAATGAAACGACAGCAGTAGCCCCAGCCAAACTGAAATACAGCCAATGCCCGCCGAGATCAGAATCAGCACCGGCAGCCGCCGGCTCCAGAAGCGTGAGGCGATTGCGGGCAGCATCATCAGGCCCACTACCATCAGTGCGCCGATGGCTTGAAAGCCTATCACCAGGTTCAGCACCACCAAGGTCAGGAAGAGCCCATGGGCCAGCGGCCCTACACGGCTGACACTGCGCAGGAACAGAGGGTCGAGGGTATCGAGCAACAAGGGGCGGTAGATGAGGGCCATCAGCAGCACACTGAAGCCGGTGACCCAGAGCATCCCTGTCAGCGTCTGGCTGTCGACGGCCAATGCCGAGCCGAATAACAGGTGGAGCAAGTCCAGGCGTTTACCGGCGATGCCCAAGATCAAAATCCCGCTGGCCAATGAGATCGGATAAATCGCGGCGAGGCTGGCATCTTCTCGTAAGCCCGTACGCCGTGTGATCCAGGCCGCAAGGCCGGCCATCCCTAAACCTGCACCCAGGCCGCCAAAGGTAAGAGCGGGCAAACTCAACCCGGCGAACCAGAACCCCAAGGCTGCTCCGGGGAGAATCCCGTGTGCAACGGCATCGCCAATTAGACTCATGCGTCGCAGGATCAGAAAAACGCCAAGAGGTGCGGTACTACAGGCGAGAACCAGGCCGCCGAATAATGCGCGGCGCATAAATACAAATTCTTGAAACGGCTGCCATAACTGGCTGGCGATAATCATCAGGCCACCTGCGGTGGTTTTATCAGTTGGCTACTTGGCGCCAGAACGCTGCCGCTGCATTTGATTAATAGCGTTTGGGAAATGTGTTTTCGTACTGCGGCCAGATCATGGCAGACCACGATCACTGTTCGACCCTCGGTGTGCCAGGTCTGGATGTGTTGCCAGAGCAGCTTCTGGCCCAGTTCATCCAGAGCCGCATGGGGCTCATCGAGCAATAACAACGGAGCGTCAGCCAGGCATAAACGAGCCAGTAATGAGCGTTGTAATTCACCACCTGACAAGGCCATCAGCGGGCGATGTTGCAGGCCACTCAAATGCCAGTCTTGCAACACCGCTTCTAATCGAGCACTTCGCTGCTGGGCTGTTTGTTTCTTCCCCCAAAAACCTGCGGCTACCAACTCTTGCAAACTGATGGGGAACTGCCTGTCCAAAAATTGCTGCTGTGGCAAAAAGGCCACGTTGCCACGGCGTGGAACATCCAGCAGAACTTTGCCCGTGAGCGGTTTTTGCAACCCTGCCAGGACTTTAAGCAAACTGCTTTTGCCGCATCCGTTGGCGCCAATTACGGCTGTAAGACTTCCTTTGTCCAACGCCACATCAAGTGCCTGGGTCAGTGGCTGACCGGGCGCGCCCCAGGTCAAGTTCCGGCAGCGGATCATGCAGCCTCCCAGTTCCAGAAGCTTTCAGCTACGGCATCATGGCTGTGCAAACTTTCAGCGTGAGTAACTTTAAGTTTGAAGGCTTCTACCCCCGGTGTTTTTTGCAATGCAGTGTTGAGCCGTCGAGCAGCGTCCTCACAGAACATCAGGTTTTGCCCGTTGGCCAGGGCGAAGGCTTGTTCATCTGCACGCTTAACTGCGGTTTGCACGGCAGTGCCCAGCGAGCTTTCGGCCTCGTCGATAATATTTTTCAGGGGCAGGTGTGAGTACTGATGATCCAAAAGGATCGTCAAATCTGCGGAACTACGTTGGCTGTGTGGCGTGGCTACGATGCCTTTAGAACTGCCAAGCCATGCCAGGACATCGGCGTGCTGTAGAGACTGGTTGGCAAAATCATCGATGAATTGTTGCTGAATTAATTGCCGGGCCAGTGCTGCTGAGCAGGGGCAGGTGGAGGAGTAGCTCACGTGTATTTTTAGTTCCACGTGGAACATTCCGTTTTTCAAACGCGCTTCAATGCATACCGGGTAGCTTTTCCAGCCTGCCAATGGGCTGACCAATGCGGATCGTTTAAGCAGTAAATCGCTGTGAATTCGCACATAAGCCTTATCCGATAAACCTTGGTGGCTCTCGAGAAAATTATGCAGAAGCCCCCTCAGCAGGGCAGGTGAGAGGTTTTCTGTTTCCAGCATATCCAGCGCCAGATATAGGCGGGACATATGAATCCCTCGGGCACTGGCATCTTTGAGATTAACCCCGGCGTCAATTTTCGCGCTGAGACGTTGGCCTTCAATTAACACGGGGGAAGCAATGCCACACATGCCCACCCACTCAAGCGCAATGGCTTGCTGGGATGATTGCGCGGCGACATCCGGCAAAGTCAGCGCATTCATAAGAGAGATCCCGTTACAGAGTATTTCGACATGTTATATTATAACCATTAAGTCGACGATGCTTTTTTTGCTGGGGCAAACACACAGCAATGTTGAGTACGGACGCTCCCTTATCTGCGATACATGCCATGCACAGACGTCAATTGCTTAACTGGCTGCTTGCCAGTTCTGTCCTCACATTGCCCTTGGGTGTTTCGGCCGCCCAGATCCAGCACGCAAGGCTATGGCGCAACGGCAATACCTTGCGTCTGGTTCTGGATTTGAGCGGGCCGGTGCAGTACAAAACTTTTTCTTTAGCGGCCCCCGAGCGCCTCATCATTGATGTGAGCGGGGCCAGCCTGAGGGGCGACTTCAGTGAGTTGAAACTCGCCAATACGGGCCTTCGCGCCATCCGCTCCGGGCATTTTGGCCAGGGCGATACGCGCATCGTGCTGGACCTGGATGAGCCGGTTCAACTGAGCAGCTTTCTGCTGCCGCCCAAGGACGGACAAGGCCACAGGCTGGTACTTGATCTGATCAAGGCGCCTGCGCCACTACAGAACGTTACGCCCGTGGTTGCGGCGTCAGCCCGGGCTGCCCACCCTAAGCGCGACATTATTGTGGTGATTGACCCCGGCCACGGCGGCAAGGATCCGGGGGCGACGAGCGCCAAAGGTCATCGCGAAAAGGATGTGGTGCTGTCCATCGCTCAGTTGCTGGCCAAGCGCCTCAAGGCTGAAAAAGGCTTTGATGCGCGATTGGTGCGCAATGACGATTTTTTTGTACCGCTGCGCAAACGGGTTGAGGTTGCCCATAAGCACAATGCCGACCTGTTTATTTCCGTGCATGCGGACGCTGCGCCGCGTCTAACGGCCTGCGGAGCCTCGGTCTATGCCTTATCGGAGGGCGGTGCTACATCGGCTACGGCGCGGTATATGGCACAACGGGAAAACGGTGTGGATTTGCTTGGTGCAACCCGTCTTTTGAACCTCAAAGACAAGGATCCGATGCTTGCCGGTGTCATTCTCGACATGTCCATGAACGCCACCATTGCGGCCAGTTTGCAGTTGGGCAATACGGTGCTGGGCAGCCTGTCGGGCATCACTTCACTGCATCAAAAACGGGTAGAACAGGCGGGTTTTGCTGTGCTCAAGTCGCCTGATATCCCTTCAATTCTGGTTGAAACGGGTTTTATGTCGAACCCTCGCGACAGCGATCGCTTGATCACTGCCCGCCATCAGCAGGCAGTGGCTAATGGTTTATTTAACGGACTAAAAAAATATTTCGAGAAAAATCCGCCTTCAAACAGTTACTTGGCCTGGGTCGGCGATCAGGGTAAAGATGAAATCACCTCAACAGGTTTGACGTAATTGCATTGTTATAATGTATCATTTGTAGATTCATTATCGAATGCACTGCCAAGCGGGCATTTTGACCTGCGACCCTGATGAGGAAGTACCACGATGTCGAATCGTCTCCCTGTAACTGTGCTTTCAGGTTTTTTAGGCGCAGGAAAAAGTACTCTGCTGAATTATATTTTGCGTAACCGAGACAACCTGCGGGTGGCGGTTATTGTTAATGACATGAGCGAAATTAATATTGATGGTGGGGAGGTTCAACGTGACGTGACCTTGAACCGCGCTGAAGAAAAATTGGTAGAAATGAGCAATGGCTGCATCTGCTGCACCTTGCGTGAGGATTTGCTGCAAGAGGTCAGCGCTTTGGCGACGGACGGTCGATTTGATTATTTATTGATCGAATCAACCGGCATTTCAGAGCCGCTACCGGTGGCTGAAACCTTTACTTTTCGCGATGAATCGGGTCAAAGCCTGGCCGATATTGCCCGTCTGGACACCATGGTCACGGTGGTGGATGGCCTCAATTTTTTGCAGGATTATCAGGCCGCGGAGAGCCTGGATTCCCGGGGTGAAACACTTGGAGAATCCGACGAGCGGTCAATTACCGATTTGTTGATCGAGCAAATCGAGTTCGCGGACGTTATTTTGATCAGCAAAATTGATTTGATCAGCCGTGCTGATCGAGAGGAATTGATCGCCATTTTGCAGCGCCTGAACGCGCAGGCCGAAATAATTCCCATGGTCATGGGCGAAGTCCCGCTTAATAAAATTCTTAATACCGGACGCTTTGATTTTGAGCGGGCAGCGCAGGCACCTGGCTGGTTGCAAGAATTGCGCGGCGAGCATGTGCCCGAAACCGAAGAATATGGCATTGCTTCGAGTGCCTATCGCGCACGTCGGCCTTTTCACCCGGAACGTTTTTTTAATTTTATCGAACGCCCCTGGACCAACGGCAAGTTGCTGCGCTCCAAAGGTTTTTTCTGGCTGGCCAGCAAATATCAGGAGGCGGGCAGTTGGTCTCAGGCAGGCGGGTTGATGCGCTATGGGTTTGCCGGGCGCTGGTGGCGTTTTGTACCCCGCGACCAATGGCCGCAGGAGCCGCAAGCCAAGGCTGAGATTCTGCAAAAGTGGCTGCCAGATACCGCCGATTGCCGCCAGGAGTTGGTGTTTATCGGCCAGCACATCGATTTTTCCCTGCTCACGGATGAACTCGATGCCTGTTTGCTGACCGATGCAGAAATGGCCCAGGGTGAAGCGAGCTGGAAACTGCTGAACGACCCTTTTGGCGACTGGTATGAAGAGGTGGCGGCATGATCAATGCGCTGGCTTACACCGCTGAACCTCTGACCCAGAAAGTACGCGGGGAAACACCAGAGGTCATGACCCGTATTCTGGATGAAGACGTCAACCTGGCCATCTGGCAGCGCCAGTTACCTGTGCATATCATCGATTTCGCAGCGTTGCTGCTCTCGCTGGACGAGCCTTTGGCTGACGCCATTGTGATTGAGATGGCCAATGAAAAGGCTCAACCCAACCTCAACCTTCGTGGCTTGGCATCGCGCTTCCATGATCTGGAAGGCTATGCAGGCTTTATTGCGGATGTTTCCTGGCTGGTGGGTGCCTATGCGTGCCTGTTGGGCGCAAAACGCATTGGGCTGCGTCTCAGGGCCCTGGATAAGGCGATGTGCCCACGCTTTCATGTGGATCACGTCCCCGTACGACTTATTACCACTTATGCGGGGATTGGAAGCCAGTGGCTGGAGGAAGGTGTGATGGAGCGCCGTCAGTTGGGGCAACCACAGGCCGAACCAACCCGGACTGCATTGATTCAGCAAATAAATGCCGGTGAGGTGGCCTTGCTCAAAGGTGAGAAGTGGCAGGGCAATGAAGGGGCGGGTTTGATCCATCGCTCACCTGCACTGGCGCCGGGCGAGCGGCGGTTGATTTTGACCCTCGATTGGCTGGCCTGAGGCATATTGCTTGCTTTGATTCATACAGAAGCTGGCGATCATGTTGCAGAACATTCCCACCCACGTCATTGCCGGGCCACTGGGCGCTGGCAAAACCAGTCTGATCCAGCACCTGATGGCGCAAAAACCTGCTCACGAGCGTTGGGCTGTGCTGGTCAATGAGTTTGGTCAGATAGGCCTGGATGCGGCCCTGATGAGTCAGGGGGACGATGCAATTGCTATCGCCGAAGTGGCTGGCGGTTGCGTGTGCTGCGTCAATGGCGCGCCTTTTCAGATTGGTTTGAGCCGTCTGCTGCGCAAGTCCAGGCCCGACCGTTTATTTATCGAGCCCTCTGGCCTGGGTCATCCCGCACAAATTTTAAAGCAGCTCGGTGAAGCGCCCTGGCTGGGTGTTCTAGCGTTGCAGCCGTGTGTCATGGTGCTTGATGCGCAAGCGATGGCGCAGGGCAAACCCTTGCCGAAAACCCAGCAAGAGGCCCTGAAAAGCGCCGGATTACTGGTCATGAATAAATCTAATAGTGTGCCAAATGAGCAACGTGAGCAGATTGCATGCAGCCTGCCAAAGTGCCCTATTTTATGGGTCGAGCATGGGCGAATCCCTGTAAATACGCTGCCTGCAGCCTATATGAATACCGCTCATGCTGTGGATAACTCATTGATTTATAAGGATTTTAACCATATAGGCAATGTGTTTTCCGACCCAGGCACTCCTGTTGTGATGACGCAATCGCAAGCCGAAGGCTGGAGTGTGGGCTGGCGCTGGCATGCCTCCCGGCAATTCGATTTGGGGTTGCTGCAACAGTGGCTGGAAAGCCTCAATTGGCGACGTGCGAAGCTGGTTATTCATGGTTCGCAGGGCTGGTTTTCAAGCAATTCTGTGGATAACTCGGTTGCGCCGTGGAAATCGAGTGAGTGGAGCAAGGATTCGCGCCTGGAATTGATCTTTGACCAGCCTCAAGACCTGAAAATGCTCCGTTCGGGGCTGGAAAGCTGTCTGCTGAAGGGTGTTTTTTAGAGGGGGTGGGTGTGGTAAGCCAGGAAAATAGGGAGTTTAGGCAGGATCTGTGCTGGTAAAATTGTCCTACAATATTAATTGTGCGCTTTAGTTTTTCCGGCTAAAAGCCCTGAGAAGTGTCTATCTCAAGGGTTTTAGCCTGTTTTTCAGGAAAGTTATCCACAGGCAGGTTGTAAGCATGCGCTATAAGGGCTCAGAGGGCACTGCTGTATCACTTGTGGGAGCGAGCCTGCTCGCGAAGGTCTCAACAACGTCGCGATTATTCTGGAACCTCGCGTTATCGTTTACTGCCTTCGTGAGCAGGCTCGCTCCCACAGCAGCACCGCAAGCCCCGGTTCAGTGGCGGGTCTTGCTGTGTTCCTGGCGCCACTGGCTGAGTTCAATCACCTGAGCGGTGGGAATCTCGTTTGGCTCGGCTTCAGTCTGGAAGGGGTAGGGCGGCAGTTCGATTTTGGCGCTATGGGCACCGAACTGGGTGATGGTCCCGGTATGGCGCTGATCGCCCGTTACCGTGAATTCAAAGTTATACACTCGGGCCAGGCGTTTGTTGCCGTTGGCATCGGCAATCAAGCCGATTTTCTTGAGCGCAACGTTTTCATCGAGCAACTCGATATCGAGATTCTTGCAGTGCTGTTTGACCCGCTCCAGCGCCCGCTCGCGTAAACCGTGGTTGTGCCAAAGCCAGGCAGCGCCAGTGGCCAGCAGCATCAGCACAAACATATTTCCTAGGGTCAGCATTACATGTGCTCCAACAGATTGTGCTCAGCTTAACTGCGTCTTCAACCTGTCGTACAGGCCGCGTTTCGTCGCATACTGCGTGGCTTGAATCCACCCGTAGTCTGGAATCCGGCATGAAACGTACACCTCATCTACTCGCCATCCAATCCCACGTGGTTTTCGGCCATGCCGGCAACAGCGCAGCGGTTTTCCCCATGCAGCGCGTCGGGGTGAATGTATGGCCTCTGAATACGGTGCAGTTCTCCAACCATACTCAGTATGGTCAGTGGACGGGCGAAGTGCTGGCTCCCGAGCAAATTCCTTCGCTGGTCGACGGCATCGCCGCCATCGGTGAGCTGGGCAACTGTGATGCGGTCCTGTCCGGTTACCTGGGCAGTGCGGCTCAGGGGCGGGCCATTTTGAGCGGTGTGGCGCGTATCAAGGCGGTCAATCCGAATGCGCTGTATCTGTGTGACCCAGTGATGGGGCACCCGGAGAAGGGTTGCATCGTGCCGCAGGAGGTCAGTGATTTTCTGCTGGAAGAGGCTGCAGCGATGGCTGACTTCCTGTGCCCCAATCAACTTGAGCTGGACAGTTTTTGCGGCCGTCACCCGCAATCGTTGTTTGATTGCCTGGCGATGGCCCGCAGCCTGCTGGCACGCGGCCCGAAAGCCGTGCTGGTAAAGCATTTGTCGTATCCCGGCAAACCGGCAGAAAGTTTCGAGATGCTACTGGTAACGGCTGAGGGCAACTGGCACTTGCGCCGCCCGCTGCTGGCCTTCCCGCGTCAGCCTGTGGGCGTGGGGGATTTGACTTCAGGTTTGTTTTTAGCGCGAGTGTTGCTGGGCGACAGCCTGGTGGCTGCGTTTGAATTCACCGCGGCGGCGGTGCATGAGGTGCTGCTGGAAACCCAGGCCTGCACCAGCTACGAATTGCAGCTGGTCCGTGCTCAGGACCGTATCGCTCACCCGCGTGTGCGATTTGAAGCAGTGCCGATCAGTTTGTAAATCTCCTGGATTTACATTGTGGGAGCGGGCTTGCGCGCGATTGCATCACCTCGGTGGATCAGATGAACCGAGTTGTAAGCATCGCGAGCAAGCCCGCTCCCACTGGTCAGCTGTGCCCAGTCGTTACACCGTTTCGTCTTTCAGTTCGCGATAACGCTGCTCCAGCTCCTGGCGGATCTGGCGGCGTTGCTTGCCCTGGATAAAGCGGCGCTTGTCTTCGCTGTTCAGCGGCTGCAACGGCGGCACAGCAGCCGGTTTACGGTCGTCGTCCACAGCTACCATGGTGAAGAAGCAGCTATTGGTGTGGCGTACCGAGCGTTCGCGAATATTTTCGGTCACCACCTTGATCCCGACTTCCATCGAGGTATTGCCGGTGTAGTTGACCGACGCAAGGAAGGTCACCAGCTCACCGACATGAATCGGCTCGCGAAAAATCACCTGGTCCACCGACAAGGTGACGACATAACGGCCCGCATAGCGGCTGGCGCAGGCGTAAGCGACTTCATCGAGGTATTTGAGCAGGGTTCCGCCGTGAACATTGCCAGAAAAATTGGCCATGTCCGGGGTCATCAGGACCGTCATCGACAGTTGGGCGTTTCCGGGTTCCATAGCAGCAGGCTCGTGGTTGTGTTGCAGCAGTGAAGTGGGTATCTCTGCGGATACTTGTCGATTTTTGAAACAGTTAATAACGGGACGTTGCCGTTTTGACTGTCGTCACGCTGATATCCATCTGTTTCCATATATTGCACCGCCTTTCTGCCAGAAGTCGCGGTGTTAACCTGCAAAAGCCCGTTAGTCGGGTAATTCCTACATTTAAAGCAGTCGATACGCACAGCCTGACAATCTGTGTCTGTCGTCTTGTTGCCTGGTGAGTATTAAACAAGGAGTGCCACGCCATGCATGCCATCAGTTTTATTCAGGATCTGGCAGTCATCATGCTGGTCGCGGGTGTGGTGACGATTCTTTTCCACCGGTTCAAGCAGCCGGTGGTGCTGGGTTATATCGTTGCCGGTTTTATTATTGGCCCGCATACCCCGCCGTTTGGCCTGATCCACGACGAAGAAACGATCAAGACCCTGGCCGAGCTTGGGGTGATTTTTTTAATGTTCTGCCTGGGCCTGGAGTTCAGCCTGCGCAAGTTGTTCAAGGTCGGGGCCACGGCCTTTATCGCAGCGTTTATGGAAATTACGCTGATGATCTGGATCGGCTACGAAATTGGCCGATGGTTCGACTGGAACACCATGGATTCGCTGTTTCTGGGCGCGATCCTGGCCATTTCCTCGACCACCATCATCGTCAAGGCGCTCAATGACCTGAAAATGAAGAACGAGCGCTTCGCCCAGCTGATTTTTGGCGTGCTGATCGTTGAAGATATTTTGGGTATCGGGATTATTGCGCTGCTGTCGAGTATTGCGGTCAGCGGCAGTGTCAGCCCTGAAGAGGTTTTTTCGACGGTCGGTAAATTGTCGCTGTTCATGATTGTGGCGCTGGTGATCGGTATTTTGCTGGTGCCCCGCGTATTGGCGTATGTGGCCAAATTCGAAAGCAACGAGATGCTGCTGATTACCGTGCTGGGCCTGTGCTTTGGCTTCTGCCTGCTGGTGGTCAAGTTGGAATACAGCATGGTGCTCGGGGCGTTTTTGATCGGTGCAATCATGGCCGAGTCGCGTCAGTTGTTGAAAATCGAGCGCCTGATCGAACCGGTGCGTGATTTGTTCAGTGCGATTTTCTTTGTCGCCATCGGGCTGATGCTCGATCCGGCCATCCTGCTGGAATATGCGCTGCCCATCGTGGTGATCACCATCGCCGTGGTGCTGGGCAAGATGCTGTCCTGTGGGTTGGGGGCGTTTATCGCTGGCAATGACGGACGCACCTCGCTGCGGGTCGGGATGGGGCTGTCTCAGATCGGTGAGTTTTCTTTCATTATCGCGGCGCTGGGTATGACATTGCAGGTCACCAGCAGCTTCCTGTACCCCGTAGCGGTGGCCGTCTCGGTATTGACCACCCTGATGACGCCTTACTTGATCCGTGCCGCAGACCCGCTCTCGCTCAAGCTGGCGAAGGTGGTGCCTGATCGTTTGTCGCGGGTGCTGGGGTTATATGGCGAATGGCTGCGCAGTATTCAGCCACAGGGTGAGGGGGCGTTGTTGGCGGCCATGATCCGCAAGATCTTGCTGCAGGTTGGCGTCAATCTGGCTCTGGTTATCGCAATTTTCTTTGCCGGAGGTTATTTCGCACCGCGCATCGGTCGTTATTTACAAGGCTGGATCCTGGAACCGAGCTGGCAAAAAGGGATAATCTGGGGCGCGGCCTTGTTACTGTCGTTGCCGTTTTTGATCGCTGCGTATCGCAAGCTCAAAGCGTTGTCGATGCTGCTGGCCGAGATGGGGGTCAAACCGGAAATGGCAGGGCGCCATACGCAGCGGGTGCGTCGGGTGATTTCGGAAGTGATCCCGATTCTGTCGCTGCTGGTGATTTTTCTGCTGCTGTCGGCACTCTCGGCGAGCATCTTGCCCACCAATGAATTGCTGATGGTGATTGCAGTGGTGGCGGCGGGGGTGGCGGCGTTGTTGTGGCGCTGGTTTATCCGTATTCATACGCGCATGCAGGTTGCACTGCTGGAGACGCTGGATAACCACAAGGAAGGGGGGCACTGACAACCCGCTGACCAATCGCTGGAAAGGGTGCATGCCAGGGGCTGTTGGCGTTTCGTTGTGGGTCACAATGAAACGTCAACAGACCCTGGGGGTATCAGCTTTCCAGCCAGACGTCGCGCGCCCAGTGCCAGACCGATTCCCACGTTTCCTCGGTGACGAGTTCTTCTTCGCCGGACCACAGCACCACGGTGCCGTCTTCTTCTACGCAGTAGTAGTCGTCGCCGTCCTGGCAAATAGGGATCAAGCTACGATCAACACCGGCATCCCAGGCGTTGGCCGCTACTTCCGGCAGGTAGGTGTGCGATTGTGGATCGGTCACGGTGACCGGCTCCAGGCTGCCATACACCACGTCACTGACGGTCAGCAGAAACTCTCTGAAGACAAACGGGATATCAATGAACAGTTGTTCTTCGATTTCCACCAACTGGTCTTCTTCAGGCAGTTCCAGGGGAACTGGTACAGGCTCGTTTTTTTCGCGTAGCTCTTCAATGATCTCTTCCACGACCTCATCCTCATGCTCTATGGCGCGGTTTATATGACGCGCTTTATACAGTAGCTCGTTATAAGTGCAATCGTGAAATGCAAAGCCCCGGACAAGTCCGGGGCTTTGGTTAACGCATGTGTCGCTTGCGGGATCAGCCGTTCTGGCGGATACCGGCTACCAGCCAAGGCTGGTTGTCGCCTTGTTGACGTTCCATGTTCCAGCTTTCGCTGAAGGCTTCGCCCTGGTCAAAGCGCGAGTTTTTCGACACGCCGCTGAAGGTCAGGGTTGCAATGGTTTTGTCTGCACGATCATCCAGGCCGTCCAGTTGCACGGTCAGGTTGTCGATGTAGGTGGACTGGAAGCCATCGCCCAGCTCAGCGCGCTCACGCTTGAGGAAGTCGAGCATCTGCGGGGTCACGAACTCGGCAATCTTGTCCATTTCGTTGGCATCCCAGTGCTGTTGCAGGGACTGGAAATGGTTACGTGCAGCTTCCAGGAAGTTCTGCTCATTGAACCAGGCCGGCGCATTGATTGCCGGACGGGCCGCAGGGGCAGCCGAACCACCGAAGATCGAAGCAGCAGGCTTGGCGTCGAACGCTTCGCGTTGCATTGGTGCATGACCAGCAGGGGCCATCATGTCAGCTTGTTTGCGACGACGGGCAGCAATGAAGCGGAAGATCAGGAAGGCGATCACCGCCATGATCAGGATGTCGAAGAATTGCATGCCCTGGAAGCCGCCGCCCATGAACATGGACGCCAACAGGCCACCGGCTGCGAGGCCGGCCAGAGGGCCGAGCCAGCGCGAAGCACCGCCGGCTTTTGCGGCGGCGCCTGCAGCACCGGCCGCCGCAGGGGCAGCGGCTGGAGCAGCCTGGCGCGTTTGGTGGCTAGGTGCTGCACCCGCGCTTTTGCCGCCGCCGAAGCGCTTGGCGTTCGCGTCGATGCTCATCGTCAAACCGATGCACAACGCCATGGCGATGCTAAGAAAACGTTTCATAAGGGGTTCCCATTTGTGGATACACGCGCGCCATGTTGCACAGGTGAGTTGTGACTGGCTAGCGGTGAAGTGTTTCGGGCTTTTGCCTAATTAGCTGTAAGGGATGGATTTTTTTGGTGTAGGACATATTCAACTGTGGGAGCGGGCTTGCTCGCGATTGCAGCTCCTCGGTGTGTCAGAAGAACCGAGTTGTATGCATCGCGAGCAAGCCCGCTTCCACAGATGTTGATCAGTCGTTAACCCACCCTATCCCCGGAAAGCTGTCGGGTTGCTGTCAGACCGCTTCAAGTTTGGCGTAGCCCATCATCAGCCACTTGCTGCCTTCCGAGAAATTCACCTGCACCCGCGCCTGTGCGCCAGCGCCTTCGAAGTTGAGGATGACGCCCTCGCCGAAGACCGCATGCTTGACCATCTGGCCGAGTTTGAATTCGGTTTCGGGGATCTCCGAACCACCAAACAGGGTGCTGGCGCTCTGCTTTTGACCGCCGCCGAAAGGGCGACTGACACTGTTAGACAGTCGAACTTCCTGGATCAGGCCTTTAGGTACTTCGCGCACGAAGCGTGAAACCTTATTGTAGGTTTCGCTGCCGTACAGACGTCGGGTTTCGGCGTAGGTCATAACCAGATTTTGCATGGCGCGGGTAATGCCCACATAAGCCAGGCGTCGTTCCTCTTCAAGGCGGCCGGGTTCTTCCAGGCTCATCTTGTGCGGGAACAGGCCTTCTTCCATGCCCACCAGGAACACGTACGGAAATTCCAGGCCTTTGGCGCTGTGCAGCGTCATCAGCTGAATACCGTCTTCATGCTCTTCGGCCTGGGTATCGCCAGCTTCCAGCGAGGCATGGCCGAGGAAGGCGGCTAAAGGCGACAGCTCTTCGTCTTCGTCATTATTTTCGAAGTTGCGCGCTGCGCTGACCAGCTCCTCAAGGTTTTCTACCCGGGCCTGGCCTTTTTCGCCTTTTTCCGCCTGATGGTAGGCAATCAAGCCGCTTTGCTCGATTACGGTTTGGGTCATCAGATGCAGAGGCATGTCCATGACTTTTGCCGCGAGGTTTTCGATCAGCTCCATAAAGCCGGCAATAGCCCCCGAAGCACGACCGGGCAGGGCCTTATTGGCGATCAGCTGGCGCATCGCTTCCCACATCGACACATCGCTGTGGCGTGCGTGTTCGCGAATGGCTTCGACGGTTTTTTCGCCGATGCCACGGGCCGGTACGTTAATCACCCGTTCCAGCGCTGCATCATTGCCGCGACCTTCGAGCAGGCGCATATAGGCCATGGCATTTTTGATTTCCGCACGCTCGAAGAAGCGTTGGCCACCATAGATGCGGTAGGGGATACGCTCGCGCAGCAAGGCTTCTTCAAGCACCCGCGACTGGGCGTTGGAGCGGTACAAAATGGCGATGTCGCTGTGGGCCATACCGGTTTTCAGGGCGCTTTCGATAGTCTCGACCACGTAGCGCGCTTCGTCGTGTTCGTTGAATGCGGCGTACAGGTTGATGGCTTCGCCTTCTCCGCCGTCAGTCCACAGCTCTTTGCCCATGCGCCCGGTGTTGTTGGCAATCAGGGCGTTGGCGGCTTTGAGGATACCTGCGGTGGAGCGATAGTTTTGCTCCAGGCGAATGGTCTCGGCGTCCGGGAAGTCGGTTGAGTACTGGTAGATGTTTTCGATTTTCGCGCCGCGCCAGCCGTAGATCGACTGGTCGTCATCGCCCACGACCATCAGGCTGTCGCCGCCCTGGGCGAGCAATCGCAGCCAGGCATATTGAACGGCGTTGGTGTCCTGGAATTCGTCCACCAGGATGTGCCGGAAGCGCTTCTGGTAGTGCGCCAGCAACCCCGGGTTGTCGCGCCACAGGTCCAGGGCACGCAACAGTAGCTCGGAGAAGTCGATCACTCCGGCGCGCTGGCACGCGACCTCATAGGCCTCGTAAATATTGCGCATGGTGGCCAGGAACAAGTCACCGCTGGCCTGGATATGTTTGGGGCGCAGGCCTTCGTCTTTTTGGCCGTTGATAAACCATTGCGCCTGACGCACCGGCCAGCGCTGTTCATCGAGCCCCAGTTCGCGGATCACGCGTTTGACCAGGCGTTGCTGGTCATCGCTGTCGAGGATCTGGAAGGTCTGGCTCAGCCCGGCTTCTTGCCAGTGAGCCCGCAGCAGGCGGTGAGCCAGACCGTGGAAGGTGCCGACCCACATGCCGGCCGGGTTGATACCCATCAGCTGCTCGATGCGGTGGCGCATCTCGGCGGCGGCCTTGTTGGTGAATGTCACCGACAGCACTGAGTGCGGGGACGCGTTTTCGACCTGGATCAACCAGGCGATACGGTGCACCAGCACACGGGTTTTGCCGGAACCTGCGCCGGCCAGGACCAACTGACGCCCGACACTGGCCGTGACGGCCTGACGTTGGGCAT
>Ga0302347_1001592_pt1 | contig 26708 bp, 19 predicted proteins | sample PhyWR1_FD_202178 | JGI IMG/M metagenome (GOLD analysis project Ga0302347, IMG submission 202178) | Leaf surface microbial communities from wheat plants in UC Gill Tract Community Farm, Albany, California, United States - DLSL W.R1 (v2)... | ecosystem: Host-associated > Plants > Phyllosphere >...
GCTGCCTGTTACCTCATTGCCATGCTGCTCCGTTACCTGGAACAGCGTCTGGCGATCCGTCGTTAAGGAAGGTTTCCATGTACGAATCCCCAAGCTGGCTGCATGAGTTGTGGATCGCCCGGGACACCCTCTGGGCGGGTTTCCAGGCCAGCGTGTATGTGTCGGCGCTGGCGATTATCTTTGGCACCCTGATCGGCATCGTCGCCGGGTTGATCCTCACCTACGGCAAATTCTGGATGCGCGCGCCGTTTCGCCTGTATGTCGATTTGATCCGTGGCACGCCGGTGTTTGTGCTGGTGCTGGCGTGTTTCTACATGCTGCCGGCTCTCGGTTGGCAGATCACCGCGTTCCAGGCCGGTGCGGTCGGGCTCACGCTGTTCTGCGGCTCCCACGTCTCGGAAATCGTGCGCGGCGCGCTGCAAGCCATTCCCCGTGGGCAACTGGAAGCGGGCAAGGCGATTGGCCTGACGTTCTACCAGTCCCTGGGCTACGTGCTGTTGCCCCAGGCGCTGCGGCAGATTTTGCCGACCTGGGTCAACTCCTCCACGGAAATCGTCAAGGCCTCGACCTTGCTGTCGGTGATCGGCGTGGCCGAGTTGCTGCTCAGCACCCAGCAAGTGATCGCGCGCACCTTCATGACCCTGGAGTTCTACCTGTTCGCCGGGTTTCTGTTCTTTGTCATCAACTACGCCATCGAATTATTCGGGCGCTACATTGAAAAGCGGGTGGCCTTGCCATGAACCAACCTCAAACAACCCAACCGCTGCTGAACATTCGCGGCCTGCGTAAACAGTATGGCCAGGTCGAAGTGCTCAAGGGCGTCGACCTGTCCATGCAGCGTGGCAACGTGGTTACGTTGATCGGCTCCAGCGGCTCGGGCAAGACCACGCTGCTGCGCTGCGTCAACCTGCTGGAAGAGTTCCAGGGCGGGCAGATCACTCTGGACGGCGAGTCCATCGGCTACAGCGAAATCGCCGGCAAGCGCGTGCGTCATCCCGAGCGCGTGATTGCCCAGCACCGCGCCATGACCGGCATGGCGTTCCAGCAATTCAACCTGTTCCCACATCTGACTGCGCTGCAAAACGTCACCCTCGGCCTGCTCAAGGTCAAGAAGATGGGCAAGGACGAAGCCGTGGCCCTCGCCGAAAAATGGCTGGACCGCGTCGGCCTGCTGGAGCGCCGCAACCACTTCCCCGGCCAGTTATCCGGCGGCCAGCAACAGCGTGTGGCGATTGCCCGGGCGATTGCGATGAACCCCAGCCTGATGCTGTTCGACGAAGTGACCTCGGCCCTCGACCCGGAGTTGGTCGGCGAAGTACTCAGCGTGATCAAGGGCCTGGCGGAAGAGGGCATGACCATGTTGCTGGTCACCCACGAAATGCGTTTTGCCTATGAAGTCTCGGACAAGATCGTCTTCATGAACCAGGGCCGCATCGAAGAGCAGGGCACCTCGAAGGACATCTTCGAACGCCCGCAATCGCCGCGCCTGGCGGAATTTCTCAAGAACATTCGTTTTTAATCAGGAGCATATTTTTATGAGCATTACTCGTTACGGTGCCGGCAGCACTGCCGGCGGTGGCCAGCCGCGTCCTTTTGCCCGCGCGGTGGAAGCGGACGGCTGGCTCTACGTCTCGGGCCAGGTACCGGCGGTGGACGGTGAAATCATCACCGGCGGCATCATCGAGCAAACCCGCCAGACCATGCGCAACGTGGTGGCGATCCTCGAAGAAGCCGGCTACGAGCTCAAAGACGTGGTGCGTGTGGGCGTGTGGCTGGAAGACCCTCGGGACTTCTGGAGTTTCAACAAGGTCTTCGGCGAATACTTCACCCCCGAACACGCCCCGGCCCGCGCCTGTGTGCAGGCCAACATGATGGTGGACTGCAAGGTCGAGATTGATTGCGTGGCCTACAAGAAAAAAGGCTAAATTGCCGGGATCTTGAAACCCCAGCAAATCCAATGTGGGAGGGGGCTTGCCCCCGATAGCGGTAGGTCAGTTACAGATGCATTCACTGACATTCCCTCATCGGGGGCAAGTCGAGTCGTCGCACCGCCCCTCCCACAAGGGATCTCTACCAGACCCTAGAATTTCGACCGGACCGAACTGCCATGACCGAAGACACCATCAAACGCCGCGCCAAAGGCCTGGACCGTGCGTTCGATATCCTCGATTTTCTCAAGGAAATCGGCCAGCCCCTGCGCCCGAATGATATCGCCAGCGGCATCGGCAGCCCCAAATCCACGGTCTACGAACTGGTCGCGTCGCTGCTGGAACGGCGCATCCTGGAAACCGTGGGCAAGGACGGTCACGTCTACCTCGGCCGCCAGTTGTATTTTCTCGGCCAGGCGCACCTGCGCCACTTCGACCTGACCCGCGAAGCCGACCACGCTTTGCAGGAGATCGTCAGCCAGACCCACGAAACCGCGCAGATGTGCCTGCTCAACGGGCGCAAATACACGGTGGCGCTGATGCGCGAAGGCGAGCGGCATTTTCGCATCTCGTCGGACATCGGCGAAAACGCACCGATCCCCTGGACCGCGTCCGGGCGCCTGTTGCTGGGGCACTTGAGCGACCAGCAGATCATCGACCTGATCGACCACGACGACTTCATCCTGCCGGACGGCCAGCGCCTGGCGTTGGATACCTTCCTGGCCCAGATCCGCCAGGCCACCCTCGATGGGTTCTTCTCCTTCGACAGCGTGGCCGACACCTTTACCCATTGCTTTGCCGCCCCGGTGAGGGATGCGCAAGGCATCAGCATTGCGACTTTGTGCATCGTCGCCCCACGGGCCGATGCGATCAAAAACTACAACGACTATCGCCGAGTGTTGATCGACAGCGCCAACAACCTGGCCCGTCGCATCAACGAATAGGAGCTTATGCATGTCTGCCATCAATGCCGTTGAAAAGGGCGCCGCCGCCGTCGGCGCCCACCTGGTCCGCGACGTCAGCCTGCCTGCCCTGGTGCTGCACCGCGACGCCCTGGAACACAACATTCGCTGGATGCAGGACTTTGTCAGCCAGAGCGGCGCCGAGCTCGCGCCCCATGGCAAAACCAGCATGATGCCGGCGTTGTTCCAGCGCCAGATCGAGGCCGGCGCCTGGGGCATTACCCTGGCCAACGCCGTACAGACTCGCGCCGCCTATGCCGGTGGCATCCGCCGCGTGTTGATGGCCAACCAACTGGTGGGTGCGCCGAACATGGCGTTGATCGCCGACCTGCTGGCCGACGCGGATTTCGACTTTCACTGCATGGTCGACCACCCGGACAACGTCGCGGACCTGGGGCTGTTCTTCGCCGCCCGCGGCCTGCGCCTGAACGTGATGATCGAATATGGCGTGGTCGGCGGCCGTTGCGGTTGCCGCAGCGAGCAGGAAGTGCGCGAGCTGGCCAAGGCGATCAAGGCCCAGCCCGCGCTGGCCCTGACCGGCATTGAAGGCTACGAAGGCGTGATCCATGGCGAGCACGCCATCAGCGGCATCCGCGATTTCGCCGCGAGCCTTGTGCGCCTGGCCATCGACCTGCAAAACAATGGCTCGTTCGACCTGCCCAAGCCCATCGTCACCGCGTCGGGTTCGGCCTGGTATGACCTGATCGCCGAGTCGTTCGAGGAGCAGAACGCCGCCGGGCGTTTCCTCAGCGTGTTGCGCCCCGGCAGCTACGTGGCCCACGACCATGGCATCTACAAGGAAGCGCAATGCTGCGTGCTCGATCGCCGCAGCGACCTCACAGAAGGCCTGCGCCCGGCCCTGGAAGTCTGGGCCCACGTGCAATCGCTGCCCGAGCCAGGCTTTGCGGTGATCGCCCTGGGCAAGCGCGACGTGGCCTACGATGCCGGCCTGCCGGTGCCGCTCAAGCGCTACAAGGCCGGTATCCTGCCGGCCGAAGGCGATGACATGAGCGCGTGCAAGGTCACGGCGGTGATGGACCAGCATGCGTTCATGACCGTTGCACCGGGCGTTGAGCTGCGCATTGGCGACATCATCTCGTTCGGCACCTCCCACCCGTGCCTGACCTTCGACAAATGGCAGGTTGGTTGCCTGGTGGACGAGCAACTGCAGGTGATCGAGTCACTGCATACCTGCTTCTAGACCGCGTCGCTGCTATCGGAGGCAAGCCACCTCCCACATTTTGAATTGCGAACACGGTCAAGTGTGGGAGGGGGCTTGCCCCCGATGAGGCCCTAAGCCACCCCAGAGATAAACAGGCATGACCACCCAACCGCGCATCGCCCTCATCGGCGAATGCATGATCGAACTGCAACACCGCGCCGACGGCAGCCTGCAACAAAGCTTCGGCGGCGACACCCTGAACGCGGCGGTGTACCTGCGCCGCGAGCTGGGTACGCTTGGCACGGTGGACTATGTGACCGCCCTGGGCGACGACAGCTTCAGCGATGCCATGTGCCAGCAATGGACCGACGAAGGCCTGGGGCTGGGCATGGTCCAGCGCCTGCCCGGGCGGCTGCCGGGTTTGTATTGCATCCAGACCGACGCCAACGGCGAACGCAAATTCCTCTACTGGCGCAACGAAGCCGCCGTGCGCGACTGCTTTACCACACCGGCCGCCGAGCCGATCCTGGCGGCGTTGCCGGGCTATGACGTGGTGTATTTCAGCGGCATCACCCTGGCGGTGCTAGGCGAGACAGGGCGCGAACGCTTGCTGCAAACCCTGCTCGAAACCCGCAGGCGTGGCGGCAAAGTGGTGTTCGACAATAACTACCGGCCGCGCTTGTGGGCCAGTATCGAGGCGGCGCGCGCGGCGTATCACCAGGTGTTGGCCGAGGTGGATATCGCCTTGCTGACCGAGGATGACGAACGTGCGTTGTTTGGTTATGCCGACAGCGAGCAGGTGTTTGCGGCGTACCCGGCGATTGCCGAAGTGGTGCTCAAGCGGGGTGCGGATGCGTGCTTGATTCGCTGCGAGGGCGAGCGTTTTGCGGTGCCGGCGTTGAAGGTGGAGAAGGTGGTGGATACCACGGCGGCGGGGGATTCGTTCAGTGCGGCTTATCTGGCGAGCCGGCTCAAGGGTGGTTCACCGGAGGCGGCGGCGTTGGCTGGGCATCGGTTGGCCAGTCGGGTGATTCAGGTGCCGGGTGCTTTGATTCCCAAGTGAATGGCCGCCTTCGGCGGATCGGGGGCTTGCCTCCGATAGCGGCCTAAAACCAACCCCTCAATCCCGGTAAAACACCTGCACCAGGTGATACCCGAACTTGCTCTTGATCGGCCCATGCACCACCTTCACCGGCTTCTTGAAGATCACCGCATCGATCACCCCAACCATCTGCCCCGGCCGCACTTCACCCAGGTCCCCGCCGCGCTTGCCGGACGGGCAGGTGGAGTACTTCTTGGCCAGCACATCAAAGGCTTCACCCTTGGCGATGCGTTGCTTGAGTTGTTCGGCTTCTTCGCTGGTCTTGACCAGGATATGACGGGCTTGGGCTTTCATGGTTCTCTACCAGGTGGGCGTGCGACGGCGCGCGATTATGCCTGAACTCATTCGACGTCGCTGATCATGCTGCGGATTTTTGTCGCCAGCAGGTCGATGGAAAACGGCTTGGCCACCATGTCCATGCCGTCCTCGAGAAAGCCCTGGCGCTCGGCGGCTTTCTCGGCGTAACCGGTCATGAACAACACGCGCAGCCCGGGGCGATGCTGACGGGCGATCTCCGCCAGTTGCCGGCCGTTCATACCCGGCAGGCCAACGTCGGTGACCAGCAGGTCCACGCGCAGATCCGACTCCAGCAGCGGCAGCGCCGTGCGTGAATCCGCGGCCTGGTGCGCGGTGTAGCCCAACTCATCGAGCACATTGACCACCAGCATGCGCACCGCCGGGTCGTCCTCGACCACCACCACGGCTTCACCGGCCAACGCCACCGGCGCTTCGCCGAGGCTGGCGGGCAGGCTGCTTTCCAGCGCGGTGCCATGCAGGCGCGGCAGGTACAGGCGCACGCAGGTGCCCTGGCCGGGTTCGCTTTGAATGGTCACGTGGCCGCCGGACTGCTGGGCAAACCCATAGATCATCGACAGCCCGAGGCCCGTGCCCTGGCCGATGGGTTTGGTGGTGAAGAACGGGTCGAAAGCCTTGGCGAGGATTTTCGGCGCCATGCCGGTGCCGTTGTCACACACGCCGAGCATCACGTAGTCGCCGGCGCGCACCGGTTCCAGGGTGGTGATATCGGTGCCGTCGAGGTAGCTGTTGGCGGTTTCGATGAGTATTTCGCCGCCGTCGGGCATGGCGTCGCGGGCGTTGATGACCAGGTTGAGCAGGGCGTTTTCCAGTTGGCTGGCGTCGGTGTTCACTGGCCAGATATCGTGGCCCAACTGCACGTTAAGCGTGATATGCGCGCCCTTGGTGCGGCGGAACAGGTCTTCGAGCGACGCCACCAGTTGGTTGGGGTCCAGCGGGCGCCGGTCCAGCGACTGCCTGCGCGAGAACGCCAGCAAGCGGTGGGTGAGGGCGGCCGCGCGATGGGCCGAGGACACCGCGGCATCGGTAAAGCGGCCGATCTCCTCGCTGCGCCCGGCGGCAATGTAGCGCTGCATCAGGTCCAGGCTGCCGATGATGCCGGTGAGCATATTGTTGAAGTCATGGGCGATACCGCCGGTGAGCTGGCCCACCGCTTCCATCTTTTGCGCATGGCGCAGGGCGTCTTCGGCGCGCTCGCGTTCGAACATTTCATTTTGCAGGCGCTGGTTGGCTTCGGCCAGCGCCTGGGTGCGCTGGGCCACGCGTTCTTCGAGGTTTTCGTTGAGGTGGCGCAGGGCTTCTTCGGTGAGTTTGCGTTCGGTTTCGTCGATCACAAAGATGTAGAAACCATTCACCGAGCCGTCATTGCTGAAGCGCGGCAGGTACTTCATCAGCGCGTGGCGCGCCCGGCCGTCGCGGTGCGGAGTGATGGTCATGAAACTGCAGGCCTTGCCCTTGAGCGCGGCGGCGATCTTGTCCGCGCGCCCGGCGTACACCTCATCGCCGAGCACCTCGCGGATGGTCTTGCCATACAGCTCCTGGGGCGTCATGCCGTACCACTCCAGGTACGCGCTGTTGTTCAGGCGAAAGCGCTGCTCGTGGTCGACGTAGCCGATCAGCACCGGCATGGCGTTGATGATCAGCTGCAGCTCGGTCTGGCTTTGGCGCAGGGCCTGCTCGGTATGCTTGCGCTCGGTCAGGTCCAGCGCGGCGCCGAGAAAGCGTGCCGGGCGGCCCTGAGCGTCCTTGTAGCAGCGGCCACGGGCGAATACCCAGCGCACCTGGCCGTCGGCCTGTTGCAGGCGGTATTCCTCGGCGTACTCGGTGCCAAAGGTGATGCAATGCTTGATGCTGCGCGCCACCGTGCCGCGGTCTTCGGGGTGCACGCCGTGCAGGTAATCGCTGATCGGCAGCAGGCCGGCGTCGCTGGGCTCGACGCCGTGCAGGTAGGCAAAATGCGCGTCGGCGATAAAGCGGTCTTCACCGATATCCCAGTCCCAGGTGCCCACGGCATCGGTGGCGGCCAGGGCGAGTTGCAGGCGTTGTTCGGTGTTGTGCTGGGCCTTGAGGCTGTCTTCGGAGCGCTGTTGCAGTTCGAGGGTCTTGCTGCGCCGCTCGTTGGTTTCGATGGCGGTGACCAGGATGCCGGCCACGGCGCCGCTTTCATCACGCACCGGGCTGTAGGTGAGGTCCAGCCAGATTTCAGTGTCGCGGTGGTTGCGTTGCAGCACGAAGCGCTGCTCGCTGAAGGTACGCACCTGGCCGCTGAGCACGGCGTCGTACACGGGCCCGGTGAAGCTCTCCAGCTCCGGCCAGGTGGCATGCGCCGGCTGGCCGAGTGCGTCGGGGTGTTTGTTGCCCGCCAGGCGTGCGAAGCCGTCGTTGTACAGCTGGATGAGGTGGCTGCCCCATAGCAGCAGCATCGGCATCGGTGAGTGGATGACGATATCCACGGCCGTGCGCAGGCTTTGCGGCCAGTCATTGGCCTCACCGAGGGGGCTTTGGGCCCAGTCCAGCTGCGCAATCAATGCAGCAGCTTCGCTACCGGTGGATGTTCCATTCATGAAAAAGCCCTGAGCATGACGCTTTGAAAATGACCAAAGCCGATTATCCCGTGTCCGGGAAGCGGCTGACTACCCCCGGAAAAATAGCATGCATTGGCGGTTTGTCTTCAAAACGCTGTATCAGGGCTGAAACCTTTCATGTTCAGGCCAGTTCCGCACGGTCGCGAAACTGCTCTAGCGCCTCGGGGTTGGCCAGTGCATCGGTGTTCTTCACCGGCTCACCATGCACCACATTGCGCACCGCCAGTTCGACGATCTTGCCGCTGATGGTGCGGGGGATATCCGTGACAGCCAGGATCTTGGCCGGCACGTGGCGGGGCGTGGTATTGGCGCGGATCACCTGGCGAATCTGCTGCTCCAGGGCGTCATCCAGCGCGACAGCGTCGTTGAGGCGCACAAACAGCACCACGCGCACATCGTCCTGCCAGCGTTGGCCGATGGCCAGGCTTTCCAACACCTGCGGCACTTTCTCCACTTGGCGATAGATTTCGGCCGTGCCGATGCGCACGCCGCCGGGGTTGAGCACCGCGTCGGAACGCCCATGGATCAGCAGGCTGCCATTCGGGCGTTGCTCGGCGTAGTCGCCCTGGGCCCACACGCCGGGGAACTGGCTGAAATACGAGGCACGCAGTTTTTTCTGCTCCGGGTCGTTCCATAAGCCAATCGGCATGGCCGGGAAGTGTCGGGTGCACACCAGCTCGCCTTTTTCACCGATCAACGGGCGGCCCTGGTCGTCCCATACCTCGATGGCCATCGCCAGGCTCTTGCACTGCATTTCACCGCGGCGCACCGGCAGCACCGGGTTGCCGATGACAAAACAGGAGACGATATCGGTGCCGCCCGACATCGACGCCAGGCACAGCTCGGCCTTGATCTCGCGGTATACGTAGTCGTAGCTCTGCGGCGATAGCGGCGAGCCGGTGGAAATCAGCCCTTTGAGGCTGCCCAGGTCATGGCTCAGGCGCGGTTGCAGCCCGGCTTTTTCCAGGGTGGCGAGGAACTTGGGGCTGGTGCCGAACACGCTGATTTTTTCTGCGTCAATCAGGTCGATCAAACGTTCCGGCCCCGGGTGAAAGGGCGAGCCGTCGTACAGCACGGCCGTAGCGCCAATCGCCAGTACCGACACCAGCCAGTTCCACATCATCCAGCCGCAGGTGGTGTAGTAGAACAGGCAGTCCTCGCGCGTCAGGTCGGCATGCAGGCCGTGTTCCTTGAGGTGGGTGAGCAGCACGCCGCCGGTGCCATGGATGATGCATTTGGGCACGCCGGTGGTGCCGCTGGAATAGAGGATATACAGCGGGTGGTCGAACGGCACGGCAACAAATTCAGGCTCGCCGCCGGGTTGGTAAAAGTCGTTCCACAGCGCGACGCGGGCGTGGGTCCGGTAATCCTCTACCCGTGCCTGGGGCCGGGCGTACGGCACGATAATCAACTGCTCAAGGGACGGTAGCCGTTCGAGGATTTCATTGAGCTTGGCCGTCTGGTCGATGGTCTTGCCGGCGTAGCGGTAACCGGCGCAGGTGAGCAGCACCTTGGGCTCGATCTGGCCGAAGCGGTCGATCACGCCTTGGGTGCCGAAGTCCGGCGAGGAACATGACCAGATCGCGCCCAGGCTAGTGGTGGCGAGCATGCCGACCAGGGTTTGCCAGGTATTGGGCATGCACGCCGCCACCCGATCCCCCAGGCCGACACCGACCGAGCGCAGGCTGTGTTGCAGGCCGGCGACGTGGGTGGCCAGCTCGGCGTAGGTGATTTGTTCGCGCTGGCCATCTTCGCCGATGGCGACCATCGCCGGGTGGTCATCACGCCGGCGCAGCAGGTGCTCGGCAAAATTCAGGGTCGCGCCGGGGAACCACTGGGCGCTGGGCATCTGTGCGTCTTCGATCAGTACGGAGGTGGGTGGGGTGCGAAATTGCACGTCGAAGAACGCGATGATGGCCTGCCAGAAGTCCGGGCGCTGGTCGATGCTCCATTGGTGCAGGGCAGGGTAGTCGCTGAGCTGCAAGGCGTGGCGGTCATTGATAAAACGCCGGAACTGATCCATCCGGGTAGTGCGGATACGCTCGGCGTTGGGCTGCCAAAGAATGTCGGACATTAGGGAACTCTTGTGGTGTGCTCAAGCTGGGTCAGTTGTAGGACGCATTACATATCTTTGTACTATTTAGCGTTAACCTTTTCCAGGTCAGCAACCAATCAGGTGTAGGTCAATAACCCTGAGGTGCAAGTAACATGTCGTTCCCCGGCGTAGGATCTTTGTCGTCATATCGTTTGAATAGCCAACCTTCAGCTTCAAGCCATCCTCCTGCACTTGAGCCCCCGCTATCTGCGGGGGATGTTACTGCTCAACAAAGGTTCACGCGGGAAGCGCGACGTCCACGGCCTGTCGTTGCGCCTTTGGTACCTGTTCCGGGGACACAAGGGGATGCGGACAAAGTAGTGTTGGCGAAGTACATAAAAGGGTTGGAGTCGGCGGGCTGGACCGATTCGGTCTCCTACGCACAAACCAAGCTCGTGGATGTCCCCAGTAACTCGACCTTCGGACTGTGGTGGCAGCAATACCGCGATGCCTTGAGCAGCCCCCTTTTTGTGCAATGGAGCAAGGAAGTGGGCCTCAACATTGCTAGCATCCGATTGAATCCAAGGAGTGGGGTTTTAAGGGGTAAGTTCCACGGTGAAACCAAGGTACTGCACCCGGACAAGAATGCTGATTGGTCGGACGTCGCGGGGCCGATCCTGACTGCGGCGAGAGCACTCGCGCCAAAGCGTCGTGACCCACCCGTTTTCCTGAGAGACCCCGATGCTGGTGTTCCGCTTGAGGTGGTGGGTAACTTTTATGGTGAGCAAAATGCCGGCTTGAGCGTCGAACAGGCACGGGCACGGGCACGAGAACTGAAAAAAACTGCAGTGTTCCAAAACGCTGCGGCCGACGACCTCGAGCGTTCGCAAGGTGCACGTGGACCAGGGGCACTTGCGGCCCATCAGCAGGTGCTCGCAGAAATTGACGATCACCACAGTGTTGTCACAGGGCAGCCGGAAAAGTCTGCTCGGGCAAAGGCTGATAGATTGTTTGCTGCTCGATATGCCGCTGTAATTCGTAGCGCTCCCTGGGGCAACTATAATGCCATCGAGAGGACACTTGTCACCGACATACCGAAAGACTCGACCTTTGGGCAATGGTGGCAACTTTATCGTGACAGCTTTGAAACTCCACAATTTCAGGCGTGGGCTAAGGCGAGTGACGCTGACATATCGACGTTGCGTATTTCCCTTGGCTATCGTCAAGTCTACGGTACGTTCGGGGGGCGGGACGACGACTCAGTCCATGACAGTTACAACGGCGGATCAGAAGCGCTGGCGTCGGTCCGAGCGGCGTCGGTGGTGGCGTCACTCAGCAAGCACTCCTTCGTAAGATCTCCTGTTGGCTACCCTGAAAACTCTGCTCCCCTGAATGTGGTGGCGGCGTTCTTTCATAATGGCGTCGTAGACCAGACTCAGGAAAGGGCAACCTCCACGGCAGATGAGATCGACAATAACCCTGACTTGTTTATCAGAGGCAGCAAGGGCGCCAGCCTCACAGAGGATTCGCTTAAAGCCCAGCAACTGGCAATAGGCAACTTGCATGACAAATATAACGTTACCCAACGCCTGATCGAAGTGGAAAAGGCCTTTGCTGGAGGGGGAGTCAACGCTTTAAGCACGTTGTTCGATAACACCATTATGCCGGTGCATCCTAATTCATCTTTCGGGCAGCATCACGCCGAAAGGGCGGGTCAACCCGTAAGCCTGAAGCAGTTCATTCAGGGCAGTGGCTTGAGTGTCCCGAAAAATCGCGAGCAATTGTCGAACTTGCGTGAAGTGTTGGGCAGCCCCCAGTTGAATTCACCTGAGCAGGGCAATTATTGGCGGGTATTGGCCCAGCCCCTGTTGAGCAGCACACAGCGCGCTCAGGTGGCGGCGGCGAACTCTGAAGCACTCGGGTCATCGAAGTACGGGATAGTCGACCTGTTCGGCGGCTACGATAGATCGCTTGGAAGCCGAGGTCCGGTGCGAACGCTTGAACTGCTACTTTCCAGCGAGAAGGCGCATGCGGTGGGTGAAGCGCTACGAAAGAAACTGGGAGGCAAATCCACAGCGACCAGTACCGCAGATTGGGCGGCGGCAGCCATGGTGCTTTATCTTGACCCGGCCGCCGGCACACAACGCAATCGCGTGGCAGGCTACGCCCTGGACAAGGAAAGCAACTGGGGATTGACGCCCCAGTCGATCGTCAGCGGCCTGACACAGCATTTGGTCAACCAAGGCAAAGTCAGCGAGAGACTGGCACCTGCTGCCAGCCGTTTGCTATTGGCCGGCATGGCTCCCGCGTTTCTGGTTGCCGAGCTGCCCAGCACCCTTGTGTATGGTTCCCATGCATGGTTCAGCTTTAGCGTGGCGGTGGCGCGCATTGAAAAGATGGCACCGGGCGCGTCACAGTCCATGACCTACAAGGAGGTCATGAAGTTCGGTCACACTCAGCCGATCTCGGTCAGCGAGCATGACATGCAAGCGGGGGCTCAACGCGATGCCATTGTGGATTGGGGCATCATCAATGGCTTTATCACCAAGCGTTCGGACAATGTGTATTCAAGCGGCGATATCGAATTGGCGCGAGGACGATTCAATCAGCAGCGCGCCGAACTGGCGACGGCCAGTGATGCACAGCAGGCCGCTATTGCGTCACGCAAGGGCTTGGCGTTAGCGCAATTGAAGGCCGCGCTCGGTAACGATATAGATTTTGAAAAGAAGTCAATTAAGCATGACAGCTCATTCAGTCTGGTGGAGTGGGTTAGAACGCGGGGCGTTTCGAATTCCGTGCTGACGGATAAAGCGAATGCGCGATATTCAATTTTGGAGCTCTACCTGTCGGATCAACTGAATCAGCCGGAGCTGAAGTGGGAATCGGTCGATCCGAAAATCCCATTCGACCGCGTAAAAGCAGCTGCCACGTCATTGCCAAATATAGAGCAGCTTTATCAAACGAAAGTGGACAGTTACAGCGCAGGGCTGAAAAACAGCGTTGCCCTGAATATCCGCAACCTGATCGCCCGGTTGCCACTGGAGGATCGTAAGAACTTCGAGTTCGGCACTCCCGACCTTTACGCCGTGCGCGGAGGAGATTCTGGCCTGATCGTTCGTACTCGAAGAACGTCACCACCAACCGATTACGAGCTGTTCCCGAGCCAGAAGATGTTGCGCAAATACGTCGGTTTGCCGGATCCATTGCCATCGAGTGACAGTGGTGGGCATGCGTTTTTGCTGGATTTCGACGCCTATAAGAATGGGGGTAGACCTCAGGCAGGCAAGACCTCTGTCAATCTTATTCTCGATAGGGTGCCTGTTTCAGGTGTAACTGGCACAGGGGTGACGTCCGCTGATGAACCCGCCAATAGTGGCAGTGTGCCCAGAAGCTTCTTTACCCAGCACACAAAAAGCCTGGCAAACGCTGCGACGGGTTTTTTCGTCGCGCGTTTTGAGGCAGTCAAGGAAACTTCAAAAGCTGCGAAGGACGATGAACAAAAACTGAAGACTGATAAAAGCCTCAAAGACACGCTGATCAGGATGATCCCGCTCGTCGCCGCTGCACAAGACGCGAAGGCCGGCAATTATGGTGAGGCAGCGGTAGACCTTGCGTTTGACGCGTTTGGCTTTCTGGCGCCCGAACTCAAATTGATCGAAGCCGGTGGAAGCGCTTTGGCGAAACTCGGCAGCAGAGAAGTCGAATCGCTTGCCAGTTCGGGGGCCAAAGGTGAAGTGGCGTCATCGGTAAAGCTGGGAGATGGAGCAGGCGAATTGTCGTCAGTGGGGCATGGCATAAATCGCCAACACATTTTGGGCCCTGAGGCGTTGAGCCAACTCGCGCAGCGTGGGGACGTGGCAGTGGGGTCAGTAAAGGCAGGCACTGAATCGGTGGCTGTTCTCGCGCAATACGATCAGGCTGCGCAAAAATGGTATGCCTACGATGCGCGCGCCGGTAAGCCGTACGGCGCCCCGTTGAGCGATTTTACACCCGAGGTCTCTGCCGCTCCCGCTAGCACCCCCGGCGTAACGCCTGTTGCGCCAAGCCTGCTGGAACAGGGCCTGAGTCAGGATAACATCGTACAGATGGGCGGAGCGATGCAAAACCTGCAACTGATCGGCAGTGAAATTCATACCTTCACCGACACGTATAAAGGAGTAAACCGGCTCAATATCGTGGCCCACGGTACCAGCCGTGATTGGTTGGACAAGCTGTTACTCAACAGCTCAGAAGTGGTGGTAGATGGTAAACCGTACAACGCAAAAGCACTGGCAACGCTGCTGAGGAGTAAAGGCGTGGACCCATCGAAATACGACAATGTTCGATTGCTGGTTTGCCACTCGGCAGAAGGAAAGAGCAGCTCTTTCGCCAGCCATTTTCAAAAAGAAATCAACCGCCCGGTGAAAGCGTTTGAAGGCACGGTGGCCGTTGACCTTGGATCCACCGCCGTCACCAATCGCCGTCTCAAATTGACGGGTGACTTTCAGGCCAAGTACCCGAAACTGACACCGATACGGGCACAACAGCTGGCGGATACCCAACTGCAGCGCGAGTTCGTGAACAAGGTGACGGTGAAAGTTGAGAAGCGCCACGGCAATCTGATTTTTATGAACGCAGCGGGAGTGGGTCAGCCACCTAGAAGCGTGTTGCGGAAAGTCACCTACAAACCGCGTTATTTTTCCTGACGGATAAGCCTGATAAGCCCCGCTATCCCTGGAGAGCGGGGCTCACTGCGCCAACCAGCCCCCATCAATATTCCACGCCGCGCCCCGCACCTGGCTGCCCGCTTCACTGCACAAGAACAGCACTAGCTCACCCAGTTGCGGCGGCGTCACAAACTCCAGCGACGGTTGTTTTTCGGCAAGCAAATCATGCTGCGCCTGCTGGGGGTCCACCCCGATGGCGATGCGATCGTCGATCTGCTTCTGCACCAACGGCGTCAGCACCCAGCCTGGGCAAATCGCGTTGCAGGTCACATTGCTGGTCGCCGTTTCCAGGCCTACCACCTTGGTCAAGCCGATCACGCCGTGCTTGGCCGCCACATACGCGGCCTTGCCCACCGAGCCGACCTGGCCGTGAACCGAAGCGATATTGACGATACGCCCCCAGCCCTTGGCCTTCATGCCCGGCAGGCCCAGGCGCGTGCTGTGGAATACCGAGGAAAGGTTGATCGCGATGATCGAATCCCAGCGCTCCACGGGGAAGTCTTCCACGGCGGCCACATGCTGGATGCCGGCGTTGTTGACCAGGATGTCCACGCCGCCGAATTCACGCTCGGCGTAGGCGAACATGTCGGCGATCTGCGCCGGGTCGCTGACGTCTGCCGGGTGGTGTCCGACCTTGCCGCCAAACGCCTGCACCTGGGCGATCACCGCACTGGCGTCGCCGAAGCCATTGAGGATCAGGTTGGCGCCGGCCTTGGCCAGGCTCAGGGCTATCCCCAAGCCGATGCCGCTGGTGGAGCCGGTAACGAGGGCGGTCTTGCCATTCAATGTCGTCATGAAAACCTCACACAATGCCGGTGGCGTAGAAAGTACCGATCACCACGAACACCGCGAGGGTCTTGATGATCGTGATGCCGTTGTGGGGCAGGGTGTCCATGCCGCCGCTGGCCATGGCCGCGACCCGGTGCAGCACTTCAAGGGGGATATTGGCCGCATGGGCCGCCGAAATAAAGCTTTCGGACATGGCCGCCAGCGCGATGCTCATGCCGCCCGACGCCGAACCGGTGATACCGGCCAGCAGGGTCACGGTAATCGCTTCGTTGACCAGCGGGTTGGGGATGCCCTTGAGCCAGTCGGCCAACACCAGAAAGCCCGGCAACGAGGCGATCACCGCACCAAAGCCGTATTCCGACGCGGTGTTCATCGCCGCCAGCAGCGCGCCGCTGACTGCACTTTTACTGCCTTCGGCGAGCTTGCTTTTGATCGCCGACCAACCGAACGCCAGCACCATGAGGATGCCCACCAGCAGCGCGGCCTGCACCGCCCAGATCGCGGTGAGCTTGGCTATTTCAGTGGTCACCGGCGCGCTCATGCCCGGCAGGCTCAGGCTGTGGGTCTTGCCGTACCACTGTGGGATCCAGTGGGTGAACAACAGGTTCATCACGCCGACCAGAATCAGTGGCGACAAGGCGACCCACGGGTTGGGCAAGGCCAGGTTCTCGGCGGTTTCCGGCTCGTTGCGCAAATCGGTGCCATAGCCTTCACCGGCGCGCTGGGCCTTGTTGCGCTGGCGCGCGAGGTAGAGCATGCCGGTGCAGAACACGAAAATCGTGCCGATCAACCCCAGCCACGGCGCGGCCCAGGCGGTGGTGTTGAAGAAGGTGCTGGGGATGATGTTCTGGATCTGCGGCGTACCGGGCAGGGCGTCCATGGTGAACGAGAACGCGCCGAGGGCGATGGTCGCCGGAATCAGGCGCTTGGGAATGTTGCTCTGGCGGAACATCTCGGCGGCGAACGGGTACACCGCAAACACCACCACAAACAGCGACACGCCGCCGTAGGTGAGCAGCGCGCACACCAGCACGATCACCAGCATCGCCTGGCGGGTACCGAGCAGGCGGATGGCCGCAGCCACAATCGAGCGCGAAAAGCCCGACAGCTCGATCAGCTTGCCGAACACCGCGCCGAGCAGGAATACCGGGAAATACAGTTTGATAAAGCCGACCATTTTTTCCATGAACACCCCGGTAAACGCTGGGGCGACGGCGGACGGGTCGGTGAGCAGCACCGCGCCGAGGGCGGCGATGGGGGCAAACAGGATGACGCTATAGCCACGGTAAGCAGCCAGCATCAGCAGCGCCAGGGCTGCCAGGGCAATGATCACACTCATGGTGTGTCTCCAACGAGTTGTTATTTTTGTGGGGTGGTGCTGTAGGAAGGGGCTATAGCGAGATGTGTGCCATATCTATAAGTCATTGAAATATAAGGATGTTGCTTTGTGCTTGGCTAGGTATTCCGATTTTTGTCTCGGTATAGAGACAAATAGATAACCAATGTGGGCGGGGGCTTGCCCCCGATGGCAGTGGGTCAGTCACCCTATTTGCTGGCTGATGTACCGCCATCGGGGGCAAGCCCCCTCCCACATTGAATATCTGCGTATTGAGAATTGTGTCTCTAAAGTGAGATCAGGCGATGCCGAGGGCGACCATTTTCTTGTACAGGGTTGATCGACCCAGGCCCAAGCGCTTGGCCGCTTCCACCACATTCCCCTCACAGGCCTTGAGCGCTGCCACAATCACCTGCCGATCAAAACGCTCCCGCGCCGCCGCAAACGTCTCACTCTCGACCGCCTCCACCGCAGCCCGCGCCACCGGGCTGAACGTGCCGATGGCGGCGCGAATCTGAGTGTCATTCAGCATCAGGTCATCACTGAGCAACGCCGCGCGCTCCAGCACATTGCGCAGCTCGCGGATATTCCCCGGCCACGCGTGCTGGCCCAGCAGCGCCAGGGCTTCAGGGGCCAGCTCATGCTGGCTGCGCAGTTCTTCCAGGATCGCCTCGCTCAGCGCCGCAATATCCTCCAGCCGCTCGCGCAACGGCGGTACCTGGATGGGCAGCACATTCAGCCGGTAATACAGGTCGGCACGAAACTCACCGCGCTTGATTGCCGCCTCCAGGTCGATGGATGTGGCGGCGATTACCCGCACATCGCTGTGCAGCATCTCGTTGGAGCCTACCGGTTCGAATTCCTTTTCCTGCAACACGCGCAGCAATTTGCTTTGCAGTGCCAGCGGCATGTCGCCGATTTCATCGAGGAACAATGTGCCGCCTTGAGCCAGCTGGAATTTGCCGGGGCGGCCCTTGCGGTCGGCGCCCGTAAACGCGCCCGGCGCGGTGCCGAAAAACTCCGCCTCCAGCAAGTCGTGGGGGATCGCGGCGCTGTTGATGCTCACGAACGCCTTGTGCGCACGGCTTGAGGCACCATGGATCGCCTGGGCCAGCAGCTCCTTGCCGGTGCCGGTTTCGCCCAGCAGCAGCACCGGTGATTCGGCGCTCGCACTGCGACGTGCCCGGCGTTTGACTTCGAGGCTGGCGGCGCTGGTGCCGATAAAATGCGCGAAGGTGTACTTGCTCTGGCGCTTGCGCAGCAAGGAGCGCGTGGAGGCCAGCTCCTGTTGCATGCTCAGGTAACGCTCGATCAGTGGCGACAGGCTGCGCAGCTCATCGAACAAGGCAAAACCAATCGCGCCGATCACCGCGCCGGCGTCGTTGTGGATCGGCAGGCGCATCACCACCAACGGGCCTTTGGGCGTGTCCTGGATATCCAGCAGGATCGGCTGATCCGTGCGCACCACCTGGCGCAACAGGCTGTTGATGATCACCTGCTCGCAGGGCAGGCCGATAGCCTCATCGGCGCTGTTGAGGCCGAAGCGCTTGGCGTAGCGCTCGTTCATCCAGACGATATTCGCGTCGCGGTCGACGATCACCGTGCCTTCGCTGGACTGCTCGATAATCTCGAACAACGACTGGATAGCCAGGCCGCGAACCTGTTGGTAGTCCGTGAGGCTGGTGCTCATGTCGGCAGCCCGCCGGCCGCCGCCAGCAGCTCTTTGGTGTAGGGGTGCTGCGGCGATTCGAACACATCATGGCTCGCGCCGCGCTCCACCACTTTTCCGTCCTTGACCACAATCATGTCGTGGGCCATGGCGCGCACTACGGCCAGGTCATGGCTGATAAACAGGTAGGTCAGGCCGTATTTTTCCTGCAGTTCACGCAGCAGCGCCACCACCTGTTTCTGCACCGTGCGGTCGAGGGCCGAGGTGGGTTCGTCGAGCAGCATCAGCGCCGGCTTGAGCACCAAGGCGCGGGCGATGGCGATGCGCTGGCGCTGCCCGCCGGAAAATTCGTGGGGGTAGCGATGCCGGCTGGCGGGGTCGAGGCCCACGTCCTTGAGCACCTGGATCACTTGCGCATCGCGGTCGGCCAGGCTGCACGGCGCGTGCACTTCCAGGCCTTCGCTGATGATCTGCTGCACCGACATGCGTGGGCTGAGGCTGCCGTAAGGGTCCTGGAACACCACCTGCATCTGCTTGCGCCACGGGCGCATCTGCTGGTTGTTCAGCGGGTCGAGGGCTTCACCCTGGAAGCGGATGCTGCCGGTGGAATCCAGCAGCCGCAGGATCGCCTGGCCCAACGTGGATTTGCCCGAGCCGGACTCGCCGACAATCCCCAGGGTCTTGCCGCGTTGCACACTGAGGCTGATGCCGTCCACCGCGCGCAGGTAGGTCTTGCGCCGAAACAGCCCGCCGCCGAGGGGAAACTGTACGCTCAGGTCTTCCACTTCCAGCACCGTCTCGCGCGGATCGCTGCACAGCACATCGCCGGACGGTTCGGCGTCCAGCAGCAAGCGGCTATAGGGATGTTGCGGCGCGGTGAACAAGGCCTCGCAGTCGGCCTGCTCGACAATCTCCCCGGCACGCATCACGCACACGCGCTGGGCAATGCTGCGCACCAGGTTGAGGTCGTGGCTGATCAGCAGCAGCGACATGCCCAGGCGTTGTTGCAGGGACTTGAGCAGCAACAGGATCTTGCGCTGCACGGTCACGTCCAGCGCCGTGGTCGGTTCGTCGGCGATCAGCAACTCTGGCTCGCAGGCCAGGGCCATGGCGATCATCACCCGTTGACGCTGGCCGCCGGACAGTTGATGTGGGTAGGCCTTGAGCCGTTCCTGGGGTTTCTGGATGCCCACCAGCTCAAGCAATTCGAGGATGCGCGCCTGCGCCGCCTTGCCGCCCAGGCCCTTGTGCAGCAGCAGGGTTTCGCCGATCTGCTTCTCGATGCTGTGCAACGGGTTGAGGGACGTCATCGGCTCCTGGAAGATCATCGCAATGCGATTGCCGCGCAGCTTTTGCAGGGTGGCGGCCGAAGCGCCGATCAGCTCCTGGCCGCGATACTGGATGGAGCCGCTGGTTTGGGTGCCGGCCTCGGGCAGCAATTGCAGGATCGAATGGGCGGTTACCGATTTGCCCGAGCCCGACTCGCCCACCAGCGCCAGGCACTCACCGGGGCGCACGTCCAGGCACAGCTGGCTGACCACGGTCTGGCCGCTGAAGGCGACGCTGAGGTCGCGGATTTCGATGAGGTTCATACGCGTTCACTCATGAGCGTGGGTCGAAGGCGTCACGTAACGCCTCGCCGATAAAGACCAGCAGCGACAGGATCAGCGCCAGGGTGAAAAACGCCGTCAGGCCCAGCCACGGCGCTTGCAGGTTCTGCTTGCCCTGGGCGATCAACTCGCCCAGCGACGCGCTGCCCGCCGGCATGCCGAAGCCGAGGAAATCCAGGGCGCTCAAGGTCGAAATCGCCCCGGTGAGGATAAACGGCAGATAGCTCAGCGTGGCGGTCATGGCGTTGGGCAGGATATGCCGGCGAATGATCTTGCCGTCGCCCAGGCCCAGGGCCCGCGCGGCCTTGACGTATTCCAGGTTGCGCCCGCGCAGGAATTCGGCGCGCACCACGTCCACCAGGGCCAGCCAGGAGAACAGCGCCATGATCCCCAGCAGCCACCAGAAATTCGGCTCCACAAAGCCCGACAGGATGATCAGCAGGTACAGCACCGGCAGCCCCGACCACACTTCCAGGACGCGCTGGCCGATCAAGTCCACCCAGCCACCGTAATAGCCCTGCAAGGCGCCGGCGGCGATGCCGATGGCGGCGCTGATGGCGGTGAGGGCCAAGGCAAATAATATCGATACGCGCGCGCCGAAGATCACCCGGGCCAGCACGTCCCGCGACTGATCGTCTGTGCCCAGCCAGTTCACCGCCGAGGGCGGGCTGGGGGCAGGGCGGGTCAGTTCGTAGTTGGGCGTGTCGTCGCTGAACGGGATCGGCGGGAACAGCATCCAGCCGCCGTCCTGCTTGATCAGCTTTTGCACGTAGTCACTGCGGTAATCGGCCTGGAACGGCAGCTGCCCGCCGAACTGCTGTTCGGTGTAGCGCTTGAACACCGGGAAATACAGCTCGTTCTTGTAACTGAGCACCAGGGGTTTATCGTTGGCGATCAGCTCGCCGCCGAGTGTCAGGATAAACAGGCCGATAAACAGCCACAGCGACCACCAGCCGCGCCGGTTTTTCTTGAAGCGCTCGAAGCGCCGACGCGCCACCGGAGACAGATTAAGCATCAGGCGTTCCTCGCGGCGAAGTCGATACGCGGGTCCACCAAGGTGTAGCAGAGGTCGCCGATGAGTTTTATCAGCAGGCCAAACAAGGTGAAGATAAACAGCGAACCGAACACCACCGGGTAGTCGCGGGACACGGCGGCTTCATAGCTCATGCGGCCCAGGCCATCGAGGGAGAAGATCACCTCGATCAGCAGGGAGCCGGCAAAAAATACGCTGATAAACGCCTGGGGAATTCCCGAGATCACCAGCAGCATGGCGTTGCGGAACACATGGCCGTAGAGCACGCGACGCTCGCTCAAGCCCTTGGCCCGCGCGGTGACCACGTATTGGCGCGTGATTTCATTGAGGAAGGAGTTCTTGGTGAGGATGGTCAGCGTGGCGAACCCGCCGATCACCAGCGACGTCACGGGTAAGACCAAGTGCCAGAAATAGTCGGCAATCTTGCCGACCGTGCTCAGTTCCTCGAAGTTCTCCGAAACCAGCCCACGCACCGGGAACCAGTTCAACGAAGTGCCTCCGGCAAACACCACGATCAGGAACATCGCGAACAGGAATGCCGGCATGGCATAGCCAATCACGATGGCGGTGCTGCTCCATACATCGAAGCTGCTGCCATGGCGTACCGCCTTGCGAATCCCCAGGGGAATGGAAACTAGGTAGGTGATCAGCGTGGCCCACAGGCCGAGGGAAATGGTGACGGGCATCTTTTCCAGGATCAGGTCGATCACGGTTTTGCCACGAAAGAAGCTGTTACCGAAATCCAGCTGGGCATAGCTCTTGAGCATCAGCCACAGACGTTCCGGGGCAGGTTTGTCGAAGCCGTATTGTTTTTCGATGTCCTTTATCAGCTTCGGGTCCAGGCCACGGCTGGCGCGGGAGCCACTGCTGAGGCCTTCACCCGAACCGCCGCCGACGCCACCACCACCGATGCCTTGCAGGTGCGCGATGGCTTGTTCTACCGGCCCGCCGGGTGCGGCCTGGACGATCACGAAATTCACCAACAGGATGATCACCAGCGTTGGAATGATCAGCAGCAGGCGCCGCACGATATAGGCAAACATCAGCGGGCCCCCGCGCGTTTTTTCAGTTCGGCGTTCATTTGCTCATTCGTCAGCGGCGTGGGGCTGATTTCCCACCAGGTTTCCAGGGCTTCGTCGTTCCTGGCCTCGATGGCCGGGCGACCGAAGCGGTTCCACCACGCGGCCGAGGTGCCAGGCGGGTAGTAATTGGGGATCCACAGGTAATTCCATTGCAGCACGCGGTCCAGGGCGTGGGCGTAGGTGAGCATCTGCGCCTGGGTGTCGGCCTTGACCAGGCCCTTGATCAGCGTGTCGACGGCCGGGTCCTTGAGCACCATGTAGTTATTGGCGCCCGAGTCAAACGCGGCGGCGGAACCGAAGTAGTTGTACAGCTCCATGCCCGGCGAGGTGGTGACCGGGAAGCCGGTGACGATCATGTCGTAGTCGCGCGCCATCAGCCGGTTCACGTACTGGGAGGAATCGATGCGGCGGATGTTCAAGGTGATGCCGATCTGCGCCAGGTTGCGTTTGTAGGGCAACAGCAGGCGTTCCAGGCCGCTTTGGGCGTTAAGGAAGGTGAATTCCAGCGGCTCACCCTCGGCGTTCACCAGCTTGTCGCCGTCCGGCTTCCAGCCAGCCTCTTCCAGCAGGGCCAGCGCCTGCAGTTGTTTGTCGCGGATCATGCCGCTGCCGTCGGTGACCGGTGCCTTGAACACCTGGGTGAAGACCTCGTCGGGAATCTGGCCGCGCAAGGGTTCCAGGATGGCCAGTTCCTCCTGGGTCGGTAACTGGGTGGCGGCCAGCGGGCTGTTGGAGAAAAAGCTCTGCTGGCGGATGTACATATTGCGCATCATCTGCCGGTTGGCCCATTCGAAATCCCACAGCATCGCCAGCGCCTGGCGCACGCGGCGGTCCTTGAACACCGGTTTTTGCACGTTGAATACATAACCCTGGGCCGGTTGCGGCATTTCCTTGGCCAGGTGCGCACGTTGCAGGCGGCCGTCGTCCAGGGCCGGGCCGTTGTAGCCGATGGAGTAGCCAGTGGCGGAAAACTCACGGTTGAAGTCATACGCGCCGCCGCGCAGGACCTGGCGGGCCACTTCGGTGTCGCCGAAGTATTCCAGGCTCAGGTGATCGAAGTTGTAGAGGCCACGGCTGACGGGCAAATCCTTGCCCCACCAGTTCGGGTCGCGGGTAAAGGTGATGGTGCTGCCCGAATCGATCTTGCTGACCTTGTACGGGCCGCTGCCCAGCGGGGCTTCGTAACCGCCGCCGTTGGCGAAGTCGCGGGTTTTCCACCAGTGTTCGGGGAACACCGGCAGGGTGGCGATATCCAGGGGCAGGGTGCGGTTTTCATTGCTGGAAAAATCGAAGCGCACCTGGCGCTCGCCTTCGACTTCGACGTGCTTGACGTCGGCAAACAGGGTGCGAAAGCGCAGGCTGCCCTGGGTCATCAGCAAGTCGAAGCTGTAACGCACGTCTTCGGCGGTGATCGCCTTGCCATCGGCAAAGCGCGCCCTGGGGTTCAAGTAAAAGCGCAGCGACAGGCCGTCGTCGGCGCGCTCCATCTTCTCGGCCACCAGGCCATACACCGTGTAGGGCTCATCCAGCGAGCGCAGCGCCAGGGGCGCATACAACCAGCCGTCGACCTGGGACACGCCGATGCCTTTGTCGATATACGGCAACACATGGTCGAAGCGCCCAATCTCCAGCGCCGAGCGCCGCAGGCTGCCGCCCTTGGGGGCGTCGGGGTTGGCGTAGTCGAAATGGGTAAAGCCGGCGGGGTACTTGGCCGGTTCGCCGTACACCGTGAGGGAAGGTTGGGGCGCCGCGATCACGGCGCTGCTGGCCAGCAGCAGGGCCAGGGAGGAACTGAGCAGTCTGGAAAAAGCCAATCGCATTATCAGCCTTGCATGCCGGGTAAAGAGGAATAGGGATTTGTACGCTAACGGCACCCGCGTCGCCAGTCATCACATGCACAACGGCCCACCAGAAGGCGGGCCGTTGTTTATTGCATCAGCACAGGCAGGATCAGTCCTGGCGGCTGGTCACTTCCAGCAGGTGATAACCGAACTGGGTTTTCACCGGGCCTTGCACAGTGTTGACCGGGGCGCTGAACACGACGGTGTCGAATTCTTTCACCATCTGGCCTGGGCCGAACGAACCCAGGTCACCGCCTTGGCGGCTGGACGGGCAGCTGGAGTTGGCTTTGGCGACTTCTGCGAAATCAGCGCCGCCTTCGATTTGGGCCTTGAGTTCGTTGCACTTGTCTTCAGTGGAAACGAGGATGTGACGGGCGGTGGCTTTGGCCATGGGGAGTAACTCCTTGAGTAAAAAGGGTGAGCCTACCGGATTCAGGCGGTTATTTCCTGGCAAAGTTCCGTTGGGTTTCATGCAGCGGCCATCGAGTGTTTTGGGGTTGCGCTGAACGTTGTGGGAGGGGGCTTGCCCCCGATGAGGGTGTGTCAGCTGATAAATCTGCAGCTGACCCACTGCCATCGTGGGCAAGCCCCCTCCCACATTTGGATCTCCATACCTCAGATAGATCTCAATCTGGCTCTGCTTTGCTGTGTTTTTGATCTGGCCCTTACATCCTTTTCGCTGACGAAGTCAGCGGTCTTTTGATCTGCGCTTGTGATCTTGATCTCAGGCGCCCCGTTAAACACGCCTGCGTTCGGGCACACCGAGCCTAGGCGAGGTGCCGAGTGTTGGGGCAAGAGCCCTTTGCTTACTTTGGGGCTTTTCCAAAGTGAGCCTCCGTAAGGGCGAAACCATAGGCAGCCGTTACCCAAACAACGGATATGTACTCAGCCCCAAACAGCACGTACATCCAATTTTCCCACCCCCATCCCCTGCAAACTGCCCTCATCGCTAAAACTCAAGGCAGAGGGGCACCCCATGGACCCAGCACCCAAGACAGGGCCCGACGAAGTCGTCACCCTGGTCGTCAAGCACCTGATCAAACAAGGCCGCGAAGCCGACTACGAAGCCTGGCTGCGCCGCATCGTGCGGATCGCCGGCGAGCGCCCCGGCCACCTCGGGGTCGACGTGGTCCGCAGCAAACAGGCCGGCCTGGCGCTGTTCACCTGCATATTGCGCTACCGCTCCACCGATGATCTGGAAACCTGGCTCGACTCCCCCGAGCGCAAAACCCTGATCACCGAAGCCACCCCCATGCTGGCCGACGGCGACAACACCGAAGTCGGCGCGGTCAACGAGTTCTGGTTCAACCCCGACACCGAAAACGCCGCCAAGCCGCCGCGCTGGAAGCAGGCAGTGGTCACCCTGTTTGTGATCCTGCCGCTGACCCTGCTGGTGCCCATCGTGTGGGGCCCGATCCTGCGCCTGCACCCGTTCCTGTCCAATTACGTGGTCGCCACCTTCCTGGTCACCGTGACCATCGTGTTGCTGGTGGTCTACCTGCTGATGCCGGCGGCTACCCGCCTGTTCGCTCCCTGGCTTGAAGCCTCTGTAAAGGAAACCCTATGAACGCCGATCTGATTCTGTTCAATGGCCAATTCCACACTGTGGACCGTGAAAACCCGCGCGCAACCGCCGTCGCCATCAGCCAGGGGCGCTTCGTGGCCGTCGGCACCGACGGTGAAGCCATGGCCTTGCGCGGCAGCGGCACCCAGGTCATCGACCTCAAGGGCCGCACCGTAATCCCCGGCCTCAACGACTCGCACCTGCACCTGATCCGTGGCGGGCTGAACTACAACCTCGAACTGCGCTGGGAAGGCGTGCCGTCCCTGGCCGATGCACTGCGCATGCTCAAGGACCAGGCCGACCGCACCCCCACGCCGCAATGGGTACGCGTGGTCGGTGGCTGGAACGAATTCCAGTTCGCCGAAAAACGCATGCCGACCCTGGAAGAACTCAACCAGGCCGCGCCGGACACGCCGGTGTTCGTATTGCACCTGTACGACCGCGCCTTGCTCAACCGCGCCGCCCTGCGTGTGGCCGGCTACACCAAGGACACGCCGAACCCGCCGGGCGGCGAGATCGTGCGTGACAGCAACGGCAACCCCACCGGCATGCTGGTGGCACGCCCCAACGCGATGATCCTGTATTCGACCCTCGCCAAAGGCCCGAAATTGCCGCTGGAATACCAGGTCAATTCGACCCGCCAGTTCATGCGTGAACTCAATCGCCTCGGCCTCACCAGCGCCATCGACGCCGGCGGTGGTTTCCAGAATTACCCCGACGACTACGCGGTGATCGAGCAACTGGCCAAGGACGAACAGCTGACGGTGCGCATCGCCTACAACCTGTTCACCCAGAAGCCCAAGGAAGAGCTCAGCGACTTCAAGAACTGGACCGGCAGCGTCACCCTGCACCAGGGCGACGACTACCTGCGCCACAACGGCGCCGGCGAGATGCTGGTGTTCTCGGCCGCCGACTTCGAAGACTTCCTCGAGCCGCGCCCGGACCTGCCGCTGACCATGGAGCAGGAGCTGGAGCCGGTGGTGCGCGAT
>Ga0302347_1001593_pt1 | contig 26691 bp, 29 predicted proteins | sample PhyWR1_FD_202178 | JGI IMG/M metagenome (GOLD analysis project Ga0302347, IMG submission 202178) | Leaf surface microbial communities from wheat plants in UC Gill Tract Community Farm, Albany, California, United States - DLSL W.R1 (v2)... | ecosystem: Host-associated > Plants > Phyllosphere >...
GAGCATTTGGGCCAGAGACTGAAGTATTTCTTCGCGACGATTCCTTCTCGCTGCCTGTTTTTCTGCCATGTTCTAAAATACCCCTGAAAATCACCTTGTCAGGACAGGGCACAAGCCTGCTAACTCACAGATTTGTGCGGACTGTTTTAACGTTACTTATGCGCTATTGTGGAATGAATCCGTCACATTACTGACGGCCAGAATGACCAAAGCCGCCTTCGCCACGACTGCTGGAATCAAACTCTTCGACCAGATTAAATTCAGCCTGTACGACGGGTACAAAGACCATCTGAGCAATACGCTCACCTGGCTGAATAGTGAAACTGTCGTGGCCACGATTCCAGACAGAAACCATTAGCTGCCCCTGGTAGTCTGAGTCAATCAGTCCAACCAGATTTCCTAGCACAACTCCATGCTTATGACCCAGACCTGAACGCGGTAAAATCACGGCGGCAAGTGAAGGGTCTGCGATATGAATCGCCAGACCGGTTGGCAGCAGCGTTGTCGCACCGGCAGGGAGTTCTACGGCATTGTCTAAGCAAGCACGCAGATCTAAGCCAGCAGAACCCGTAGTCGCATAGGTCGGTAGTGGAAATTCGTGACCCACGCGTGGGTCTAAAATTTTAACGTCGATTTTTTTCATCATAACGGATAACGATCTCGTCCAGTAAAAGGTGTCCAAGGCGCGCTTTAGGCGCGAAAGGCAAGACTTTATCGCCTTCCTCCCAGAAAAGGTGCAATGAATTATTGTCGCTATTAAAGCCACTCTCTGCATGAGAGACATCATTGGCACAAATCAGGTCGAGTTTCTTACTCGCCCGTTTTTGTCGGGCGTATTCTTCCACATTATTTGTTTCGGCGGCAAACCCTACGACATAAGGACGGTGTTCTGGCAGCGCAGCGACGGCAGCAACAATATCCGGGTTTTTAACCATTTTTATTGTAATTTCATCACCTTGCTTTTTAATTTTAGCATCCGCAATACTGGCGGCTCGATAATCAGCAACAGCGGCACAACCAATAAATATATGCTGTCCGGCGATTTTTGCCTGAACAGTATCATGCATTTCTTGCGCTGTAGTGACATCCAGTCGTTTTATTCCCGGTGGTGTCGGTAACGTTACTGGGCCAGAAACCAGCGTGACATTTGCTCCACGCGCTGCTGCTGCCATCGCAATGGCATAGCCCATCTTTCCTGAGCTATCGTTGGTAATATAGCGTACCGGATCAAGGCGTTCGCGCGTCGGGCCTGCGGTAATCATAATATTCAGATGTTGCAGGCTGTTGTTGGGAGTCGAAAAATGTTCTACCGCCAAATCAACTAGAGCCAGAGGGTCAGGCATGCGTCCTGGACCTATATCTCCACAAGCCTGGCTGCCGCTGTCAGGTCCCCAGATAAGGACTCCGCGTGTTGCCAGGGTTGCCAGGTTCTGCTGAGTGACTAACGCACGATACATTTGTTGATTCATCGCGGGGGCAACAGCAATCGGCGCTGGCGTGGTAAGGCAAATGGTACTCAGTAGATCATTCGCCATCCCGGCAGTGATACGCGCGATAAGATCGGCGGTCGCTGGAGCAAGTAGCACTAAATCGGCCCACTTACCTAATTCAATATGGCCCATTGCAGCTTCTGCTGCTGGGTCCAGTAAGCTGTCTGAAACCGGATAGCCTGAAACCGCTTGTAAACTTAACGGGGTAACGAAGGCTTTCGCAGCTTCAGTTACCACCACACGGACATCCGCCCCGCGATCGCGGAGTCGGCGTACTAGCTCGGGTGTTTTATAAGCCGCGATGCCGCCGCTGACACCCAGCACAATTTTCTTACCGGAAAGTCCAGTCATGTTTTTTTCCGTTGAAGAATGCAGTTGATTGGTCATTTTATCACAATCCTGTTTGCACGCCTTTTTTCCATTTCCGAGGTACTGCTCAAGATAGCGATTAAGTCATCGTACCGTACGAAATAATGCGTCAGGATAGCGGCAGTTTGCTAAAGGAATAACAAACATGATGCAGAATCTCTCGTTATTACCGCGTGAAAAACTGTTACGGCATGGCGTTAGTGCTTTGACTGATGCTGAGTTACTGGCGTTATTTCTCCACACGGGCTACAAAAATATGCATGTACTGATGTTTGCCCAGAGCTTGTTAGAGGAGTTTGGTTCATTACATCGTTTGCTATCGGCTGATTACTCTCATTTCAGAACCGTACGTGGAATAGGTAAAGCGAAGTACGCCCAGCTACACGCTATTGCTGAACTGGCAAGGCGTTATTATAGCTCTCGTGGCACTAAGGAGTTGTCGTTTAGCAATCCAGATCAGGTGCGGGAGTACATTCAGAGCCAGTTAGTTACCGAAGAACGCGAGGTTTTTTTGGTTTTATTCCTTAATAATCAACATAATGTTATTAAATGTGAGCGTCTGTTTAGCGGTACGCTGGGGCATGTGGAAGTCCATCCCAGAGAAATTATTCGTGAAGCGATGAAATATAACGCCGCGGCAGTTATACTAGCGCACAATCACCCGTCGGGTATTGCTGAGCCGAGTAAAGCAGACCGTATGATAACGTCTCATATAGTCAAAGCCTGCTTATTGATGGATATTCGGGTGCTCGATCATCTGGTAATTGGTCAAGGAGAGTACGTTTCTTTCGCCGAAAGAGGGTGGATTTAGAACAATTCACACGATCCGTAAGGATCTTTGTCTGTTCGGGACTTGAGCACGTGCCTGACTCAGCGTATACTACGCCACCTTTGAGAATCTCGGGTTTGGCATTATGCGCCTGGCACTGTGGTTCGCATTGAACCGCCAGGGACCAGGCTTGCGGCCTGACGAGGCGCCATAACCCTATACGAAGCTCGAGCTAATTTGATTTTTGGAGAATAGACATGTCCCGAGTCTGCCAAGTTACTGGCAAGCGTCCGGTGGCCGGTAATAACCGTTCCCACGCAATGAACGCGACCAAACGCCGTTTCCTGCCTAACCTGCACTCTCACCGTTTTTGGGTTGAGAGCGAGAAGCGTTTTGTCACACTGCGTGTATCTGCTAAAGGTATGCGTGTAATCGATAAAAAAGGTATTGATACAGTTCTTTCTGAACTGCGTGCCCGTGGCGAAAAGTACTAAGTACTTAGAGGAAATAAATCATGGCTAAAGGTATTCGTGAGAAAATCAAGCTGGTTTCTTCTGCTGGTACAGGTCATTTCTATACCACTACGAAGAACAAGCGTACTAAACCGGAAAAACTGGAACTGAAAAAGTTTGATCCAGTAGTACGTCAGCACGTTCTTTACAAAGAAGCTAAAATTAAGTAATTTTTGCACTCTTTGCTTAAAAACCCGGCTTGCCGGGTTTTTTTACGTCCAGAATTTGAGCACGCCCTATTTTTTCTTCACTCCTGTCCGTACTATCACCCTGACAGGGTGATATTTTTTTAGTGTCTTACATCTGTGATAACTCAATCTTTTATCCGGGGGAGTCATGCCTGAATTACCAGAGGTAGAAACCAGTCGTCGTGGCATTGAACCACATCTGGTGGGTGCCAAAATTTTGCATGCGGTGGTACGTAACGGGCGTCTACGCTGGCCAGTATCCGATGAAATTCATACCCTCAGTGATAAAACCGTACTCAGTGTTCAGCGACGAGCAAAATATCTCCTGGTCGAGCTGGCTGACGGGTGGATTATTATTCATCTCGGGATGTCGGGTAGCTTACGTATCCTGCCAGAAGATAGTCCGCCCGAGAAACATGACCATGTTGATCTTGTAATGGATAACGGCAAAGTACTGCGTTATACCGATCCTCGTCGCTTTGGAGCGTGGTTATGGGCACCGACGTTAGAAGGGAGCAGTGTACTGGCACATCTCGGCCCTGAGCCGCTGAGCGATGAATTTAACCCTCGTTACCTGCAAGAGAAGTCCGCTCGTAAGAAAACGGCCATTAAACCCTGGCTGATGGACAATAAGCTGGTGGTAGGCGTTGGTAATATCTACGCCAGTGAATCTTTATTTGCAGCTGGAATTCACCCTGACCGTATCGCACACTCTTTGTCACCCGCTGAATATAAACGGCTGGTTCTGGTGATTAAAGCGGTACTGACACGCTCTATCGAACAGGGAGGAACTACGCTGAGGGACTTTCTGCAATCAGACGGTAAACCGGGGTACTTTGCACAGGAACTTCAGGTGTACGGACGGGAAGGAGAGGCTTGCCGTACCTGCGGCACGGCAATCAGTGTCAGTAAGCACGGGCAACGTAGTACTTATTATTGTCGTCGTTGCCAGCGTTGATTATTTAAGGCGCTCTAGCAGCGCCTGATGAACGTGCTCAGGCAAAAAGTGTGACACATCACCGTGATGACGAGCGACTTCTTTGACCAGCGTTGAGGAGATAAATGACCACTCTTTTGCTGGCATCAGAAAAACGCTTTCCAGTTCTGACATCAAATGACGATTCATTGAGGCCAGTTGCATCTCATATTCAAAATCGGCAGCGGTACGTAAACCACGAATAAGGATATTTGCCTGGGCAGAACGTGCAAAATTGGCCATTAAATCGCTAAAACCTATCACTTCAACATTAGGGAGTGTGATAACGGCTGTCTGAGCAAGAGCGACCCGTTCATCGAGTGTGAACAAGGTATTTTTGCTGGGGCTGGCTGCGATGGCGAGTACCACCGTATCAAACATCGCTGCCGCTCGAGTCACAATATCAAGATGACCGTTTGTTATGGGGTCAAAGGTTCCAGGATAAATAGCACGCTTTTGCATAGCAAACCTTAGTGCGTTTTAGGGGGTAGATAGGGCTCCAGCAGCTGTAATAGACGCTGTAACGCTCCCTGGTTTTGATAGAGTACTTCAACAGCATGGCGACCATAAAAATGACGATAATCGTCGTCAGTCAGCAAAGACGCTATCTCTTTTACCAGAGATTTATCATCTGTCACTGTGATAAGGCCATCAGCTTGTGACAGACGGGCACAAATATCTTTAAAGTTAAGAGTATAAGGTCCCATTAACACCGGAATTGCGTGCGCTGCGGGTTCCAGAGGATTATGACCTCCACGATCAACCAGCGACCCGCCGACAAAGGCGAGGTCAGCAATGCCATAAAGTAACATCAACTCCCCCATAGTATCGCCGATAACCACTTGCGTACTGCTGGAGGGCACTTCTTTGGAAGAACGAGTCGTAAAGCTTAATCCGGCATTACGTACCAGGTTAAGGGCATCAGGAAAACGTTCAGGGTGACGAGGAACCAGAATCAGCAACAGATTCGGGAACTGCTGCAACAGAGCTTGATGGGCAGCAATAATAATACTCTCTTCGCCGTCATGGGTACTGGTTGCAATCCAGACTGGCCGATGAGGAGCCCATTGGCTACGTAGCGTCACCGCTTTAGCCGCCAGTTGTGGCGTCACGGAAATATCAAACTTCAGGCTACCGGTTACGGTGAGCTGGCTGCGTTTTGCACCCAAGGCAATAAAACGCTCACCATCTTCTTCATTCTGGGCTGCAATCAAGGTGATGCGTTGTAATAAACGACGGATAAAACTACCGAGTCTGGCATATCCAGCTGCTGAGCGTGCCGACAGTCTGGCATTAGCGATGACTAAAGGAATGCGGCGTTCATGCAGAGTAGCGACCAGGTTGGGCCAGAGCTCTGTTTCCATGATGAGTACTAGTTTAGGGTCGACTTTATCTAAAAAGCGGTTTAGCGCTCTTGGCAGATCATAAGGCAGATAGACATGCTGAACATCTTTCCCAAACGCAGACATCACACGTTCTGACCCTGTTGGCGTCATCGTCGTGACCGTAATCGGTAATTCAGGATAGCGATGGCGTAACGCTCTGACCAACGGAATTGCTGCCAGCGTTTCGCCAACGGAGACCGAGTGCAGCATTATCCCACCCGGCTTAAGTGGATGACGGTAGAAACCGTAACGCTCACCCCAGCGTTTGCGATATGCCGGAGCCTTACGGCCGCGCACCCACAAGCGCACCCAAATTAGCGGTTGTATAAGGTACAGCAGTGTAGTGTAAAGCAGTTGCAGCATAATACTTGACTGGCAAAATAAAGGTGTTGGGGATTCTATGTATTTAGTCCGGGCATTGCTATTACTTTCCCCTAAATCACCGCTATTATTGCTCTGAAGGGGCATGTTTACGTCAATATTTTATTTTTTCACTAAGAAATTGCATCATATTGGCTGGATTAATTGCTAAAAATGGCCTGTTTTTTTCTGTTATAAAAATATTATCATTATGTTTTATTTGATATTTATCTGTGATCTGGCGAAATGATATTCATATCGGCTTGTCTCATGATAAATGATACACTGTCTATCGCTTAAAAAGGTGTACTGACCAGTGATACGTTAAGGGTTAGCGTAACCCTCTGCAGGCATTGTCAGATGAGTTCATCTCATCCACCGCTTGTATCGTTTCAGCTTAATAGGTGCGGATACGAGTCGATGATTATAGCTTTTTGTCTTTATAAATATTTCCCCTACGGTGGGCTACAGCGCGATTTTATGCGTATAGCTCAAACAGTTGCACTGCGAGGTCATCAGGTACAAGTTTTCACCCAGCAGTGGCAGGGCGAGCAACCTGATGCTTTTGACATCAAAATCGTGCCGGTTTCATCAGGAACCAACCATGGGCGAAATGCTCAGTATCATCGCTGGGTTCAAGCTTATTTGAATCATCATCCAGTGGATCGCGTGGTGGGTTTTAATAAAATGCCTGATCTCGATGTCTACTATGCGGCAGATGTCTGTTATGCCGAAAAAGTTGAGCGTGAAAAAGGTTTTCTCTACAAGTTAACGGGTCGCTATCGTCACTATTCCGCTTTCGAGAAAGCGACTTTTCAGCAGGGTAAAAAAACGGCTTTGCTAATGTTGACTGACGGTCAAATCAACGACTTTAAGAAACACTATCAAACTGAAGACTCACGTTTCCATATTTTGCCGCCAGGTATTTATCCAGACCGGAAATACAGTAATCAGATTGCTGATAGCCGACGCATCTATCGTGAGAAAAATGCACTTGCTCCGGATCAACAGGTGTTACTCCAGGTCGGTTCTGACTTTAAGCGTAAAGGCGTCATCCGTTCTTTAGAAGCGGTTGCTGCGTTGCCTGACGCCATCCGCCAGCGTACTATTTTTTTGATAGTCGGTCAGGATAAGCCTGGGCGCTATCAGGCACTGGCAGAAAAGTTAGGGATTGCTGCTAACGTTCGTTTTTTTGCCGGACGTGATGATGTGGCAGAGTTAATGGCGGCGGCAGATATCCTGATCCATCCTGCCGTTCAGGAAGCTGCGGGCATTGTCTTACTTGAAGCGATTGTTTCTGGTTTGCCAGTACTGGTTACTGAAGTCTGCGGTTATGCTCACTACATCGCTAAAGCACAATGTGGCGAAGTAATTGCTCAGCCTTTCGTACAGCAGCAATTAAATAGTGCACTTAGAAAAGCACTGGAAGATGATGCACTGCGCCAGCAATGGGCTGACAATGCACGTCATTTTGCCGATACGGAAGATTTATACAGCTTACCTGAAAAGGTTGCCGATATTATTTTGGATAGTCAGCATGGTTGAATTACAAGAGCCATTTAGTCAACAGTGGCAAGGAAAGGATCCGTTTGTTGAAGCTTTAAAACTGGACGGTGAGGTTTTTCGTGCGCTGGAAACTCGCAGAACATTGCGTTTTGAAATGATGGGGAAAGGCTATTTCCTTAAATATCATCATGGCACCACACTGAAAGAAGTTTTAAAAAATCTGATCTCTTTCCGATTGCCGGTTTTGGGTGCAGACCGTGAATGGCTGGCTATCCATCGACTCAAATCTTTGGGCGTGGACACCATGACTGGGGTAGCATTTGGTCAGAAAGGGCTGAATCCTCTGCGGCGGACATCATTTATTATTACTGAAGACCTTTCACCGACAGTCAGTCTTGAAGACTATTGTGAGAACTGGCCACAGAACCCACCGGCAGTCGGAGAGAAGAGGGATATTATTCAGCGTGTAGCTGAGATGGTTCGTGATATGCACCGAGGCGGGGTTAATCATCGTGACTGCTATATCTGCCATTTTCTGCTACATCAGCCTTACCAGCATGGTGTGACACCGTTAAAGATATCGGTGATTGATTTACATCGGGCGCAAATTCGTCAGACAGTCCCACGCCGCTGGAGAGACAAAGACTTAATTGGACTCTACTTTTCGTCTTTGAATATCGGTTTAACGAGCCGAGATATTTACCGTTTTCTGAAGGTCTATTTTACTTTACCTCTGCGGGATATTTTATCGCATGAATCTGTATTGTTTTCACAAGCAACTGAAAAAGCAGAAAAAATTCGCAAGAGAACGATAAGAAAGGCACTATAAATTATTACAAAGCATAGGGTTACCAGGCGAATAAAATGAATATTGATTTTCATAAAGTCATACTACAAAAGATTGAGTTCGACTATTCCGGACCGGCGAAAGCAAAAAAAATTAATATTACCTATGGTATCGATCGCAATTTTTTATTCGGCGCTGGTATCTCGATGACCTCGGTATTAATCAATAATACTGATATTGATATTCACTTTTATCTGGTTACCGACTTCGTTGATAATGAATATGTTGATCATATAAAAAAGCTGGCAGAAAAATACTGCACAACGATCACGATTCTGGTATTTAATAACGAGAATTTTATTCAATTACCTAGTACTAAAGCATGGACTTATGCTATGTACTATCGTTATTTTTCCTTTGAATATTTAAGCAATGAACTAGATTCGGTTCTTTATCTTGATGCTGACGTTATTTGTAAAGGCTCATTATATGAACTGACCGAGATAAAATTTAACGGCGAATATGCCGCAGTTGTACATGATGTTGATGAAGTGCGCCTGAAATCTGGTGAGCGATTAGGTATTCCTGAGCTTTCTAACAGTTATTTTAATTCTGGAGTGGTCTTTGCCAATCTGGCGCTTTGGCGTGAGAGTGGATTACTGAAAAAAGCTTTTGAAATTTTACAGGATAAACAGCGCGAGCTACTCTATTTTGATCAGGATGCACTAAATATTTTATATTGTGGCCATGTGATTGAATTACGAAGAGATTTTAATTGTATTTATGGTGTTGATTATGAACTGAAAATTAACGATCGCTATGAATATAAGAAATATATCGCTGATAGTACTATTCTAATTCATTATGTCGGGGTCACTAAACCTTGGCACAGTTGGGCTAATTATCCAGTATCAGAATATTTTATTACAGCTTATCAACAGTCGCCATGGGCGCAGAAGCCGTTACTGAATGCTCACTCGGCAAAACTTTATAAACGTAAATCGCGACATGAAAAGATTCAGAAAAAATATCTTCTGTCGATATTAAGTCATGTTATGTATATAAAAAATAAGTTATTCCGTTAACGGTAATGTACAACGAACTGTTGTTGCCATATAACGAGATGAATAAGGTATAAAAAATGAATTTTGATTGTCATCAGGCGATAAAAGAAAAAATAGAATTCAATTCTGCGCCAGAAGGTATCACTCCTCAATTAAATATTGCCTGGGGAGTTGACCAGAACTTCATGTTTGGTGCAGCAATATCGATGACATCTGTATTACTGAAAAATAAAGATCTCGCTATTCACTGCCATTTACTCACTGATTATATTGATGATGATTATCTGGCTCGGGTGAAAGAATTGACCCAGCAATATCAAACCACCATAACGATTTATCTTATGGATGCTGAAGAATTAAAGGCATTACCTTCAGGTAATGCCTGGTCTTATGCGACATATTTTCGCTTTATTGCTTTTGAATATCTTGCCGAAAAAATTGACTCATTATTATATATTGATGCTGATGTTATTTGTAAGGGTTCTTTAACTGAACTGAGTCATTTAGTGTTAGATGGGTATATTGCAGCAGTTATTCGAGATGTTGCTGATAGCCGTAGCAGCGCCGCAAAAAGATTAAATAATAAAGAATTTTCTGATGATTATTTTAATGCTGGTGTAATTTATGCGAATCTAAAAGAATGGAAAGACCAGCATTGTCTTGAAAAAGCATTTGAAATGTTAATGAATAAGAACAATCATTTTGCTTTTCTTGATCAAGATGTTCTAAATATCATTTTTCAAAATAAAGTTATATTCTTGTCACGTAACTATGACGAAATATATGGTATAAAACAAGAGTTAAAAAATAAAGATATTACTCTTTACAAGAAATTTATTACTGATGAAACGATATTGATTCATTATGTGGGTGTAACTAAACCTTGGCATTCATGGGCAAATTATCCGTCTGCTGAGTATTTTAAACAAGTATATATAGCCTCACCATGGCAAGATATACCATTATTGGGTGCAAAAACACCCAAGCAGTTTAAGAAAAAATCGCGCCATGAGCGTTTGCAAGGAAAGATATTTACTTCAGTCATTAGCTACTTGGGGTATTTAAACGCAAAATTAAAAAGTAAATAATGCTCCCATCAGGGAGCCTGTATTACTTAAGCTTGCTTGTTAAATATTTTAAATACCATTTTAAAGAGGTCAGATATTGGCCTTTTTTTGCATTCTGGCGGGCATAAACACGATAGTCAGTTGGCCGCATACGTGGTGCATAAGAACGTAAAGGTGCATTACGCCATGGCGTAAAATGCTTATAAAAAACATATAGTTGCTGTGCTAGTCCTGTATGTTCCAGATACCAGGGTTTTCTGCCACCAGTGAAGTGCATAATGCGCGGTGTAGTATTAGCCTGGTAGAAAAAGCTCTCTTTTTGTTCGTCATTAAACCAAGTGAAAAGATAGTTCCAGCGATTATCAATAAACTTAACCTGCTCATCCATCACGATATTCAGAACATCTTGATCATAATAGGGTAAGGTTTTTCCGCGCGCAAAAAGAATATCATTAGATTTATTCTCAACGTCATGACTTAGCCAATTAGCGATATTAATATAAAGGAAACCAGCATTAAAATAATGTCCCTGTTTAAGGCCTAAACGACGTGAATGTTTATCATTTTGAATATCAATCGAGTCATGACTCGCAGCACAAATGACTTCGCTGATATCAATGTCATGGATGGCGCTAATATCATCGAAGCACAGTGTATCGGCATCGAGATAGATAAATTTTTCTACTTTCCCAGCCAGCAAGCGTGGTACAGCTAATCTCATATAAGTTGATCGATTAAGGTGACTAATGGCTAAGTTATCATCATATTTTTCGACATCAACTTTATCTATCTTTAGTACATGAATGTTTTCACTGGTCATTTTAAGTTTAGCAATATCGGCATCACTGACATCATAGACAAAAACATAAAAAGCCAGATTCAGTTTGGGATTATTCAGTAATACTGATACCACTGATGTTGCAACATATTCAAGATAGTTGGCATCAGTACACCATGCCAGGTTTATAACAGAGTTATTCACCATCTATATATTCTCTTCTTCATTACGTAATATGCTATCAATAGCCTCATTAACCGCCTGTGTAGGGATCCAGGTGAGATATTTCTGAGTACGGTCGAGATCTTTTCTTTCCGGCATTGGATGATAATCCCCCGCCCAAATTACGGCTGCTTTATCAGACCAAGGCCGCCATTGCTGAGGCTTGGTAGCACCAAACAGGCAAACTTGAGGTTTGTCCAAGGCGGCAGCCATATGCATTGGTGCCGAGTCGACACCAATATACAGGGTAGCGTGATCCAGTAAAGCGGCTAACTGTAGAAAAGTGGTTTTACCGGCAAAGGCCAGATTTGGGGTGGTTTCACAGAGTGAAGCAATATGCTGAACTTGTTGCTGCTCGTCTTCCGCGGGGCCGCAGGTAAGATAGACCGATAGACCTTTTTTATGCAGATGATTGATAACCTGTGCAAATTTATCATCATCCCAGCATTTAAATGCTTGCCGTGATGTTGGCTGAATAACCACATAACGCTGTGATGACAGCTCCGGGTCACGGGTAAGTAATGCCTGGTAGTCGCTATCGTGGTAGCTTAATAGCATCTCTTTCTTGAGTTCTGAGTCATTAAACCCGAGTCCTTTTAGTATTGAAAGATTTTGCTCTACCACATGCGTACCTTCAGCCTGGACCACTTGAGTAAAGAGTTTATCCCAGCGAGACTTACCTCGTTTAAAGGAAATAGAGTGACGACCTAGTGATGCTGCCAGCAGTGCTATTGACCACTGGTCACTTAAATTAATCACTAAGTCATAGTGATTATCTTTCAGTTGAGAGCGCAGAGAACAATAATTCTTAATCGTTTTTAGTAAGCTGGTTTTTTTTTCTACTAAATAGAATTGATTAATACGTGGGTCTGCTGCAAGAATAGCTTTAGTATCTTTGTAAAGTAGCAAATCTATCTTAGCTTCTGGATAACGGACACGTAGACTCTCAATGACGGGAGTGATCAATAGCACATCGCCATAAAATTTGAGTTTACAAATTAGAATTCTTTGTACATTCTCAATCATCTTATATCCTTTCTTCTGTATCTATTTTTTATTATTTTTAATATTTTATAGTTCAACTTAGATATAAATTCATCTAGCTTGGGATACTGCATTTTCCTAAGAACTTTATTACTAATAACACTTAGATCGCTGTTATTTAATACTGACTTAATATCACTAAGAACTTCATTTTTATAGATATAAAAGCCTTTCTTTTTACGAATTATTTTTCGCCCTTCAAGAAAGCAATTAACCATCATATAGGTGGCGATAGTACGTAAGTGATTTTTATCTTTAATAAAATCACTCATTTTTCGCATAGCAAAAAAAATATCATCAGCATCATTCTCTCTGATATTTTCAGTAATCCCTGCAGGATTGATCCTGTAATAATATAATTTTGCCTCTATTTTAAGTATCTTGTGACACTTAATATACTGAAAAGGAACTAAAATTAAATCTTCATAATTTCTATGGCTTTCAAATTTTTCATTTCCGATAATATTGCGATGAAAAATTTTATTCACTAAATGCCATTGCGATGCGCGGAATATTGGTGTTAAAACAGAATAGTTATTATCTGATATAATTATTTCTTCTTTTTTAATGTCAGTAGCGTCAGTTATTTTATTGTTATATAGCTTTTTCTGATCTCGAGTAAGATTAAACTCCACCAAGTCATATTTTTCTTCGCGCAGCAGAGGTAATAAAACATTATAATAGTCTGTGCTAATAAGATCATCACCATCAACAAACGCGATATACTTACCAGTTGCATTGGCTAAACCAATATTACGAGTGATGGATATCCCTTGATTTTCTTGCTGAATATATTTTATCTGCAGTGGTGGAATATTTTTACAAAACGCGATTATTTTCTCATCAGTTTCGTCAGTAGAACCATCATTAATAATGATGATTTCGACTTCCGCTGTCAGTTCAACCAGTATTGATGCTAGCGTGCCATTAATGAACTCTGCATTATTATAGGTGGGTATAATAATACTTAGCAGATAGTCAGGATTTTTGATCATAAACTGAGTCTCCTGGTATTCTTGGCATCATCATCAAAGCGATACATAATGCTAGTATACAGTTTAAAGCCCCGTGTTTAGCATAGAGTAATAGATCGCTTAGACTGTAAATGGTTATCGTAATGGTAATAATAAATAAAACAATATTTCTCTGGATAAAGGCAGTATAACCCGCAGCGATATAGCAGCTGAGTAGTAGTATTACGCCTAAAGCACCTTTCAATGAAAAGGTATCGATAAGTTCATTATGTAGATGAACATTAAGAAATTGTAGAGCCCCACGTAGGCTCGGGTCAGTTTTTGCAGCAGCACGAATCGTAGTGCTTCTTTGCTCCAGCGATTGCCCAAAGAAAGGATCTGTTTTACCTGCAATAAATCCGGCGTGCTGCATCGCAAATCGCGCGCCAATCGAAGTCTTACTATTATCATTACTATAGGCACGCATATCTGCTTGAAAAGCAACATAGCGTTTTTCTAAGACCGATTTTAATGGTAGCAGAGCGATTAATCCTAGAATGGTAAACGCTATTATAGAACGTAATAAGATTAAACGATTATATCGATAATGTAATAAAAAAAGACCGATGTTAAGAAAGGGATAAAGCAGAATGGCGGCACGAGTTTGTGTCAGGGTAATGATAAAGTAAGAGAGTGTAAAATGTATAAAATAGAAGATAATTGTTGTTCTTTTACATATATTAAATAACGCCTGACAAGTCAGGATCGCCATAAACGTTAACGCATAGGCCGTACCCGTAGCAGGTTGGTTACCCAATGAAATACGTCCACGAATAATATTAACACTATCGACGGCATAGTATTTATAACTAATCCAACCATATAGTAATAATGCCAACAAAATAATAATGCTATTAACTATTTTGAATATTTTTGGACTGGATAGAGGATTTGTGCTGAGTGCTGCTATAACAAAACCTGAAAAAATCATTGTTTTTCCAGCACTTTGATAGGATCTGTAAGCTCCAGTAAAAGGGCTGTCAGGTTGCTTAAAAATCTGTACCCAGATGACTTGTAATAGCCCAAATGCCAGTATAGATATAGGTAGAATTAATAAGCGCTTATTTGTTAGCAGATGTTTAAAATTGCCAATAATGATGACAATAGAGAGTATAGTACTAAAGGTAAAAATCTTTAGTGCTTCCTCAGGATCGACAAAATTCCAGGCAAATGCAACTAAACAACAAAAATAAAATATTACTGTAATAGCCTGCAATATTTTTGAAGACTGGCGGTCAGGATAAAAATTTACAGCACGACATAAAAACATAATTTTATCTTCAATTTATTTATTATTCAGTTAAGTGTAGTGTAGTAGTGATTCTTGCACTTGCTCCGCAGATATTGATGACATGTGTTTATCTTTACTGATTAACGCCTGCTGATTTAATCCATAGCCGCCGATTAAACCAGGATCTGTGGGGCCATACAGAGTAATATTTGGGCGACCAAGGGCTGCGGTAAGATGACTGAGTCCGGTATCAACTGATACCACAAATTTGGCGCCTGCCAGAACTCTGGCTACCTCTTCAAGACTCATACGTGGTAAGACATCAACAAAGTCATAGCCTTCAGCCAGTCTTTTCGCTCGGGCTTCTTCGTGTGAAGCACCCCAGGGAAGCTTAATACGTAAACCGCTATTGGCCATTAACCCCAATAGGTCTCGCCAGTGTGTTTCTGGCCAGTGTTTATCATCTCTGGTGGTAGCATGTAAGAATACGGCATAGTCTCCGGTGTTATCATTCAGAGGAGTCGGAAAATGGCGGGCAATAGCATAATCACCTTGCGATGCTGGTTTTTTATAGCCCAGACTTTTAGCGAATAACTCACGAATACGTTCCACGGCATGTTGTTGCCATATAACAGCGTGGCGGTGGTTGTAAAACAGACTGGCTAAGGGTTCTCTGGCGCTGCGCCAGTCAAGACCATGTTTAATACCCTTGGCTTTACGGGTAACTAAGGCGGCGCTTTTAACCAAACCCTGCGCATCAATGACACAATCATAGTTTTGGCGGTGTAATTCCTGATAAAACCTTTTGCGATCAGCGCGATTTTCAGCAGAAAACCAGTTCTTCCGCCAGCGGCGAATAGCGACAGGTATGACTCTGTCTACTGCCGGGTGCCAGCCTGGAATTTGTGCGAATCCTTCTTCCACCACCCAATCAAAACGGATCCCCTTTAGTGCTTGCATCGCATCGCTAAGCGCGGGAAGCGAATGCAGAACGTCACCCATTGACGAGGTTTTAACGATAAGTACCCGCATTAGTTATCCTTACCGGCAGTCAGCAAATCTGTTAACGCAGCCATTACGCTGTCCGGGGTAATATCAATCAGGCTCTGGTGATAGCCTTCTGCCCCTTCACCTTTACGAACTTTATGGTAACCCTCAATTAAACGAATGACCTTGGCTTGATGTGAGAGTGGTGGGGTGAAATCAGGGCTGCTTGGACCATAAAGAGCGACTAATGGACGATCCAGTGCTGCAGCGATATGCATCAGACCAGAATCATTGGTGACAACGCCCTGGCAGGCTGAAAGCAGGATAACCGCTTGTTCAAGTTGTGTATCACCGGCAAGGTTACGACACCAGGCTTGCTGCGAGGGGGTCAGTGTTGCCAGAATATCGTTCCCGGCTTCTTTATCTTTGGCTGAGCCAAAGAGTACGACTTGATATCCGGTATCGATGAGCTTTCCAGCAAGCGTGGCGTAGTGGTAATGTGGCCAGCGCTTTGCCGGACCAAATTCAGCCCCCGGACAAAAGCCAATGATAGGTTTGGTTCGGTCGAGTGAAAATGTGCTACAGAGACGAGCTTGTTCATCTTCAGTAACATTAAGTTTTGGCCATAATAGCGGCTGTGGCAGATCTTTGGCTGATGCTATCCGTGGCTTATCATAGGCGAGTGCGACATAACGTTGCACCATTAATGGAAAGGCTGGTTTGTCCAAAACACGGATATCATTGAGTAGCCCATAGCGCATTTCTCCACGCCAGCCTACACGTTGTTTAATACTGGCAAAAAAGGGTACCAGAGCTGATTTAAACGAGTTAGGCAAAATATAAGCCCTGTCATAGCCTTTGTTTCTCAGGCTGTGACCCAGTTTTCGGCGCTCACCAAGTTCCAGTGCACCATGCCCCAAGGGCATGGCAATAGCTTCATTAACTTCAGGCATCCGTGCTAACAGAGGGCGGCACCATGCAGGTGCCATCACATCGATTATCGCCTGGGGATAACGCGCCTTGAGCGTGCGGTACAGACTTTGTGACATCATCATGTCACCCACCCATGACGGGCCAATCACCAGAATTTTCATGCGTTAGTTAGCCTGCTTACATACCACGGTTTAGCCATTCCATATATTCCGCAACGCCTTCGGCGACGGTTTTAAATGGCTTATCGTACCCGGCAGCGCGCAAGTTCGTCAGGTCAGCCTGCGTAAATGCCTGGTAACGTCCTTTTAATTTATCCGGGAAGGGAATGTATTCAATGCTGCCCTGTTTGTGGAAGGCCAGTGCGGCATCGGCTACAGCCTGGAATGATTCCGCGCGTCCGGTACCGCAGTTGTAGATACCGGATACACCGTTTTCCCAAAACCACAGGTTGACCGCAGCGACATCACCCACGTAAACAAAGTCGCGTTTGAAACCGTCACTTCCTTCAAATAGCTTTGGATTCTCACCATTATTTAATTGATTATTCAAATGGAAAGCGACGCTCGCCATGCTTCCTTTATGTCCTTCACGCGGCCCATAGACATTGAAGTAGCGAAAACCAGTAACCTGAGTGTTAGCTTCAGGCAAGATCTGGCGAACATATTCATCGAACAGGAACTTAGAATAACCGTAAACATTCAAAGGCTGCTCATACTGACGAGATTCGATAAAGTCTTGGTTACGACCACCGTAGGTCGCAGCAGAAGAGGCATACAAGAACGGAATCTCATGATCAAGGCAATAGTGGAGCAACTCTTTGGAGTACTGATAGTTATTGTCCATCATGTACTTACCATCCCACTCGGTGGTTGAAGAGCAAGCACCCTCATGGAATACGGCTTCAACATCACCAAATGACTCATCGGCCAGCAGCTGGATAAGAAAATCTTCCTTATCCATATAGTCTGCGATATCGAGGTCAGCAAGATTGACGAATTTGGTGCCGTCTTTCAGGTTATCAACAACGAGAATGTCTCTGTAACCCTTCTCGTTAAGAGATTTAATAATGTTGCTGCCGATCATGCCAGCGCCGCCAGTCACAATAATCATATGCTTAACCTTTAAAAGATGAGAGCCGCAAGACTGCATGTCTCAGGCGTTAATTACCCTAATTATAACATTACAATTCTTTCCAGCATAATAACGCAGGTTATTGGGAATAGTTGTTTGTGTGGAAATTTTGTTTTTGCTGGGTTAAAATTTTGCTGTATTGTTTTTTATGGTATTAACGTTCAATCCAATGAGGCCAGAGAAACAGAATTGCCTAAGCTTAGCGATTAGGTCTGTCTCTGGCTTCTATACGGGCTGCATTGTAGAGCGTGATTAAGGCATCTCTGTCGGCTGATGCTCTGTCGTAGCTGGCCACTGTTGTCGCAGATAAGTTATTGCGCGACTCTGGGCTGCACCGATACTTTCTATTAGTACATTGAAGTAAGTCGTGACGTAGACCGGCTCTATTGGCTGTTTAGGTTTACAAAGCTGTACCCCACGGAAAGGATTACGTGGCGGAGTTTTTGGTGGCTTCGACTGCGGTGTTGTCGGTTGAGTCGGGGTGGAGGTATCGGTATAGGTTTCGTTCAGTAAACTGCTCGGACGAACCAAGGTGATATCTGCTGGTAAATCAGACAACATTTGTTTCAGGACGCGAACAGTCGATGGATGAGGATGGCCTATCGCAATCGCAGAGCCAGTACGACGTGCTACCTGAACAGCTCGATTAAACTGAGTGCGAATATCGGCTTCATTCTGGTTATCATCAAGGAAGACTTTACGCTTAATCACTTTGACCCGGGTACCATTAGCGGCACGCATTGCCTGGCTGTTACCGATGGTCATACTGTCGAGAAAATAAAGATTATATTGCTCCAGCGACTGCATCACTTTCTGCATACCAAACAGATTTGAGGTCATGGCACTCCCCATATGGTTATTCAGACCAACAGCATGGGGAACTTTATTGACTGCATCACGGATAATACGTTCTATCTCGCTGCTGCCCATCTCTGGTCGCAGAGTATCTTTTTCCAGCGGCTGTTTACTTAACGGTGCCATCGGTAGGTGAATTAACACCTCATGCCCCTGATTATGTGCCTTAACTGCCATTTCTCTGGCATGGGGGGCGTTGGGGAGCACGGCAACAGAGATATTGGGGGATAAGGCCAGGATCTGATTTTCCTGAGACGGGCGATAGCCAAAATCGTCAATGACAATCGCCAGTTTGCCGGCAAAAGCTGAGCTAGCCAGCATTAACCCGCAGGTGAATAAGAAACTCAAGGTGCGAAGCAGTGGCAAAACTTATTTCCCCAACCACGGTTGTGGATTGACGGCCTGGCCTTGGCGACGGATTTCAAAATAAAGTGATGGACGGCCCTGACCACCACTGCTACCCACCAGCGCGATAGGCTGGCCGGCACGAACCTGAGTACCGACTTTGACCAGTGCGCTCTGGTTATAGCCATAGAGACTCATATCACCTTTACCATGTTCCACGACCACAACCAAGCCATAACCTTGTAACCAGTCGGCAAGGATCACGCGTCCGTCAGCAATCGCTTTGACTTCTGAACCTTCTGGTGCGGAAATAACGATACCCTTCCAACGTAGTTCACCTTGCAGTCGTTCGCCATAGCGATGCAGTAATGAACCGCGCACAGGCCAGTAAGCATCGCCTCTTGGCGCTCCCAGCCCACCGGTACGTGAAATCAATGAACGTTCATTATCAGTGGGTTTATAGGTGGATCCTTTCTTGGTCGCTTCCTGCTGACGCTCACGGACTTTCTGCGCTTCACGGGCTTCTTGCTCGGCACGCGCTTTGGCAGCCGCTGCTGCACGGGCTATTTGATTTTGCAGACGCGTCTCGTTCTGACGCATTTCGGTTAATTTTTGCTGACCCTGCTGGAGTGATGACTCCAGGCTGGCGAGTGTTTTTTGACGCTGATTACGCGCACTTTCCAGTTTAGCTTGCTGAGCCTGTTGCTCGTAAAGTAACGTCTGCTGTTCGCTCTGCTTCTCTTCCAGGGCCGCTTTTTGTGTAGCGACTTCTTCTTTGGTCTGTCTCAGATCGATAATTGTTTGCTGACGAGCGGCATTCAGGTAACCGAAATAAGCCTGTAGGCGCTGGCCACGCTGGCTCTCTTCACCGCTGAGAAGAAACTGCATACCACTGTGTTCTCCCTGGCGAAAAGCGGCATCTAACTGCGCTGCCAGGTTACGCTCTTGAGTTGCCTGCTGTTTTTGCAGCCGGGCCAGGGAAGCATTCATTTCTGTGACCTGGCGATTTAAAACGGCGAGCGTATTTCGAGTTTCATGGAGCTTGCTACTGGCGGCGGCAATCTCTTGTTCCTGAGCTTTAAGCTGGTTGAGTAACACCGAGCGTTGTTGCTGCTGCTGGCGAACCTGACGTTCCTGAGAAGCGATATTTTGCTGAAGAGACTTCAATTCCTCCGCATTATTGGCGTGAGCCGGGAGAGTGCACAATAAAGCACCAGCACTGAACAGGCTGGCGCAGATAATGGGTTTTATAGCCCAGACTTTCAATAAAATTGTTGTGTCCCTCATAGCTTAGGATTATTTCACGATGAACAGTGGCTTACCAGTCATCTCTTAACCCGATCCTTGTCTCGATAGTATACTGAAAGTGTAGGCATCAGTGTTCGTTAATCTATACCCGATGGTGAGACCGAGTGACAGGAGTATCGTTCCAACAGGGAGTCAATTTTGTATTCGATAAATGACAGTCAGTTATTAGACATCGCTTTACAAAAATAGCTTGAATTATTGCGAGTTTTATTCAGAAACAACATTTTTTTAGTAACAAACCGCAGAATACGCATAACATCATCCAGACTGGCTGTAATTGACGCAACGCGAATGTATACTCGCTACCTGGTTTTCTTATTAATACTTAGTCGGGAGTGACTACCCCCCATGCAAGAAATTATGCAATTCGTTGGCCGCCATCCTATATTGAGCCTGGCGTGGATTGGCTTACTGGCAGCTGTACTGTTCACCACCTTTAAGGGATTAGCCTCTAAAGTAAAAGTGATAACACGTGGCGAAACAACCCGTTTAATTAACCAGGAAGATGCTGTTGTGGTTGATGTCCGTTCACGCGATGATTTCCGTAAGGGACACATTGCTAACGCTATCAACGTACCAGCGGGTGATATTAAAAAAGGTACTTTTGGTGAGCTGGATAAATATAAAGAGAAAGCCGTCGTTGTTGTGTGTAGCAACGGTATGTCTTCTCAAGAACCTGCGACCTTACTGTATAAGGCCGGTTTTGCGAAAGTCTCTTTACTAAAAGAAGGCATTTCTGGCTGGTCAGGTGAAAACCTGCCGTTAGTTCGTGGTAAATAATCTGCAAAATACACAGGTAGATCGATCATGGCGAATATTGAAATCTATACCAAAGCGACATGCCCATTTTGTCATCGTGCAAAAGCACTCCTGAACACTAAAGGTGTTACCTTTCAGGAATTACCTATTGATGGTGATGCGGTAAAGCGGGAAGAGATGATCAACCGCAGTGGTAGAACGACGGTGCCACAAATTTTTATTGATGCACAGCACATTGGCGGTTGCGATGACTTGTATGCATTAGATGCTCGTGGTGGACTTGATCCACTGCTCAGCTAAGACAATATAAATTTATTATATACCCGTCATACTTCAAGTTACTTGGGTGTTGCGCTCGAAAACCCGCTGAGTCACATAGTTTATCTATGCTCATCACCCGGATTTACTCAGCGCCTACAAGTAACTCAAATTATTTTGGGTATAGTAGAATTATGCACATTTAAATTTAAAGGATTTTCATAATGTCAGAACAAAACAGTACCGAAATGGCTTTCCAGATTCAGCGTGTTTATACCAAGGATGTTTCTTTTGAAGCACCAGCAGCCCCTCACGTGTTCCAAAAAGAGTGGCAGCCAGAAGTTAAACTGGACTTAGACACCGCTTCCAGCCAGCTGGCAGATGACGTTTATGAGGTTGTTCTGCGCGTAACTGTTACGGCAACCTTGGGCGAAGAGACCGCATTCCTGTGTGAAGTACAGCAAGCAGGTATCTTCTCTATCGGCGGCATTGAAGGCAACCAACTGGCACATTGCCTGGGTGCGTACTGCCCGAATATTTTGTTCCCATATGCACGTGAATGCATCACCAGCCTTGTTTCTCGTGGTACTTTCCCACAGCTGAATCTTGCTCCAGTTAACTTTGACGCATTGTTCATGAGCTATTTGCAGCAGCAAGCGGGTGAAGGTACTGAAGCGCATCAGGATGCCTGATGAACAGCTTTAATGCTTCAATGACAGTAATCGGTGCCGGTTCTTACGGCACCGCTCTCGCTATTACGCTTGCCAGGAATGGTCACCACGTTGTGTTATGGGGGCATGACCCTAAACATATCGCTACCCTTCAGGCCTCCCGCTGTAATGCTGCTTTTCTTCCAGATGTTTCTTTTCCAGAAACACTGCACCTGGAAAGTGATCTGGCGACAGCATTGAGCGCGAGCCGTAATATTCTGGTAGTAGTACCCAGCCATGTTTTTGGTAAGGTACTGCACCAGATTAAGCCCCTGATGCGAACGGATGCCCGAGTTGTCTGGGCGACCAAAGGGCTGGAAGCTGAAACTGGACGGTTACTGCAAGATGTTGCCCGTGAGGTACTGGGTGATGATATCCCGTTAGCGGTAATTTCAGGTCCGAGCTTTGCCAAAGAGCTCGCGGCAGGCTTACCGACAGCTATCTCGCTCGCAGCGACGGACTCACAGTTCACTGATGATCTACAGCATCTGTTGCATTGTGGTAAAAGCTTCCGTGTTTACAGTAATCCAGATTTTATTGGTGTTCAGCTTGGCGGTGCGGTAAAAAATGTTATCGCTATCGGCGCGGGGATGTCTGATGGGATTGGTTTTGGTGCTAATGCCCGAACTGCTCTGATCACGCGAGGCCTTGCCGAAATGAGCCGTTTAGGTAGTGCGTTAGGTGCCTCGCCAGAAACCTTTATGGGGATGGCAGGATTGGGTGATTTGGTACTGACCTGTACCGATAACCAGTCGCGCAATCGACGCTTTGGTATGATGCTGGGGCAGGGACTGGACGTTGATGCTGCACAGCAGCAGATAGGGCAAGTCGTTGAAGGTTACCGCAATACCAAAGAAGTTCGTGAACTGGCATCGCGTGTAGGGGTTGAAATGCCCATTACCGAAGAAATTTATCAGGTCTTATATTGCGGGAAAAACGTACGCGAGGCAGCATTAACTCTGCTTGGCCGTACACGCAAAGATGAAAGAAGTCGTCAGTAATAGGCGATGCCTTGTAATGCTGTAACCAAAGCGCCCTGGCACTGGTTGTCGGGCGTTATTTTTTATCTGGAGAGAAGCAATGTCGTCTGAAGAACTGGATATGGTGTGGAACAATATTAAAGCTGAAGCGCGTGCGCTTGCAGATTGTGAACCGATGTTAGCCAGTTTTTATCACGCGGCGTTGCTAAAGCATGACGATCTCGGTAGTGCGCTAAGTTATATGCTGGCCAATAAACTGGCCTCGCCGATTATGCCTGCGATTGCGATTCGTGAAATTGTTGAGGAAGCCTATGAGGCTGATCCACAAATGATAGCGTCAGCAGCTCAGGATATCGGTGCCGTGCGCACCCGTGACCCGGCAGTAGATAAATACTCCACCCCCTTGCTCTATCTGAAAGGTTTCCATGCCCTCCAGGCCTATCGCATTGGTCACTGGCTTTGGAAAGAGGGGCGCCAGGCACTGGCTATTTTTTTACAGAATCAAGTCTCGGTTTCATTTCAGGTAGATATCCATCCAGCAGCGAAAATTGGCTGTGGCATCATGCTGGACCACGCAACCGGTATTGTTGTGGGTGAAACGGCAGTGATTGAGAATGATGTCTCGATTTTGCAGGGTGTGACTTTGGGAGGAACCGGGAAAACGAGCGGCGACCGTCACCCTAAAATTCGTGAAGGTGTGATGATAGGTGCTGGTGCAAAAATTCTTGGTAATATTGAGGTGGGTACAGGAGCTAAAATAGGTGCCGGATCGGTGGTATTACAGCCCGTTCCTCCTCATACTACTGCCGCTGGAGTGCCTGCCCGGATTGTCGGCAAACCAGGTAGCGACAAGCCATCTATGGATATGGATCAGCACTTCAACGGCATCAATAGCGGTTTTCAATACGGTGACGGTATTTAACTTTTGATTTCAGCGCCAGCATAACCTAACTGGCGCCAGGCTTCATAAACCACCACCGATACCGCATTAGAAAGGTTCATACTGCGGCTATTCGGCATCATCGGAATACGTATTTTTTGCTCAGCTGGCAGCGCATCTAAAATTGTCGCCGGTAATCCACGCGTTTCCGGACCGAACATCAGATAGTCCCCTTCCTGATAGCTTACCGCGCTATGAGCCGGCGTTCCTTTCGTTGTCAGAGCAAACAGACGCTGAGGTTGTTCTGCCTCCTGAAAGGCATCAAAGCTAGCATGACGTATCACGGCGGTAAATTCGTGATAGTCGAGTCCGGCACGACGCAGGCGTTTATCGTCCCAGGTAAACCCCATGGGTTCGATAATATGCAGGCGGAAGCCGGTATTAGCGCATAAGCGAATAATATTCCCAGTATTAGGTGGGATCTCTGGTTCAAATAAGACGATATTTAACATACAACCCTCATCAGCAAGAGGGATAGAATAGCAAAATGGTTGTCAGGCAGAAATGGAAACCGTAGTCAGATACCGAAGAGAGAAGCAGGGCTGATATTCAGCGGCGACAAAATGCACTTTGTCGCCGTGATATAAGCTTTATTTACGGTGATACAGTGGTAGCCAGAGTACTAAACGTAGCCCACCAAGAGGACTATCCTCAGCTTTCACCCAGCCTCGATGTTGCTGAACGGCGGTTTCAACAATCGCCAGCCCCAATCCTGTACCCCCTGACTCGCGATCGCGCGCTTCATCGGTACGATAGAATGGGCGGAATATCTGCTCACGGTCATCAGGACTGACACCTGGACCGTCATCGTCGACAGTCACCGTAATGCCTTGATTATCGACAGAGAAATTAACCGCTATTTTGGTATGTGAGTAGCGCAGTGCATTACGGACGATATTCTCCAGCGCACTCTCTAATGCGTTAGGGTTACCGTACATTAACCATGGCCCTGGAGGATAAGTGACTTCCAGAGATTTCCCCATCTGCTCTGCTTCGAAAGCTGCGTTATCCAGCATTTCAGACCAGATATGGTTGGCTTTTATCGTCTCACTAACCAAGGCGTTTTGTTGCTGACTACGTGACATGACCAGCAAGTCATTAATCATACCGTCAAGACGCTGTGCTTCAGTTTCTATACGCTCAAGCTCTTTACTTTCACCACTGCGACGGCGCAGTAATGCAGTCCCTAACTGGAGACGCGTCAATGGTGTACGTAGCTCATGGGAAATATCAGATAAGAGCCTTTGCTGGGCTGTCATCATCCTTTCTAAAGCAGTAACCATCTGATTAAAGCTGGAACCCGCTGCCTGGAACTCTTGCGGACCGGCCTCTAGTTCTGGATGTTGTCGCAAATTTCCTTGGGCAACTTCATCGGCAGCATTTTTGAGCTTACGTGCAGGTTTTGCCAGACTCCAGGCGAGCCACAATAGTAGTGGAGAACTGACTAGCATGGTGACTATTAGTAATAGTAGTGGACGGTCAAATAACAGGTTAATAAAGTCTGATTGTGAGTTGCTGGCAGGACGAATCATATACAACTGATATTTATCTTCACCGTCCTCAACTGCGAAAGGACCGATCAGTTCAACGCGACCATATTTCTTTTTTTGCGGTTGCTCAGCATTATCAGACTGACCGATAAAGTTACGGATTATCTGCATTTCATTATGTTGAGCGCCGATAACACGTCCTTCAGTGGTGACCAGTAAAAGGCGTTGGCCGGGTGGCGCCCATTTTTCAATTGCGCGGAACAGGCGACGCCACCACATTAAATCATTTGGAGGGTCGGCTGCCAGCTCGGCCTCAACATGCTGTTCAATCATGTAGCCTTGACGTTGTTCATTTTCCATCAGTTCGGTCATCTGACGCGAGTCGAGCTTGGGTAGCATTAAGACCAGCATCAGCACCAAAGCCAGCGTTAGCCAGAAGATGGCAAAAATTCGCGCGGTAAGGCTACCTATCATGAAGCAGAGACCATCAGATAACCGCGTCCACGCAGTGTTTTAAACCACGGGTGCCCATCTTTGCGGTCCGGTAGTTTACGACGCAGGTTAGAGATATGCATATCGATAGCTCTGTCAAATGGCGTCAGTCTTTTTCCGAGAACTTCCTGGCTTAAATGTTCACGAGAAACGACCTGACCTAAATGCTGTGCCAGTAAATATAACAAGGTAAATTCAGTCCCGGTTAAGTCCAGCGTCTGACCATCGAAGCTGGCTTCCTGACGTCCTGGATTCACACTCAGACCATCAATTTCAATACTGGTTGAACTACCATCGTTACTCTGTTGCTGTTCGCTCCAGTGCGAACGCCGCAAAATAGCGCGAATACGAGCAACCAGTTCACGATCATTAAAGGGTTTAGGTAAATAATCATCCGCACCTAACTCAAGCCCAAGCACCCGGTCAAGTTCACTGCCACGTGCAGTCAACATGATTACCGGAGTCTGGTGAGTCTGGCGCAGCTCTTTTAAGGTATCAATGCCGTTTTTCTTTGGCATCATTACATCAAGTAATAACAGGTCGATACTGTCATCCAGTACGGTCAAAGCTTGTTCACCATCATGGGCAACAGTAACGTTAAAGCCTTCCATTTCGAGCAGTTCCTTCAACAATGAAGTGAGCTCGCGGTCATCATCAACTAGCAGTATTTTATTCATTATTAAATTACCTCCGAGGCAGAAAGTACGTCATCAGAGCTTGCTAATCTATGACTTTACGTTGT